>Ga0194127_10003629_pt1 | contig 19606 bp, 16 predicted proteins | sample TA2KigC100mmetaG_FD_148624 | JGI IMG/M metagenome (GOLD analysis project Ga0194127, IMG submission 148624) | Freshwater microbial communities from Lake Tanganyika, Tanzania - TA2015036 Kigoma Deep Cast 100m | ecosystem: Environmental > Aquatic > Freshwater > Lake | place: Tanzania: Lake...
CTTGCCGAGGCCGAAGTTGAATATCAGGATGAATCAACCCCTTCGGTGTACGTGAAATTCGCGCTCACGCCTGAGAGCCGTGCGAAGCTCCCCGAAGCTGCCCGTGAAAACGCCGCCGTGGTCATCTGGACCACAACGCCCTGGACCCTGCCGGCCAACCTTGCGATCTGCCTGCACCCCGATCTTGACTATGTCGCGGTGCAGACCGGCGCCGGGGTGCTGATCCTGGCCGAAGGCCTGCTGGAAAGCACACTGCGCATCTGCGGCATCGACCGGCATGCAATCGTCGCGCGCTTCAGCGGCCGTGATTTGGAAAGGCTTACCTGCCGCCATCCGCTGTGCGAGCGCGATTCCATGATCATTGTCGGCGAGCATGTCACCCTTGAGGCCGGCACCGGCTGCGTGCACACGGCGCCCGGTCACGGCCAGGAAGACTACGAAGCGGGCCTGCGCTACGGGCTCGACATTTTCGCACCCGTGGATGACGCCGGCGTGTTTACCGCCGAGGCAGGCGAGTTCGCCGGTCAGTTCGTATTCAAGGCCAACGCTCCTATTGTCGAGCGCCTGCGCTCTGTCGGCGCCCTGCTGGGCGAGCAGCACATCAGCCACTCCTATCCGCACTGCTGGCGCTGCAAAAAGCCCGTCATCTTCCGGGCAACCGAGCAGTGGTTCATCTCCATGGAAACAAACGGCCTGCGCAAGCGCGCGCTGGAGGCCATCGCCGCAACAAACTGGATTCCCTCCTGGGGCATTGACCGCATCCGCGGCATGGTCGAGAACCGGCCGGACTGGTGCCTGTCGCGCCAGCGCACCTGGGGCGTGCCGATCGTGGCCTTTTACTGTACCGACTGCGGCCACCTGCTGCTTGACCAGGCCGTTATCAATCACGTGGCCGACCTGTTTGAAAAAGACGGCAGCGACATCTGGTTTGAGCGCACTCCTGAAGAGCTCCTGCCCGCCGGTACGCGCTGCCCGGCGTGCAGCCATGCTGAGTTCAGGCCCGAGACCGACATTCTGGATGTCTGGTTCGACTCGGGCGTAAGCCACGCGGCCGTGCTTGAGCGCCGCGAAGAACTCGCAAGCCCCTGCGATCTGTACCTTGAAGGCAGCGACCAGCACCGCGGCTGGTTCCAGAGCTCGCTTTTGACCAGCGTGGGAACGAGGGGACGCGCGCCCTACCGCTCCGTGCTCACCCACGGTTTTGTCATGGACGGCAAGGGCCAGAAAATGGCCAAATCGCGGGGTAATGTCATCCGGCCAGAGGAAGTCATAAAGCAGTACGGCGCTGAAGTGCTGCGCCTGTGGGCCGCCTCCGAGAACTACCAGGAGGACATGCGCATTTCAGACGACATTCTCAAGCGCCTGAGCGAAGCCTATCGCAAGATCAGAAACACCTGCCGCTTCATGCTGGGCACGCTGGCCGATTTCGATCCCGCCCGGGACCGCATTGCCTATGCAGACCTTGAAGAGCTTGACAAGTGGGCCCTGATGCGCCTGAACCAGCTTGTGCGCAGGGTTGTCGGCTCGTACGGGCGCTACGAATTTCACACGGTGTTCCACAGCATCACGAATTTCTGCATTGTCGATATGAGTGCGGTCTATCTCGATATTCTCAAAGACCGCCTGTACTGCTCGGCCGCAGGTGATGCAACCCGCCGGAAAGCCCAGAGCGCCCTGCATGAAATCCTGCATGCGCTGCTGCGGCTGCTGGCGCCTATCCTGGCCTTTACCACGGAGGAGGCCTGGCAGTTCCTGCCGGGCGACAAGGAGGAAAGCGTACACCTTGCCCGTTTCCCCGAGCCGGACGCACGCTATGACAACGCTGAACTCGACGCGCGCTGGGAGAAGCTGCTGCAGGTGCGCGAGCAGGTGCTCAAGCAGCTTGAACTTGCCCGTGAGCGCAAAGAGATCGGCAACTCTCTGGAAGCGCATGTCACCATCACCGCCGGCGGCGAAGTGTTTGAGCTGCTCAGCAGCTGCGCCGCAGCGCTGGCCGACATGCTGATCGTCTCCGGCGTTGATCTTGCGCAAGCCGACGGCGACGCGACCTTCAGCGCGGTTATCAAACGCGCGGAAGGTGCAAAATGCCAGCGCTGCTGGAAATACCACAGCAATGATCATCCGGAGCTGTGCACGCGCTGCGCCCAGGCGGTCGGGTCCGGCAATGCTTAAGAAATACCTGAGCGTCGCGCTGATCTCTGTTGCAGTGATCGTGGTTGACCAGGCGTCCAAGGTATGGATCGATGCGGCCCTGACCCGGTATGAACACATTGAAGTTGTGCCGCAGTTCTTGAATATCGTGCACGTGCGCAATCCCGGTGTTGCCTTCGGCCTTCTGCAGAACATACCGGAAACCTTTCGCGCGGCCCTGCTGATCGCGACGACGATTCTGGCGCTCGGGCTGCTTGTGTTCCTGCTGGCCCAGTCGCACCCGTCTCAGCGGCTTGAACGCTGGAGCCTGGCGCTGATCCTGGGCGGGGCCGTGGGCAATTTAATCGACCGGGTCAGGCTGGGGGAGGTCATTGACTTTGTCGACGCCCACTGGATGAACCAGTATCACTGGCCGGCATTCAATGTGGCCGATGCCTGCATTTCAACCGGCATCACCTGCATGGTGCTGCTCGAGCTCCGGCGCATGCTTGCCGCCCGCGCCGGCAAAGGACGCGGCTGATTGCCGGCATACTGCATTCGGCAACAATCCAAACCAGTACGGGCTGTGTACATACTGCCCGGCGGAAAGACACACCATGCATCCGATCTTATTCGAACTGGGCGGTTTCTCGATTAAAACCTACGGGTTTCTGATTGCAGTCGGGTTTGCGATCGGGCTGTTCATCGCATTGCGCGAAGCGCGCCGCGTGGGCCTGAACGTGGATGCCATCGGCGACCTGGCCTTTTATATCCTGCTGGGCGCGATTGTCGGATCCCGGATCTACTATATCCTGACCAACCTTGAGTACTTCACGCAGCATCCGCTTGACATGTTTAAAATCTGGGAAGGCGGCCTGACATTTTTCGGCGGCTTCATCCTGGCCGTGATTCTGTGCGTGTGGATGATACGCAAGCACCGCTTGCCGGTCTGGAAAACACTGGATGTGTTTGCCCCCTCACTTGCCGTGGGCGTTTTCTTCGGCCGCCTGGGCTGTTTTTCAGCCGGGTGCTGCTACGGCCGGGCGTGCGATCTGCCCTGGGTCGTCACCTTCACGCACCCGCTGACACTGGCCCGCAGCGGCGTGGCCCTGCATCCCACTCAGCTCTACAGCGCCCTTGGCGCGGCCATAACCTTCATCCTGCTCTACAGCCTGCGCAGGCGCAAAACCTTTGACGGACAGCTGGCCCTGCTCTGGGGTCTGTGCTACAGCTGCGAGCGGCTGATCACAGAGCAGTTCCGGGGCGATATCCGCGGCGGCATGCTGACCGATCACATTGAAATTTCATTCGTTATCGCGGTGGTGATTGTCATTGTGAGCCTGATTCTTTTCCCGATATTAAAAAAAAGAAACAGGCTTGCGCCTGCTGCTGAAAACACCAATCCTGCAGAAAAGAATCAAACACATCAGTAACGCACGCTGGCGCGGAAGTTACGCTGCAGCCAGCGCCCGCCTGAACTCATCCAGCAGACGCGCGCGGGCGTCCGCCATGCAGCCCTGAAAGCTGCCGCCGCCGGCATTGCGGTGTCCGCCGGCCTTGAATCCCGCCCGGCGCGCGATATCGGCAACACCGAGATGATTGCCGTAATTTCTGGTGCGCCACGTCAGGCGCACACTGCCCTCATCGGCCTTTTCCTGCAGGATCACACCGTAATGAAAGCCCCTGACCTGCCGCAGGACGGTTTCCTTGTAGAGCGTATTGAACTCCGACCAGTTCGGCCCCAGCCGCGCTTCAAGATCTCCCTGGCGGGCCGTGTCCAGGCACAGCAGGCTCAGAAACAGGCCCGGAATGAAGTCCGTGTTCTCTATGGCCCAGGCCATGAAACGGACTTCGCGCATATCGACATTCACGTCAACCGCGCGCGCATGGGCGGCACCCTGCTCGATAAGCATGTCAGCAAAGGCATACTCACCGGGATGCATTTCATTTTTAAAATTGCGCGAGTCATAGAGGAGCGCGCGGTACAGCACATCGGCGATTTCAACCGGCAGGCGCATCTTTTCGGGCTTTATAAAACTCTCATACAGAACCTGCGCCGTTGAGGACAGCTGCATATTCAGACATGTACGCGGAATCGCCGCCTGAATATCCTCCGGCTCGTGATGATCGATGTTGACCACCCTGCGCATGTCAAGCCCCTCAAGCACATGGCGCCAATCACGCCCCAGAAACTGCGACCACGTCGCCCCGTCAACCAGCACCAGGACCTCAAAGGCTGAAAAATCCGGCAGCACGCTATCATGGACCCGCACCTGAGCGATACCCGGAAAACCGAGCATCGTGGACGGGATCCGGTACAGGCTGGCCAGAACAACATCCTTGCGCTGCTGCGTCAGCATCCAGCGCAGCGCCAGGGCCGCGGCCACGCAATCAGGATCTACCGGATCGGAGACCATAACCATGACCGAGCGCGACGGCCTGAGCAGCTGCTTAATATTTGCAAGAACCTTTGCAACGCTGACGTGATGCATGGAGAGCCCTTTCAGGTCTAACAGGTTGTTGAAAACGTCATTTCAAACAGGCTGTTCAAAAAGGACCGGATGCAAGGCGCGCAAAGTTACGAGGAATGAGGCGTACTTCTGCGTACGCCGCAGTGACGAGTGATGAGCGCAACGCCGCAGATGGGCCTTTTTCAACAGCCTGCTAAGCGACCGGTTTTACACAGCAGAGCGATCTTCAACATGACCGCCTGTGCACGAGTGCAGGGAGTATAGGCAAAAAGCGCGGCAGGGGCAACAAAAAAACTCCCCATGCTGTGCGGATCCGAACCGCAGCGCACTCACGCCAAAGGGGATTGACAAGCGGCTTTCCCGAACTGTATAGTTTACGCCGTCAGGCAGCCGGACACAGCCAACGCAGCACCATGGGCCCCGGCCTTTGTGACAGCGTGCCATCCTCGGCTTCAACAAAGTTCCCTGAGGACCGGTTCACTGCGCATTTTCAACTGTCCGCCTTACGGCCCCGACAGGAGCATCGCGAACCATGCATACTTTCCGGACACTGTGCGCGCCGCTGCTCGCGCTTGCACTGCTGTGCGCGGGCTGCTCCGAGGAAAAACCATCCGTGGAGCTTTATCCCAAAAACGGCAGCCCGGTGCGTGTTACCGTTGAGCTGGCCCGGACAGCCGGCCAGCGCTCAATGGGGCTCATGTACCGAAAAAAACTGGCTGCGTCCCGAGGTATGCTGTTCCTGTTCGAACAGGATGAAAAGCATATGTTTACCATGCGCAACACCTCCCTGCCGCTTGACATGATTTTCATTGACGCCACCCTTGCCGTGGCAGGCATTGTTGAGAACACGAAACCCTACGCCAACGGCCCGTTCGGCATTGACCGCCCTTCGCGCCATGTCCTTGAGGTTAACGCCGGGTTTTGCGCCCGGCACGGCATTGCCGCCGGTGACCGTGTTGCATTTCACCATGTCCCCGGTCTGGCGATACCCTGACACCCTTTTTCAGCCCGGCTTCGACTACACCGATGACTGCTCGCTGCGACCAAATCAAAAAACGCGCGTGCGCTATTGTGCGCCGGCTCCGCCGCGCCTACCCTGAAGCGCACACCGAGCTCAACCATCGCAATCCGCTTGAGCTGCTGATCGCGACCATCCTGTCGGCCCAGTGTACGGATAAAAAGGTCAATGAGGTTACCGGACCGTTGTTTAAAAAATATACAAGCGTCACTGATTTCGCGCGCGCCGGACAAAAGGCACTCGAACAGGACATACGGCCGACAGGTTTCTACCGAACCAAGGCCGCGCACATTATCGCCACCGCACGGATCATTGCCGACACATACGCAGGCCGCGTTCCCGATCGCATGCAGGACCTCATCACACTGCCGGGAGTCGCGCGCAAGACCGCCAATATCGTACTGGCCGGAGCGTTTCATGTCACGGAAGGCATTGCCGTTGATACGCATGTCAAGCGGCTGGCCGGCCGCATGGGATTGAGCACCCACACAGCACCTGAAAAAATTGAACGCGACCTCATGGCTCTGCTGCCGAAATCCTTCTGGCTTGACACGAATTTCGTGCTGGTCAACCATGGACGCGCAGTCTGCACCGCCCGCGCTCCGCGCTGCAGCCTGTGTGCTGTCACGCACCTGTGTAAGTATGCCGCGGCCGCACAGAATGAAAAAATTTAAAGGCCGGCAGTGTCCACAATAATCCGGACAGGCCCTCCGGCCGGAAGGATTTCTACGCTGCGCAAGGCATGTAGAGTGGACAGATTTGTTTGAAGGCAATAAACATTTTATACTTATATCTTACGCCCAACGTTGCGGATCACGCGCGGCTGTAAGCCGTCGCGTGCATCCGGCTTGTTGGGCATTTGCATGCGATCGCTGATGACGTGGCCCGTACCCTTACTTTGTTCTTTCCCACTTCACCGGGACGACTTCCTTTGGAGTTGTGGCCGTTCCAATCATCCACTTGTTGTCCGGCTGGAGTGTCAGAGAGTACTTGACCACGTACCTGTCGGTGTGTTGCGTGAATGTTAAGGTGTCCTTCTCAACACGTTCGTCCTTTATTAACTGCTTGCGGTTGAGAATTGTCACCTTGACTGCCCCGTTGTCTTCCTGCCTGACCTTGTACTGATCGTGGTACGTAACATCAGTCTGACCCGGGGTACCCCAATGCTCACTCCACTCACCTACAAACGAAGCCGGGGTAACACCCTGTGCCCCCTTGCCCGCATCGTCTGCACTGATGCACGCCGAACAGGCCATCCACACGAGCAGAGCAACCAGGAACCCTTGCTGAACCGATCTTGTCATTTGACTCGTCTCCTTTCTCTCGTTCTTGCCCAACAATTATTGGGCCATCATTCGCGCATCTTCTTGGCGAAGTTCTCCACGCCGGTGTCGAGCGCAGACATCGCCCGCTTGAATACACCTTTGAAGTCCTCGGGGCGGGCAAGAAACAACTCGATGTTCACCCAGACGTTGTCTCTGACCGTGAACACTTTTGAGACTTTTGATTTGGCGTTCGATTCGTCTGCCGCCACGAGAACTTGGACACGTTCCTTCTCGCTCTCGATCGGCCATATGTTCGCCAGAACGACACGGAAGAACTCTGGGTCTTTATCGCTTACGGCAATGAAGTAAAGCCGTCCTTCCCGCTTGAACCGCACATCGCCATCGTCGTCAACTTCGGGCTTGTAGCCTTCTTCCGTCAGATAGTTCGTATAGAGTCGCTGGAGTGCCGCCTTGCTCGGAGTTTGGATGCTGGCTTCCTGTGCGGTCACATCCGACGCCGCAAGTAGCATTCCAAAGCCCACAGCCATACATCCCATCACAATGTTTCTCATCGATACTCTCATCTTCTGTCTCCTTTCGTTTGTTGCCCAACAATTAATATACGAACTTCCGGTTTAGTGGATTTTGGTTGGTGGTTATGGGCAGAAGATATGTTGAAAATATGGAAAAGTCAACGAATTTTATGTTGTAATTTCGTATTTTATGGCTATTCTAATGTTATACGAAGTTCGTAAAATCTGACTTTTTTGGCAAAGGGGGGGGGCACGCTATGCGGCAGCAGGACATTTTACCCGAATTTCAGGTTTTTTTGCGCACGAGGAGGATCGTACCGGAGAAGAATATTCCCTTCTATGCCTGGTGGGCGAGCCGTTTTCTGGCGTTTGGCAACAAAAACGAGCATCTGCCGCTGGATATCAGGATTGAACAATTTTTAAAGGAAATACAGCTCAACAAACCTCTTGCCGACTGGCAGCTCCGGCAGGCGGAAGAAGCCGCGCGTCTGTATGTAAACCAGTTCCTGGCGGGCAATGCCGCAGTCCTTTCTCCCAACAGCATATCCGAAACAAATGGTCATGGGCCCCATGACCCGGCGAGAGCACTTGCCGGGATGCGCGAGCTGATCCGGCTCAGGCATCTTGCCTACAGCACCGAGCAAACCTATCTTGACTTTTCGCAAAGGTTCTTCGCCTATATCGCGCAGCGCGGGCGAACCGATGTGCGAGCTGAAGATGCACGGGACTTTTTGAGCTATCTCGCCTTGAATCGCCGGGTTTCATCTTCAACCCAGAACCAGGCCTTCAACGCCCTGCTGTTTTTATTCAGGGAGATACTTAAAATCGAGATGAAGGGCCTTGAATCAACCATCAGGGCAAAGCGGGGGCAGCGGCTGCCCGTGGTGCTGAGCGTTGCCGAGGTGCAGGCACTGCTTGGTCAGATGAGCGGCAGGCCCCTGCTGATGGCCCGGATTCTTTACGGGGCCGGCCTTCGGCTCATGGAGCTTGCCCGGCTGCGCGTGCAGGATATTGATTTCGACGGCGGCATGGTTTTCGTGCGTGGCGGCAAGGGCGACAAAGACCGCTCGACCATCCTGCCCGAGACTGTCAGGGATGACCTGCGAACGCATCTTGAGGAGGTAAAAAAACTGCATGAGCGCGATCTTGCCGCAGGACACGGGGAGGTGTTTCTGCCTGATGCTCTTGAGCGCAAGTACCCGAATGCCGGCAGGCAGTGGGGCTGGCAATATGTGTTTCCTTCAGAGCGGCTGTCGGTTGATCCGCGCACCGGCGCGGTCCGAAGGCATCACATGAGCGATAAGTCGATACAGAATGCCCTGCGCTCAGCGGTCAAAAAGGCGGGCATCGTCAAACACGCAAGCGTGCACACGCTGCGGCACAGCTTTGCCACGCATTTGCTCATGAACGGGGTGCACATTCCCGAAGTGCAGGATCTGCTGGGGCATAAGCATGTGGAAACCACCATGATCTACACGCATGTAATGCGCGATATGACCAAGGGGCCCAAAAGCCCGCTTGATCTGCTGGATGCGGCAGTGCCTGTACCCTCGGAATAAAAAAGGTTATCTCGCGCACAGCCGCGGAGAATGCAAAAAAACTGGTGCGATGACAAACTCAGTATGCAGGTCGGGTCGTGTGCTGCAGGCGCTCGACGGTTTCGCGGTCGACTGCGAAGGGCAGGGGAGGGAGAATGGGCATGGGCAGAACGTGTTCGGCAAACGGTGTGCGGCTGATGGCGTTGTTATAGGCGATTGACATGAGGGATGCAAGGTTGGCCGCGTCGCAGATGTTGTAGGCCAGAAGCGTTTCAAGCGCACGCTGATTGCGGTTGCGGATGAAGTCGTTCCAGAGCAGCACGGCCGTGTAGCCGTCGATATCGGTCATGCCGGGGCGCTCAATGCCCAGAGTCTTTTCGCAGCGTTTCAATCCTCCGCGAAATCCCATAGCTCCCAGAACGAACCGCAGATCGATCTGCGCGGCGCGCAGGCGGATATTAAAATAGCGCTCGATGAACGGCACGTCGAAGCAGGAACCGTTGTAGCTGATAAGCAGGCTGTAGCGCTCGATGTCGCGCGGGAAATCGTGAAGGTTCTGCCCCTGCACGTACCACTTTAATTCGCGACCGTCATACAGGGCAATGGTGGTGATCGTGCTGCGATCGCGGTCTAGACCGGTTGTTTCAATATCGAGGAAGGCCGCGTTTTCACTGAATTCGGGGAACAGGCGCCAGCGCAGAGAGTGGGGCAGGTCCTGTGAAAAGAAATATGCGTCCCCGCGCGCGAGCGCCCGGAACGATTCGTTCAGCGCGCGGTCGACCATGGCGCGGGTGCGCTCGCCGAGGCGGTTGTTCAAAGGCGGGCGGAAATCCTCCCACGTGTGGATGCCGCGCTCCCAGATGAGACGCTCGGTAGCATCGCCTATGCCCTGGATGTGCAGAAACGTACGGGTCAGCATGTCGGCCTGGGGCAGGCGGTTGAAAAACGGCCATCTGCTGCGTTGCGCTTATTTCCGTCTGCAGCGTACGGTAGGGGCACGGCATGCCGTGCCCCTACAAATAAAAAAGCGCGCCTTGCAACTGACTGTTTTTGAACCGCCTGTAAAAAATAATTAATTTTTAGGCAGGCACAGGGGCCTGCCCCTACAAAATTTTTGTTGTCCTGATCCGTTCCCATTTTGAATCAGGGCGGTTCACGAACCCCCCCTGCGCTGCGAAACGATGGTAAAACCAGAGACGAATAAATACAATCGATTACAGAAGCCAGGCTTCTATTTGTTCGCGGGGCAGCGCCGCTGCTTTCAGGGTTGAGCTGACGCCTTTGCGGTGCAGGAAAACAGCGACCTCGCCCTTGTCGCGCGCGCTGCTGAATGAGACACATACGCGCGCTCCCAGCAGCAGGTCATCATCTGATGCCGTGCCCGGCATGAGAACGGTCGGCCCGGGAAAATCAACAAGCGACAGGAGCGCGTCCGTATCGCGCACCAGGGCCATGAGCCGCTGATTGTCCTTTTCAGTGCGGCCGGCGATGATCTTCAGGTCCGGCCGCACGCGCAAATGGCGGCCGATATTGAGCAGCTCAAGGTCCACGCGGGTAATATTTTTTTGATGGTCGAGCAGGTCGCGCAGGCGGCGGCTGAAGGGCGGATCGGTCAAAAGACAGCCGCCGCCGGGGTTGGGAAACTGCGTGATGCCCCATTGTTTAGTCAGGGCAAGCTGGGGTTTGCGCGAGCGGCCCTGGATGTCGAGCAGCATTGCACGGTCAACCATGCCTTCAAGCTCAGGCCGGGTCGGTTCAAGCAGCTTCGCGCTCAGGGGCCGCAGGATCATGTCGGGTGAGCCGGATGCTTTGGCCACTGTTTCGAGCGACCGGAGGTTTTGCGACATGGGCCGCTCGCCGAGCACCTCGCCTGAGAAAAGAAAGCCGGGTTTTTCAAGCCGCGCAAGCAGGCGTGCGGCTTCGCGAAACATCATGGCATGACAGTCGATGCAGGGGTTCATGTTCTTGCCGTACCCGTGCGGCGGATGTTGCAGCATGGCAAAATGGATATCGGTAATGTCGATCTCGTGCAGGGGAATGGAAAGCTGCGCAGCAGCTAGCCGGGCGCGCTCCGGGCCGAAGAAGGGCGTTATGAACGTAACGGCCTCGACCTGAAGCTGCTTTTGCTCCTGCAGGAGCCGTGCGGCCAGGATGCTGTCGAGTCCGCCGGACATGAGGCCGAGGGCGATAAACATTACTATACCTTCACGATTGTTGAATGTTGCAGAACGCGGTTTTTTCTGCACGTATGGTAGGGGCACGGCATGCCGTGCCCCTACAAATGATGTCGTGCGCGGGTTGGTGCCGGTTTATTTACTGATGCGCTCGAGGCCGCCCATGTAGGGCCGCAGAACCTCGGGGATGGTGACGCTGCCGTCGGCCTGCTGGTAGTTTTCGAGCACCGCGACCAGGGTGCGGCCGACCGCCAGGCCCGAGCCGTTCAGAGTGTGCACCAGCTCCGTCTTATTGCCGCCCTTGCGCTTGAAGCGGATGGAGGCCCGGCGGGCCTGGAAATCTTCGAAATTGCTGCAGGATGATATTTCGCGGTATGCGTTCTGCCCCGGCAGCCAGACTTCGATGTCGTAGGTCTTGGCTGCGGAGAATCCGAGATCTCCGGTGCACAGGCTTACCACGCGGTAGCTGATGTTCAGCTTCTGCAGGATCGTTTCGGCATTTGCGAGCAGCTTTTCGAGCTCAGCGTAGGAGTCCTCCGGCCGGGTGAACTTGACCATCTCGACCTTGTTGAACTGGTGCTGGCGAATGAGGCCGCGCGTATCTTTGCCGTAGGAGCCGGCCTCGCTGCGGAAGCAGGGCGTGAAGGCCGTGTAGAGGCAGGGCAGGTCGTCTTCGCTCAAAATTTCCTGCTGGTGGATATTGGTGAGCGGCACCTCGGCGGTCGGTATCAGGAAGTAGTCCGCTGCCTCAATTTTAAACAGGTCCTTTTCAAACTTGGGCAGCTGGCCCGTGCCGGTCATGGCGCGGCGGTTGACCATCAGGGGCGGCAGCACTTCGCAATAGCCGTGCTCGGTTGTGTGCACATCGAGCATGAAGTTGATCAGGGCGCGTTCCAGTCGCGCACCTGCGCCCGTGAGCAGGCTGAAGCGCGCGCCGGTCATGCGCGCGGCCCGGTCAAAGTCCAGAATGCCGAGCTGTTCGCCGATATCAAAATGCTGGCGGGGCTCAAAATTAAGCTGCGGGATCGCTCCCCAGGCGCGCACCTCGGTGTTGTCCTGCTCGTCTTTGCCAACGGGTACCGAGGTATGCGGGATGTTGGGCAAACTCATCAGGCATGCGTCGGTCTGCTCTTCGATCTGCTTGAGCGAGTCTTCAACGATTTTGATCCGCGAACCGACCTCTTTGAGGACAGTGAACTGATCCGGAGACACATCCCGGTTTTCCCGCTTACGGCGCGCGATTTCCTCGCTGGCGCGGTTGCGCTCGGCGCGCAGGGTCTCGATTTCCTGCAGGCCGCGCCTGCGCTGAGCGTCGAGTTCCAGAAAACCGCCCAGGTCAAAGTCCATGTTGCGGTCGGCAAGCATTTTCTGGATCGTATCGCTGTTGTCGCGGACGAATTTGACATCAAGCATGGCGAATTTCCCTCAGGCTGTTGAAAAAGGCTCATCTGCTGCGGTGCGCTACACCGGGTTATGGTAGGTGCACGGCATGCCGTGCACCTTCTACAAATGATAAAGCGCGACTTGCATCTGGGTATTTTTGAGCAGCTTTTATAAAAATATCTTTTTAAGACCCCTTCGGGAGATCAAGAAGTCGGAGCTTCCAGCCAGGTTTGAAACTCTTTGCGGCCCCCGGATTTCCATTTTTTACTCAGCACACTGTCAAGAAAGCGCGCGAAACAGGCATCGATAAAATCATTGAGCGCGCTGATGGCGATGATGCGGCCGTGAAAGCGCTCGTCGATATCATCCGCGTCCGGCAGGTCGATTTTCAGGCCGGTCACTTCCAGGCGGTCGGCCCGCAGGCTGAAGCACCAGGTGTTCTCGCCCTTTTCCAGCCGGAAGCGCGCCTCGCGCACCTTTTTGCCTGAGCGGATCGCATTTTTCAGATCGTCGCTCGTGAACGTGTCACCTGAGAATGATACGCAGCCCGGCGGGTCCGTGGCATCGTCTTCAAGCGCGGCCCTGCGGTCGATCCAGAGCTCAAAGATCTCGCCGCCCGCCTCGATCCGGCCGGCGCATGCGTCGCTTTGATAATACAGCCAGGTCAGAAACTCTCGGCCGATTGCGCTCAGTTTTTCGTGCTGTTCATCCATGGTGTATGGTCAGAAACTGGGGTTGTTTTTCAAGGGTTTCTTCGGTTTCTGGCCGCAGGGCGGCGGCAAGCACCGCCGGTGTCAGGGCTTTGAGCTTCAGGTCGAAAGAGCGGTAAAAGAATGCCACGAATTCCTCATTGGCTTTCTTTGAGGTTGAAAAAAACAGCACCTCTCCGGCCGTCGTGTTCCAGCAGACATCAAACACCGCGGGCAGGGGCAGGACTTTTTTCAGCAGGCGCTGCAGCTGCTCTTCGCGGATATCGTTTTTTTCTTTTTTGCTGAGACGCTCGCGGCCGGCCTGCTCCCTGTGCTTGAGTTCTTCGCGCAAAATCGCGGCTTTCAGGGCGATCGGCGGTATGCGGCGCGTGTCAATGCGCAGGGCGAATACCATGTAGGGGTCCTTGGCAAAGTGCATGTCGTCGAATTTCGTGAGCGACATGTTCTCGGCCGATACCCAACCGGTCGACTTGTCGGTCAGTGTGCCGGGATCGATTTCATGAAACACGTGCCACTGCAGCTTTTCAAGCGCGAACGGCTTGACAGCTGCGGGAACATCGCCCGTGACGCGGTAGCGGGTATAGCTGGCAGAGCCTGAAAAAAGTCCCATGAAGTGATGCGCGCTTTCTGTGCGGCCGAGCAAGCCGGTGTGGTTAAAAAAAAGATAGTACCTGTTCGATGGCAAAAATTCAAGCACAAATCCGGGGGTGGTTAGTTCGGAGTTGGGAGTTCGGAGTTCAGAGTCTGTAGTTCAGGGCATTTTCTTTTTTTTATTATAGCCTTACAGGCAGTGTCATCTCGATCCCTTCGGCTGAGCTCAGGGCAGGCTCCGGAAGATATCCTGCTGTTGTGTTGGTGCAAAAACACAGATTTCTCAGTCGCTCCGCTCCTTTCGAAATGACGATCCGGTTGCGTTATTTGAAAAAATGCCCCAGGGTTGTGAATTGTGTGGTACGCACGGGGCGCCCGGCTGGCTATGCTGAGAAGGCGCATGTTTCTCCGTGCCCCAAACTCCGAACTCTAGCAGGCTGTTGAAAAACGCCCATCTGCTGCGTTGTGCTCATCATTCGTCACTGCGGCGTACGGCAAAGTACGCCTCATTCCTGATGATTTCGCACGCCTTGCATTCGAGCGTTTTTGAACAGCCTGTATAAAAGGACTTTTTCAACAGCCTGCCAGGGCAGCCACAGGTGCCCCTACGCTCCGAACTCCCAACTCCGAACTCCAAACTGATCACTGCGCCAGGGGCTGCGGCGAAGGGCTCTCTTCGGGCCGGTAGAACGCTTCCACGCCGGGTTCTTTCGTGAGGAAATTCTCGGGATGCGAGGGCAGCAGGGCCAGCTTCAGGACTTCATCGAGATGCTCCACCGTGACAACCGCGATAGTGTTGAGTATTTTCTCCGGGATGTCTTTCAGGTCTTTTTCATTATCCTTCGGGATAAGCACGGTCGTGATCAGCCCGCGGTGGGCCGCGAAAATTTTTTCCTTCAGGCCCCCGATCGGAAGCACGCGCCCGCGCAGGGTGATCTCGCCGGTCATGGCCACGTCCCTGCGCACGGGAATGCGGGTCAGGGCCGATACGATCGAGGTGGTGATGGCGATGCCGGCCGAAGGGCCGTCCTTGGGAGTTGCGCCCTCGGGCACATGGATGTGCAGGTCGATTTTCTGGTAAAAATCCTTTGCCAGTCCCAGCAGCTCGGCGCGCGAGCGCACGTAGCTCATCGCGGCCCGGGCCGACTCGGTCATGACGTCGCCCAGCTTGCCCGTAATAATGAGCTCGCCCTTGCCCGGCATGGTGGCGACCTCGATCATCAGCAGTTCGCCGCCCGCCTCGGTCCAGGCAAGGCCGGTGGTGATGCCGATTTTATCTTTTTCCTCAGCCACGCCGTGGCGGAACCGGGCAATGCCCAGGTAGGCGTCCACCTGGGCCGCATCGACGGTGACGGTGGCCGCTTTTTTGTTGCGCACCACCTCGGTTGCCACCTTGCGGCAGATTGAGGCCATCTCGCGCTCCAGGTTGCGCACACCGGCCTCGCGTGTGAAATGGCGGATGATGTGCAGGATGCCGCCATCGGCGAATGCCAGGTTTTCCGGGCTGAGCCCGTTGGCCTCGATCTGCTTTTTGTACAGGTAGTTCACGGCGATGGCCAGCTTTTCGCTTTCCATGTAGCCCGGGATGCGGATGATTTCCATGCGGTCCTGCAGTGCCGGGGGGATGCCCTGCAGGGTGTTGGCGGTGGTGATGAACATAACCTGCGACAGGTCGTAGTCAATATCGATATAGTGATCGTTGAACGTGTTGTTCTGCTCGGGGTCGAGCACTTCGAGCAGCGCGGCCGAGGGGTCGCCGCGAAAATCCATGCTCATTTTGTCGACTTCATCAAGCAGAAAGACGGGATTGTCCTTGCCGGCTTTCTTGATGCACTGCAGGATCTTGCCCGGCAGCGCGCCGATATAGGTGCGGCGGTGGCCCCTGATTTCAGCCTCGTCGCGAACCCCGCCCAGGCTCAACCGCACAAACGTGCGCCCCGTGGCGCGCGCGATTGATTTTGCCAGCGATGTCTTGCCCACGCCGGGCGGCCCGACAAAGCACAGAATGGGGCCCTTGATTTTTTCAACCAGGCTCTGCACGGCCAGGTATTCAATGATGCGTTCCTTGGGGTCCTTGATCCCGTAGTGGTCTTCGTCCAGAATCCGGGCGGCCTCATCGAGGTTGATGTGCACCTCCGATTTTTCGCCCCAGGGCATGGCCAGGATCCAGTCGATATAGTTTCGGACCACGCTGACCTCGGCCGACATGGGCGGCATGGCCTTGAGCTTCTTTATTTCTTTCTCAACCTTCGCGCGCGCCTCTTCTGAGAGCTGTTTGGTTTTGGCCAGCTCCTCCAGCTCGCTGATCTCGCCCAGGCGGTCGTCCTTGTCGCCCATTTCCTTCTGAATGGCGCGCATCTGCTCATTCAGGTAATAGTCTTTCTGCGTTTTTTCCATCTGCTTTTTGACACGGCTCTTGATCTTCTGTTCCGTGCGCAGAATTTCCATTTCAGCTTCCATGACCCCGTAGACGCGCTCAAGGCGCTCGCGCACATCAAGGGTTTCGAGCAGGGACTGTTTCTGCTCAAGGGTGAGCTGCAGCTGCGGCGCGAGCACGTCGGCAAGCTTGGAGGGGTCTTCGATTGCAACGGCCGTGCTCAGGATCTCTTTTGAAAGCCGCTTGTTGAGCTTCATGTAGCCGTCAAAGCCGTCAATGATAAGGTGCATCAGGGCTTTGATCTCCTGCATATGCGCTGCGGTTTCGCGCACCGCGTCAACCGTTGCAGAGAAGTATTCATCTTCGGGCAGGCATTCCTGAAGCCGGCAGCGCATGCGGCCTTCAACCAGGACCTTGATGCTGCCGTCGGGCAGCTTGAGCGTCTGCAGGATCGCGGCAAGCGTGCCGATCCCGTAGAGCGTCTGCTCGGAGGGCTGATCGATGGTGGCGTCACGCTGTGTGCAGAGGAAAAGCTGCCGGCTGTTTTCAAGGGCTTTTTCAACCGAGCGGATCGATTTCTGGCGGCCGACAAACAGCGGCACAACCATATGGGGAAATATCACGATGTCGCGCAGGGGCATCATCATGCAGGTGACGGGAAATTTTGGAGCTATGGGCATGCCGGGGATATCCTTTGTTCTATCATGCGTGGGTATGGAGCGTCAGTCCAGGCCCGCGCGGGGTGCGGGCTGTACATTCTGGAAAACCGGCCGTTGCACGGAGAAGTCTGCCCGCAGGGGGCTAGGCCGTTTCCTTTTTTGAGCTGTAGACCATGATCGGCGGGGCTTTCCTGGTGATTACTTCCTCGCTGATAACGCACTCCTCGACGTCCGGCCGGGTCGGCAGATCATACATGATTTCGAGCATGATGTCTTCGAGTATGGCCCGCAACCCGCGCGCACCCGACTTGCGTTTAATGGCCATGTCGGCGATTACGCCGAGCACCTCATCGCTGAAGCGCAGCTTGACGCTTTCAAATTCGAAGAGTTTTTCATACTGTTTGGTAAGCGCGTTTTTGGGCGCGGTCAGGATTTCGATAAGCGCGGCGCGGTCAAGGTCTTCAAGCGTGGCCACGACGGGCAGGCGGCCGACGAATTCGGGGATGAGCCCGTATTTTATCAGGTCTTCAGGCTGCACGTCTTTCAGGATGGCAGCAGCGTCGCGGCTGGCGCCATGCTTGACGTCCGCACCGAAACCGATGGTTTTTTTATCAGTGCGCTGCCGGATGACGTTTTCAAGGCCGTTAAAGGCCCCGCCGCAGATGAACAGGATATTGGACGTGTCGACCTGCAGGAAGTCCTGCTGCGGGTGCTTGCGCCCACCCTTGGGCGGCACATTGGCCACGGTGCCCTCGATGATCTTCAGCAGGGCCTGCTGTACGCCTTCACCGGATACATCCCGGGTGATCGAGGGCGTATCGGACTTGCGGGTGATCTTGTCGATTTCATCGATGTAGACGATGCCGCGCGCGGCGCGCTCGATATTGTAGTCGGCTGCCTGCAGCAGGCTCAAAATGATGTTTTCCACGTCTTCGCCGACATAGCCTGCCTCGGTCAGCGAGGTGGCGTCCGCAATGGTGAACGGCACATGCAGGATGCGCGCAAGGGTCTGGGCCAGCAGGGTCTTGCCGGTGCCGGTCGGGCCGATCAGCAGGATGTTGCTTTTCTGCAGTTCGACATCATCTTTGCCCCGGCGGTAGTCCACCCGGCGGTAATGATTATAGACCGCGACCGAGAGGACTTTTTTGGCTTTGTCCTGCCCGACGACGTATTGATCAAGGAATTTTTTGATTTCATGCGGTTTGGGAACAGTGGTCTGCTTCAGCGAAAGCGCTTCGCGCTGCTGCTCTTCGGCAATAATGTCATTGCACAGCTCGATGCATTCATCGCAGATGTACACTGACGGCCCGGCAACGAGCTTTTTGACTTCATCCTGGCTTTTTCCGCAAAATGAGCAGAAAAGATGGCTGTTTTTCCCGGTTCCGCGTTTTGTGACCATACTACCCTCTACATTTGATTCCTGTTGGTCAACGGCTGCATCAATGCGTGCCGCCTTTAACTATTCGGCTGATGCTGCCGGCGGCTCAATTGTTTTTTTGGCCGGTTATGCAAGAATTACGGCTGTAGATCAATTCGGTTGCAGCGTTTCGCGCGAAGTGATCACCTTATCAATTATACCATATTCCACGGACTGTTCAGCACTCATGAAGAAATCCCGTTCGCAGTCGGCGTGGATACGCTCAAGCGGCTGGCCGGTATGCTGCACGAAGATATTCTCCAGATCCTCGCGCATCCGGATGATTTCGCGGGCGTGGATGCCGATATCGGTCGCCTGACCCTGAAAGCCGCCCATGGGCTGGTGCAGCAGAATACGGCTGTGGGGAAGAGCGCTGCGTTTGCCCGGCGACCCGGCTGCAAGCAGCACGGCGCCCATGCTTGCGGCCTGGCCGAAGCACAGGGTTGCAACCGGGCTTTTGATGAACTGCATGGTGTCGTAAATAGCCATGCCGGCGGTGACGTGCCCGCCGGGGGAATTAATGTACATGAAGATGTCCTTTTCCGGGTCCTCGGACTCCAGGAACAGCATCTGGGCGATGACGATGCTGGCGACATGGTCGTCAATGGCGCCGCCCAGAAAAATAATGCGGTCTTTGAGCAGGCGCGAATAGATATCGTAGGCCCGCTCGCCGCGGTTTGACTGCTCGACCACCATGGGCACAAGCTGCATGGACGGAGCCGGAAAATTTTCTTGTTCGCTGTTTTTCACGCGCATCTCCTCAGTCTCTATTTGTCGGTGATTTCAGCCGCGCTCAGGATAAAATCAATGACTTTACGCTCCATGACCTGCGGCTCGATCCGGTCTTTGCTGATTTTTGTTTTAAGCGTTTCAACCGTTTCATTGTACATGACGGCAAGTTCGGCATACTGTTTTTCATAGTCATCGTCTTCGGCCTTGAGACCTTCCTTTTCCGCCAGGGCATCAAGCAGCAGGGCTGAGCGCACCTGGCGCTCGGCCGATGTCCGGTAGTGCTCGAGGAGCTGCTCCGGACTCTGGCCCAGCGCATTGATATCGAGCCCCTGCTGCTGGAACATGCGCTGTACGTCGCGCAGCATGTTCTGCGCCTGCATCTCAACCATGCCCTGCGGAACCGTGAAGGGGTTTTTCTCGATCAGGGCAGCAAAAATCTGCTCGCGCACGTTGTTCTCGGAATGTTTTTTCTTGCGATCGGCAATCGCAGAGCGCACCGTGTCTTTGAGTGCGTCCAGGCTCTGATAGTCGCCCACCTCCCGGGCGAAGTCATCATTGAGCTCGGGCTTGATTTTTTCCTTGATGGTTTTCAGGTCGACCGTGAAGGC
>Ga0194127_10003632_pt1 | contig 19603 bp, 19 predicted proteins | sample TA2KigC100mmetaG_FD_148624 | JGI IMG/M metagenome (GOLD analysis project Ga0194127, IMG submission 148624) | Freshwater microbial communities from Lake Tanganyika, Tanzania - TA2015036 Kigoma Deep Cast 100m | ecosystem: Environmental > Aquatic > Freshwater > Lake | place: Tanzania: Lake...
AAAATGATAAAAATAATTTTAAAAATGATATTGATAATTATAAAGAAATATCATTTATCATTATGCCATATTTAGGAGATTATGATTTATTTGATTATATGAATAAAATTCATTTTGAAAATTTTAATACAGATAAGTTACCTCTAATATTAAAGAATATTATAAATAATTTAATTGAATTAAATAAATATTATTCACATAATGACATAAAAACTGATAATATAATTATAAATAAAAGCGATTATTCAATAAAAATAATTGATTTTGGATTATGTTGTAAAAAAAATATAGTTAATACAATACTTGGATATAGACAAATTTCACCTGAAATTATTATAAATAGTTTTGATAAAGATTTTGAATTAACATATGAAATGATATCACATATTGATAATTTTGGATTATTTTGGTTGATATTAGATTGTTTTACTAATGAAAAATTATTTAAGAAATATATAAAATTACCTGTAAAAGATCATTCAACCGATAGTTATAAATCTACACTAAATTTTTATCTAAATTTAAATAATGTATGTAAAAAAAATAATCTGTCATATAAAGTTAGAAAAGAAATAATTGATTATACACATAAATATATAAAGGAAGATTTTATAGAAGATGCATATAAGTTAACTAGTCCATATATAAAAAATAAATTATTTACAAATAAAAATGAATTTGTTAATTTTGTTGAAAGAATGTTATTATTAATTAGCTACGATTTTAATAATAGATTATCATTAGAAGAATTTATTAATAATAGTTTTTTTCCAAAATAAATTTTTTATAATATAATATATTATAATATGATTGAAAAAAATATCAATTTTTTTTATAAATATAAAAAATATAAAAATAAATATATCTTAACAAAAAAAAAATATCTAATTGGTGGAACTAAACCAGGAAACAAACCAGTAATACAAGTTAATTTACAAAAATTAGTAGAATTATTACAAGGAGAAATTAGTCCAGATGATGTAAATACAATAAATGAGGATATATCTTATTTGCGTTTTATAAAAAGTGATGATTTATCTCAAATGATTATACTTTCTCAACTTAATGAAAGTAATTTTATGGACACTTTGCATAATATTGAAAGATACGGATTAAAACATATTCCAAATAAAAATGGTATTGATTTTAATCAAACTAAATGTGTTACATTTCAAGATAGAACTGAATATTTAGCTAATTATAAACACGAACATCGTACTCGTAGAGTAATAAATAACTTTAGTGAAGATATTAGACAAGAAAATCCAAAATATTATAGTTTCACAATAAGTAATAATGGTATAATATATGGTATAATAAATGATGGAATTGAATTTGGAGCTACACATATTCAATTAGCAAGAAATGCTGCTGAAAGAGGTATAATTAGTGGTGAAATTAGATTAGATGATAATAATATTACATTTAATTTTAGTAGTAGTTTATTCGGATTTTTTAATTATTTAGATACACCTAGAGTAATAGTTAAAAATGCTGATACGTTATATACTTTCGAAGAAAGAATAAAAATGTATAAATTAATTATATTGACAAAAAATTTAATTAAAATAAGCAATGGAAAAGAGTTTGATAATTATCATTATACTCAAAATATTTTATTTCCAGAAAATAAAAAACCAACTGATGAAGAAATGCGAGAAATATGTAAAGATCAAAGTTTAATAATTTTAGATACGTCAGAAATGTCAGCATGTGGAACTTCAAAAAATATACAAACGATTAGTGATCCTAAAGTAAAGAGTAATTATGAAGAATTACAAAAGAAAATATTAAGTAATAATAAAGATGGTTCTGTATGTGAGCGTTATAAATAAAATTAAATTTATAACAGATATCATAAATTTTTTATAATATCTCTATTTTGTAAAATTCTTATTCTTAAATATAAAGTATTACCAAACAATTTATTTTCTTTTAGTTTTTTTAGACAATTTTTAGCCAATTTTTTAGTAGTAAATTTTGCTGTAATAAAAAGATTATTCCTATTTGGCGTATCATAAACAGAAGATATTGTGCAATTACCAATAGAATATAAAATTATTTTTTTAACTTCATCAAAATAATAAGGAATAATATTTCCAATACCAAGATAAACTGATTCTTCAGAATTAGCACGAATACTATTACACCATTGAGCAGCATTTATATAGATTTCTCCTTTACTATGAACTTGCTGATTTTCATCAATTTCACCTTTATGAATGAAATTTTTATATATAAAAGAAACCTTAGCAATAAACATCTATATTAGGGATATTTTTATTTATTATTTCAATTTTTACTTTTTTGAAATTATGTACCTCTCATTTCACTTGCTCCCTCAAATAAAAGGGCATAAAATGGATTAGATAGTAATAAATATGGAAAGCGATTACTAATTGATGAACCTGTATTATATCTTCTTTTATCAATCAATTTAAAAAAAATATTTTTATTTATTAAGCTCCATTTTAAACCAGGACATCCTGTAGATGTTATTGTAATAATATAACTAAATAATAAATTTTGTAAATAACATAATTCTACATTCTTATTTATTTTTTCGTTTAATGAACCTAAATTATTTTTAGGTGTAATAGGACAAAATTTTTTTTCATATTTTTTAATTATATCTTTTTCTATATATTCTGTAGGAGTTAATGAATAGAATTCTATAAATATGTCTATGAATGATTTTTTATCTGTATCTTTAACTATTTTTGAAATAATATTATCATAATTATTTTTTGTTATTTCATTAACCATTTGGTTAACAGCCATAAATGTTCCTGTTCTATCTTGACCACTTTTACAATGATAAAGTAAAATATATTCTTTTGGATTATTTTTTGATAGAATATAAAAAATTAATGAAATATAACAAAACATAACTAATCTAATATTTTCATTTGTTAAATCTTCTAAACAAGGTGATAATTTCTCCATATCATGATCAATAAAATTTTTTAATGTGCCAATATTTCCTGATTTTTTTGTATTTTCTATTAGAACAAATCTTCTTATAGATAATTTTTTTAATAATTCTTCATCTAAAGAATTATTTTTTAATACATTATTTTTAAATTTTTCAAAAAAACCACCATTATTTTTTAATGCTTGTAATATAGAATTTGTTTCCAACCAACCATCAAGCACTGAAAAATATGCTTCTAATTTTGGCACTAAATCTTCTTGGGATATTACAGATATATTATCTGTTAAATTAACACTATTATTACAAGGCATACTCAAATATACAATATCTTTAGAAGAAGAATAGCCAGTAATTTCTTTATGTATAATTTCATTTTCAATAACTTTTTCACCAACTAACTTTTCTGCACATAATATTTTACTATCACAAATATCTAATAAAGAAATAAATATGCATTTTTTATTTCCTATATATTCTTTTAATATTTCTATTTGAGAATCATAAAAATTTTTAATTTCATCTAAAAAAGGTTCTTTTTGTTTTTGATCTAAAATTTTATTTATTTTTTTTACATTATCACTATTAGGAACATATGGTGTTCCAAAACGTAATGATTCAATGTAAGTATTATTATCAATTTTAAATTTTATATTAAATAAATTTGTTAGATATCTTAGATTTCTTACATAAACTCCTTTATATTCTTTAAAAATTAATGCTGTCCCCCTAGAAAATTCTGTGTTTTCAACAATATTTTTTTTAAAAAAAATATCTGTATCTTCTTCTATATTTAAGGATTCATATGTAATATTATTAATTTTGAATGTACTATATTCTTTTTTATCTATATCATTTTTTTTTAAATTTAAATAATTAGTTAATACTTCTTTTAGACAATCTTTTGTATATTTTTTTTTATCTTTTAACGGTATTACTATTGTATCATATATATTTATAATTTTTTCTATAATATTTTCTATAATATTTTCTTCATTAGTGATATTTTTAAATAATTCGATAGCCTGATTTATTGGACTTAGTTGATTAAAATTTTTTTTCATTTTTTGAAGATCACAAGCACCACCAATCTTATTTTTTTCTTCTAAATACTTTTGTTTATATTTAATGTATTTAAAATAATATAAATCGTTATTCATATTATTTAATTTATAAAAAATTTATTCTATAAAAATTATATTTATTTAAGGATTTTATATGAGGACTTATAAAAAATATTAAGTATTGACAAAGATGGTTTGTAGTAAAGGTAATATATACTTTACTAACTATAGTAATCTAATAAACAAATTAAAAAAGCTAATTTAAGTTGTTCTTAAGTATCTTTATGCATGTGGTGCTCCTATAATATCTTCTATAGCTTCATTTGTGGCATTTTTTTGTAAAAATCGTGTAGAGCATTCTTTATTTTCATTATGTCTATGAGACTATTTTTAATGAGGAGTTTATTGTGTCAATCTTTGTTTTTCTCTGTCTCCAAGAATTTTTGTTGGAACACCTCTGTGATTTGATAATCAATATTTAGAGCGTTGCGTATTTTAAATGCTGGTTTTTCTAATTTTTACCTTTAAATTTTCTTTTTAAATTTTGTTCAAGTTCCGCATATTTATTCGCATCTTGATTTGGATTTGGTGAAAGTATATACCCACATTGCGATTCAGCGGTTGTCGTACAACACACACCTATATTCCTTCCATTTGCCTCAAATTTTGTTTCTAGTTTTCTACATGTTGGTTCGCCACCTGTTTGTTTTATCAAATTTAGATACTTGGCTTTGTACTTTAAGTACTTTGTATAATAGTAATCATTTTCCATATAAATTATATTATAATATATATATATAAAAATTATTCTATATAAAAATTATTTTTTATCTAAACTAACTAATTTTTGTCTATATTTAATGTATTTTTAATTTATAAACTAGTTTTAGTTTTCCAAATATCCTCTCTAATTCTCGTTGCTTCACTAAGAATTTCATTCTTATATTTTTTTTCAATAAATCCTATAAAAAAAACAACATTAGAATTAAATTGAATCGTTTTATTAAATGGTTTATTATCAAAATTACTTTTTGTAGTATCTTTTTGATATAAATTCATACAACTAAATTCTAAAGATTGTTCTAGTCAGTAAAAGTATATCAAACTCTATCAAATAGAGGATTACCTTTCTAATGTAATAATTTAATATTACATTTAAATTGATTAACAATTTGTTGACTAGTGCTCTTAGATACTGGTTATTTTTATAACTTCGTATCATATATTTTTATCACTGTTGGATTGCATATATTAGTTTGATTTATGTAATTTAAATTTACATATTTTCTCATTATATTTATTGCACCATTTAAATCCGCATTTATCAGCTTTTGAGTTGAAGATTCAAATAATCCTCTTTTCTTTCTATTTCCTAAATAGGTTTCATGATATCTTATTGATTCTAATGCTAATGCATCACATTTGGATGTATATGATTCTTTTACTAATACCATCTTCTTATTTATACATTTTAATTTTTCTTCTAATTTTTCTATCAATTGTTTATAAGCAATTTGATAAAAATTTCTATTATTCTTTTTACCCATGTTTGTTTTATCTTTCCAATTTGGATTATAACCTATTATAAATACTTCTTTATCTTTATAAGTATTTACTATTTTATTTATTATTTGATTAAAATGACCTTTTATCTTTCTTTCTCTTTCTTCTAATAAACTATCTAGTCTTTTATATTTACTTTTATTATACAATTTTTTATTTATTGAATTTAAATAATCTATTTTTTTATTATAAAAATGATTGATACTTAATAATGTTCCACCTTTTATTATATGTTGTTTTCCTATTGGATCATATATAGTAAATAAATTTTTAATACCTGTATCAATTGATATTGTCTTTTTTAATTTATCTTCAATTGATAAACTATTATAATTATCCATATCATAATCTATAATTGGATTTTCAAATATTTTTTCATATGTTATACAAACTTTTATTTTATTATTTATTGGAACTATCTCAATTAATTTTATATTTTCATATTCTATTTTTTTTGGTAGTGATAAATAAATATAATTATAACTGTAGATATTATCATTATTTATATATTTATCATTTATTTTTGTATAAAAAATATCATTCTTATTATCTTTTTTTATTTTACTTTCTGTTATGTTTACTAAATTATTTTCATTATAATATTTTATTTTATTATTTATTAATATTGATTTATAATTATTATCTTTATTTATTAAATTATAATTTTTATTTATATACTCACCTACATTTAATCTAATACCATCATCTAATTTTTTAAATGATCTACTATAATAAAATAAATTAAATTTTGCTTCTTTATCTAAAAATTTTGATATATTAGTTTTACTTTGCTTTCCAGATTTTAATAATGCATAATAACTTTTTATATTTCCATATGCTTTTGCTATTATGTTTATTATAACATCTGATGGTAATTTTTCTTTATTTATTTCTATATATTTATATGATAATCTATTTATTAAATTTTCTATTGATGAAAAATTAATATTTAATTCTTTTATTATTTTATTTCTATATGTTAAATTCTCATTATTATCGTATATATATTGATTATTATTAATAACTTCAATCACATTCTTATATTTATCATCAACTTTATATTTGTTTTCTATTTGTTTTTTTATATAAAAATAATTTTTAATATATAATGATTTAACTATTGACTTTACAATATTATCAATGGTTATGTTTTTATTATCATTATTAAATATAATATCTTTAAGTTCAATAACCTCGTTAATATACTTATTAATAATTTCATTATAGTTATTATTTGAAATGATAATATCATTATTTTTAATATCAGAAATAATATATTTATATATAATCTGATTATTTGAATCAATATTTTTTTTATTATTTACATAAAATTTATAATATTTATCAAACATTGAATAAAAATAATCAGTAATTAAAATAATATCATCTGTTTTTTTTATTTTTTTAGCTTTTTTATTATATTTTTCATATTTTTTCTTTTCAATATTATCAGTTTTAATATATTTGATATGGAAATTATTAGTAATAATAAAATTATAAACATCTTTATGAATGTCATTTTGATAAATATTATAAACTTTATAAATAAATAAAGTATTATTGTAAATATTTTTTGAAATATCTGTCATCCAATTAAGAATATTAAATTGTTTTTGTTGTTTAATATAATATGAAAATGTTTTTAATTTAACATTTTGTTGAATATCCAAAAGTATATTATTATATATTAATATATATAATAAAACTTTAAATAATTTTTATTTAATTATTAAAGTTAGCAGTATCTTCAGATATAAAATTTTCAATATCTTGTTTATAAATATTAATTTTATTTTTTCTACGATTTGAATATAAAGTAGTTGAAAAGATATGCATTAAAGATATCAGTTCCTCAAATATTTCATTATCATTATTTTGATTATGTATATTATTGATAACAATAATATTAGTATTAAATTTATTTAATAAAGATTCTAAAGTTTTAAATGATAATCGTGTCATTCTATCTTTATTTGATATGTAAATATTTTTAATTTTATATGAGAAGACATCATCAAGTAATTTAGATAATTCAGTCCTATCTAAATCAATACCACTAGCAATTTCAGAATACACATGATGAATATTAATATTATTATCTTTACAATAGGTTTGAAGTTTATTAATTTGATTAGTTAAATCATTTTTTTGTTTATATGTAGAAACACGTGCATAAATAACATTTGAACGATTATCTTTTTTAATAAATTGAAGAACAGAATGTTCATCATAATCATAATAACCATTAGATAATTTAGTATGTTTAATAATATTATTTTTAGTGTAATGATATAATGTAGTTCTACATATATTCATTAATTTCATAACTTCTCTTGCTTTCATTTATTAAATAAATATATAAATAAAATCTTAAGTCATTTTAATACAGTTTGATATACTTTTAGCGGTCTGATACTCCATAATTATTAAACTTTGTCTCATTTGATACTAATTCTCCAAGATATAATTTTGTAAAGTTATAAACTCCATAATTATATGTATATTCTGCAAAAACACATAAATTATTCTTATAAAATTGAAAATCTTTTTTTTTTATTCTAGTAGTATAAGTTGAGTGAGTGCAATCTTTATTGCAAAATTTACTTGATAAAGAATAAGAGTTTTTTCCAAAATCTCTTATTTCTGCTAAAAGTTGTTCCTTAGTATATATAATAGGATCCTTAGCTTCTCCACCAGTTTGTTTTATTAAATTTATATACTTGGCTTTGTACTTTAAGTACTTGTATAATAGTAATCATTTTCCATAATATAAAAATTATTCTATATAAAAATTATTTTTTATCTAAACTAATTATTTTTTGCTTACATACGGGACATTCATCTTTTTTTTGGAATTGTATATAACAATTTGAACACGCTATATGGTGATTACATGGTAAAAATAATAAATTTTTTTTATTATCATAACACATAATACATTGTTCCTCTTCTATAGATGTTTTAACTATTTCTAAATTACTTGGTATAATTAAAGTAGTTTGTTGAACTTGTTGTGGAGGAGATATCACAATCATTCCGACATCCATAGTCATTCTAGTATAAAATCCTCTAAATCCAATTCTGGCCATATTATTATCACAAATTCTAACTCTTGATGCTCCTGAATCATTTCTTTCATAATAAACGCTATTATTATCATTTCTAGAAATACTAAAAATAATATTAGGAGGTAAATCATCTATATCTATTGTAGTTACATCTCTTGTATTTGGTGGATATGCTAAATAAGAAGAATATTTAGATGCATAAGTTTTTTTAACTTTATTATCATAAACGAAATCATAAAAAGCCCAAATTTGATAATTTCTAGCATTATACCAATCTACTGGTTGTAAATCTTGTAGAAATACCTTAACATCAGAGAAATTTGCTATAGGTAGAGGTGTGATTCCGTCAGTTATATATGTTGGTAAATATGGATCATTATTAGTTCTATATACAGTTAAACCACCTGTTGAAATTGGTCCTTCGGGCATATATATAGATCTGTTTTTATAATTTTGAAAAGCAACGTTTTGATATGGATTGGCCATATGCCATGTACCATTATACAAAATTTTGATTTCCATAATATTTAATATTAAATATTATTTAAATATAAAATCAATTTTTATTATAAAATTTTATAAATCAAATATATATGTTAAATTGTAAAATATTATTATTTTTATTGATAATTATAATTTTATTAATATTATTTAAGCCTAAAGATGAAAATTTTATAAATATTGATGAAAAATATTTTTTATTTAGGCCAGGTGCAATAATAACTCCCAAAAATTCTATATATTATATAGATATAAATGATGTAGTTTTAGAAAAAGGAGAATATCATATAAAGATGTTTAATAAAATAAATCACGATATTGTAAATAGTTTAGTTGGTAAATATGTTATAAAGCTAGATTTATCTAAAAATTATAAAAAATGTAGTTTGTCTCAAGCTTACCAAGAACTAGTTTATATAAAAAAAGCTAATAATGAGTGGTATGTTTTTAATTATAAAGGAGAACTTTACAAAATAAATGATAAAAATATGTGTATCTATCTAGATGAAAAATTAAGTAATTTATTAAATAAAGAATATTTTTCAAATTTAGATAATAATCAAATATTTTTTCCTTCATCTAATTTACATATAAAAATTTAGACATTCATTTTACCTTAGATAAAAATATAAATGGTAATTATAATATTGAAATAACTGATAATAAAGATAATATATTTCCAGATTATTATGAAAATGGAATTGTTTTTTTATTACATGATAATATATTATATCTAAAAAAGGTATCTGGTGATTGGTTATATTTACACTTAGAACATCCAAATATATTTATGAAATATACATTACCTAGTAAATATGTAGAATTAGATAATATATTAGAAGAAAAATTAATTTATTAAAAAAATTTTTTATTTATTAAATTTATATGTCATACGAAGAAAAATACAAAAAATACAAAGAAAAATATCTAAATCTTTTAAATAGTATAAATTTATTAAAAGGTGGAGATGAACATTATAATAATGGTTGTGGAAAAATGGATGTAGGTAATATACTTGGTGCTATAGAAGATTTTAAAAATTCTAAGGATAAACATGCGCTTAGTTATTTATTTGATATTTATTATTTTGGAAGAATAGGTATTCCTAGAGATTTAGATGAAGCAACAAAATATAGAAATGATCTTGCAACTAGAGAATCAAGACAAACTTCCCAATATCAATTATATCTTGGAATTGACTTAATGATAAGATGTTTTCCTTTTGAAGATTTTTTTCTTAAGAGAGAAGATAAAGCTCAATTGATTGATGATGTAGAAGCACATAAAGCGCAACAGAATATTGTGGATTTACGTGTCGATTATTTAAGATATTTTCTTGATAAGGAAAATGATGCAAAAAAGAGAGCAGCTTTAGAAGGTCCGCGTCAGTATGAACTATCGTTGTGTTGTTGTGCTGAAAGTGATAATAATTTAGCTCATACACTTATTCCTGCACAAAGAGGAATTGCTGATGCAGCTTTTTTAAGAGGTAAATTACTTTTAAATTTTGATGGGAGAATTGCCATGCAAGAAGGTGATATGGAAATATTTAAACAAGCTAAATATTGGTTTAAAAAAATTATTTATGGTTCCAAGGGTCCGGATTATACTGATAAAACTAATAAAAGTTTAGAAGGTTCTTATATATTCTTACGTAAAATGCAAATTCGTCCCCCTCCTACTGCTTGGTTAGAACAAACTATAGTTTTAGATCCTTTGACACCTACAGATAGTTTTGTATTTGATATTAGTAATATTGATCATCCTGTGAAGTATACAGCATTTGCATTATGTGCAAGCTTACTTAGAACTGGTGCTGCTGGCGAATTTAATGGAAGAAGATGTATATTAGGTCAGTCAGTTGGTTCTTATGAAGGGCGATATGTTCCAACAGTTCCTATACAGGATGCTTTATTTTTTCCATTTAAAGTAGAAATAGGGGAGGAACCTATAGTAGATACTACGGTAGCCCTTGCTTTGTGTAATGTGACATCGGATTCAAAAGCAGCTATGTTAGACAGCATAGAAAAGTACCAACAAGGATACCATCCCCGGATATTTCTTTTTTGTGGAGATGGAAATAGTCAGTTAGAACCTTTGGTATGTGTACATGATCAACGGAATAAAAATCCTAATTCAATTTATTCTACATTTGAAAAGACAGTCAGAGCAAATCCAGAAATTCATTTTAAAGTTGTTTGTACTAGAACTAGAGTGAATCAAAAATACTTAGATTTACAAGCAAAAGTGCGAAATGTTCAAGTTTTAACCATATCACAATTTATAGTTGGATGTGGTCTTCAATTTAAACCTACAGATTCTTTTAAATTGCTAAGACAATGTTTATTACGAGCATTGCCCGATGGCTGGGAAGAAAAACAAGTAGGTCACGAATTGGGATATATAAACCCAACTAATAAAAGTGTATATTATACTTTTGCTGATCTTAATGCTGATATTCCAGAAACTGACCCCCCAATCGGGTTGTGCGATAGATTATTAATATTGGAAAGTAGGGTAAAGAATTGGTATCAGATAGAAAAGCAGCAAGGAATACGCCCAGCACATCATAGAATAAAATGATCTTACAATGTAAAGTTTTATATAATATTATATTTATATAAAACTCATTATTAGTTCAAAAATATCTAAAGCTATTGCGAAGAGATATATAAAAAAAATATTATATACTACCAGACATGAAAGCCATACTTTTTAGCCTCTAATACGATAATAATAATAAATTATTATAAAGTCAAATATTTAGTAATCTTATTTACATACATAATTATTAAGATAAGGATATAAATGTGATGAAATAAAAACAGTATATGTGTAGTAAAAGAAACAAATGAAGCATAATAAAATAAATTTATTAAGCATAATAATATTTATCAACTTGCAGAAAAAGAGAATAAAAAATAAAATATATTGGTATAAAAAATAAATTATAATATACAAATTTTTAATATATAAGTTTAATATATAAAAAGATTTATGATAATTTTTATATTGTTATTAACAATAATATTAGTAGTTATAACTTGTAAAAAAAATGAAAATTTTATAAATTTAGATAATAATGATAATATTAAAATAATAAAACCTGGTGATCCAAAATTTAATTATTTTGAATATGAATTTAATTTTTCTAATTTTAAAACAATTGATAATAATTATTTATTAACAGCTAAGAGTAATCTTGCTAATTTAGGACATATCTACAATGAAGGTGTTATATTAATTGCGCACGATGATATAATATATTTAAAAAATAATAAAAATGAATGGTACTTCTTAAGTAAACAAAATCCATATAATCTATATTTTTGGGAACCAATCGTTAAAAAAACAGATATACAAAAATTAGATTCATTAGTATAAAAAAATAAAATATATATTTTATTTTTTTTTATAAATTGATAACCTATCATTTACAAAAGGCCAACTTTGTAATGTATTTTCTATTTCTAGTTTTTGATAATTTTGTATTAAATAATCAAAAAAAGAATCTGTAGCACAACTACCTTCTTTACCTTCACCAATATAAATAATTGTATCACCTGTAAATCTTCTTATTGCTTCATATGCATATTCTTTTTCATAATCCGGCCAACAGATAAATAATACTGAGCATTCTCCATTATATTTTTCAACAGCAGAAACTGCATCTAATTTTTCAATAGTGGTCCAAGAAGAATCCTGTATTATAATATCAGTTGCTACAATATCACAACCAAGTGTTCTAAGTAAAAAAGTCCAGAATCCTTTTCCACAATTTATTTCCAAAGTTTTTTTTCCAATAATATGATTTTTTACAAGTTCAAGTGTTTCTTTATCTATAATAGACCAACCATATTTTTCTCTATATTCACTTTGTAAAACTGTATAAAGTGGATTTTGTTCTTTAGTTATTGGATGTTTGTATGTAAAATCTTCAATAAATTTAAGTGTAGATTTCAATGGTTCTCTATCTGTCATACAAGCATAATTAATAGATATATAAATTATATAATATTCAATTTTTTTATAAGTATAATATATATTTATAAATGATAATACTATATATTTTAATTTTAGCAATATTTTTAATATTATTTTGTTGTAGAAAGATATGTAATAATAAAGAAAATTTAATTTTAAATAAATATTTAAGATATTGGCCTGGTGATAGATTCTCATTAGGTAAAGATTATTTTGTAGAATTTGAAGGAACTAGAAAACTAGATAATAATTATAATATTTTTATTGGTAGATTAAGTATGCATACTAATAATCTATATAATTCAGGAATTATGGCAATACATATAGATAATATTTTATATCTTAAAAAAGCAAATGGTAATTGGTATTCATTTGATATTAATAATTATATATTAGGATGGAAAAAAGTAAATCCAAATATATATAAAAAACTTAACAAATTATCATATGATACCTATAATAATTATGTTTAATCAAAATTTATTTTTCTTTGAATTGAAATACATAGTTAAAAAATTTATTATTTGACAATCTTCATAATCTAAATTAGATGAATTAAAAGTATTTGTATTAGAATTTACTTCATTATAATTCATCTCATCTGAGTTCATTTCATTATCATTTATTATAATATTATTATTAACTAACTTTTTTTTTGTTTTATTAATAGTTTTCTTTGGTGAGGAATTATTAGGTTCATCGTGAAAGCCATATTTTTTTACAAATTCGTTCATATTTTGTTTTCCCATAGATAAATTACAAGTTTGACATAATGGTACAAGATTATTTAGTGTAGTTGAACCACCATTTCTTTCACTAATAATATGACCACAATGAAATGATATTTGTTTAATAATATTCTTTCTACAACATTGACAATAACCAATTCCTTTTTCTTCACCAATATATTTATTCCAAACTAACGCTTTAAGACTTAGTGGTATTGATTTTTTTTTATACATAATATGTTTATATAATATATATAATTATGTCTTTAATAAAAAAAATTTAATATGATTTTATTATAACTTCATTTACTTTTGATTCAGGTTTTTTATATTTTTAATATTTTTTGAATATTTTTTTAATTTTCCGTAATAATGTCCATAAGCGTTTATGAAATCTATTTTTGTAAAGTTAGTAAAATATGATAATTCAACATATTTTTTATCTAACATAAAATAAACATTTTCTTTACCTATTGCTATAGGATAAGGAACATCATTATTTCCTATAGGTGAATAATAATTTATAACTTCATCGTCAATATTAAATTCATATATTTCTGTTCCAATATATACATAATTATCTTTAGTTTCAAGAAGAATACTATTTCCTTGATATTCTTTATAATCTTTTATTATATTATTGAAAATGTCAATGGCATCATAACCTTTAGGAATAAATATTTTATTAAATTTGTATTCTTTTATTAGTTGATTATAATAATATTCAGGTGGATTATCTTTTTTTTCAATATTTTTATCTATTTTAAATATTTTGGCAATTTTATTTTTAATTGCAACTAAAAAAGGCTGGCTACCATTATCATGTATAAAATATGTTTTATAATTTTTATGAATATTTTTATCTAAATCTTTATCAGTTTTCTTATTTCCACATATATATGTATTTATATAATCTTTATTTATTTTTCCTTTTTTATAACCTTCTTCAATAGGAGATGATTTACTTGAAAATTTATTATAACTTTTCCATTTATAGAATTTATCATTAATTTCTTTACCAAATATGAATGTTGTGTATTTATGTCCGCTTTTAAGTTTGTGAATTTTAAAATATTTAACAATATTTACACAATTTGTTTTAGATTTATCAACTAAGGTTGTTTTAGATTTATCAACTAAGGTTGTTTTAGATTTATCAACTAAAGTTGTTTTAGATTTATCAACTAAAGTTGTTTTATTTTTGATCCATTTACCATTTGATTTTATCCACATATTTCCATCTTTTCCTTTCATTTTAGTTCCTTCTTTTTCTCCACTAGCACAATATCCTAAACCTTTAGGAGATGGTTCATTACCTGTGTAAGTTTTTTTATTATTATTAATGCAGTATGGCATTATATATAATTATTTAATAAAAAAATAAAAAATTTAATATGATTTTATTATAACTTCATTTACTTTTGATTCAGGTTTTTTACAATTTATAGATCTTCTACATAATATTTTTTGTATATTATATTTTTTTTTTTTTTAAAATGAATTTAAAACTAATTTATTATCAGAATTTGACATCATCCATTTTATCTTTTGTTTCTTTAATTCATGAAGCATTCTAAATAATTTTTCATGTAAAATATCTTCAAAACCATCTGAATTATAATTTACAAAAGATGTAGCATTTATTGGAACATATGGTGGATCACAATAAACCATGTCATTTTTTTTAACATAAAGTAAAGATGTTTCAAATGAAGTATGAATAAAATTTACATCTTTAATTAATTCACTAATATTTTTTAAAGATTCTTCATCGTAAATACATGGACTTTTATAATGTCCGTATGGAACATTAAAACCATTAGGACCTATACGATATAAACCCCTAAAACAAGTTTTATTAAGAAATAAAAAATATGCAGAAACTAAAATAGTAATTTTATCATTATCATCCATATCATTATATTTACTTCTAATCCAATAATAATAAGATTCTTGTGATGTTTTTCCTTCATCTATATTTTTAGGTTTTCTATTTATTACAACACCTGTTATATTATTATTTTCATCAACTATCTTTTTAATTTCTTTAATAAAATCATCACATTTAGTCTGTATATTTTTATACAGATAAATTAGACTTTTATTTAGATCATAAGCATATATATTTTTAACATGTATTTTATTTTCTTTAATTAGTGATAATACTCCTAACAAAATACTTCCACCTCCTAAAAATATTTCATGGTAATTATCTATTTTATTTGGAAAATTATTTAATATTTCTGTTATTATTTGTGTTTTACCACCAACCCATTTTAAAAACGGTTTTTGTAAAAAAATTTCTTCTTTTATTGAAGTATTCATATATTATTCTTATGTATAAATATTTAATAAATCTCTAAATATAATGTTTATTTTAGGTAAAAGAAAAATTGATTTTTTATATAAATATTCTATATATCTATAGAGATTAACTTATTTAAAAAATGAATAGTTTTCATAATATAACAAAAAATAATCCAATATTTTCTATAAATAACAATAAATCTTCAATAAAAACTTTTTTTGATAATAAAAATAAAGATAGTTTAGATATAGATTTAGATTATATTATATCAAAGAAAGAATTAAAAAAAGATTATGATTGTTGGGCAATGCAAGAAGGAAATTCAGATCTTGAAGGAGATTCAGACATTGATATGTTTGATATTGAAGATTTTACAAATTATATCGATTATAGTCAAAAAATTAGTATGACTAGCACTAGTGTATTTACAAAATTTTCATGGAATGGTGCAGAGTTAATAGACAGATGGGAGCTTCAACGCACGATTGACTATGATAAAGCATCTGGAATAGCAAATGAAATGATTAGATATTATAAAAAGAATAAAGAATTTTTATTTACAGATCCAATTCATATAGGACAAATAAAGAATGAAGAATTAGAAAATAACAATAAATATTATATTATTGATGGGCAACATAGATTAGAAGCAATAATTGCTATTTATAAATGTAATAAGTATCCAATTCAAAAAGTTCCATGTATCATTTGGAGTGTTAAAAATGATGATGAGATTGATGAATTATTTGATAAAATAAATAATAGAATCTATATGGATAGCACTAAACTAATGAAAAATAAATTAATTCTTACATGCAATATGATGGAAGAAAAATGGAATAAAGATATTTGGGGCGAAAGACGACCTAGAATAAGTAAAGAATTATTTATAGATAAGATTAGAAATAACGATGATTGTTATAAATTATCTGCTGAAGAAATTATAGGAAAAATTATTAAAATAAATAATGAATTAAGAATATTACCTCGTCAAGAAAGAGGTGGTAATTTAACTATAAAGATACACGAGAAAGCCGAAGAGTTTGATTTCTTTTTAGGTATTGACAAAAAACTTGATTGGATTGATAAGATAAGAATTAAATAAATTAATTTTTATTATTATAAATTCATATTTTTATATACTTAACTAATATAAAAAAAAATATGTATATTTATAAAGATATAATAGATAAAAATAATTTTCTACAAGTTTTAAGATATAGATGATACAGGCATTTAGTAAGATTTATAAGTGTAGAATAACGATAAAGTCTTAAGCTTTAAGAGGGGGGTTTTCTGGAAAGGGTTCCTTCAAGTTGATTTTCGTCCAATCATACTTGTTCCACTCGACAAAATGTTCTTTCATTTCTGCCTTCAAGAATTGGATGACTTTGGGGTCATCAACCTTTTTGCCTTCGATTTCAGGGTGGTTTTTGATAACAAACGCTGTATAACGTCTCAGTCTGTCATTTTCAGGGATTTTGACACCTGTGGGTCCAATTCCTGTTTCACCGTTCTTAAAGAACTTGTCGAATTTCATGACCCAATAAGAACCACCTGTAGGTTTGCCATTGTAAGTGCTGCCTACAGGCACTGAAATAGGAGGAGTGTCGCTGGCACCAACAAGTTGTCTGCCAGGAACATAACCGTTTGAACTCATAAGTTTCTGATGACGTAATCTTCCCTGTTGCTTCCAAGTATTCTCTGGTTCAGCCTGAACAACATTTTCCATAGCAGATTCCTCAGGAATCTTGAGAAGAGTAGGAATTGGAGAAGGGTTCATCATCGGTCCAGGAGAAGGCGCTGGAGAAGAGATTGCATGCCAACCAAAATTTGGGATCGTCTGACTCATTTCATTTTTGACGAGAAAGGAATAATTGACCTTCTTCAAAGGTGGAATTTTGTAGTCTTGGTATAAGAAATCTCTTTCCCAAATATTGGCAACTGTGATGTCGTAGTTATTGGTATCTTCGGGCTTCCTCATGATTTGATCATAAGCCAAAGTTAGAGCAATAAATCCAACAATGTTGTGTTGTGATGGAGAAAACTTTTCCAATACATCTTTGATAGACTCAAAGAATGGCTGGGGTTTTTCACTCACCCAGATTGTGTAATGGATATCAATCTCATTGATGATGTTTGCCATGTCAAAGTTTAATTGTATCCCTTTCTGAGAGAGAAAATCACGTAGTTTTACGAGGGCAATGGCATTGGAACCAATTTTCTCCTTATCAATGATTTTCTGCGTTGGAGAAATTTGAATGGTGACTTCATGATCATGAAGTATGGCCACCAATAAGGGAATGCTTTTGATATTGAAAGCAGACAACACATCTTCAATATTGAGGGGGTGTTGCTCAGCAAACTGGTGGATAGTAGGAGAATAAATAGCCTCGGATGCCATTTTATATATACTTCTATTTTACTTTAAGGAAATATAAAGGTTCAGGTAATTAAAAATTCAACTTTTTTATAATATATTTTTTATTTATTTCCACGAATCAAAAATATGTTCATTTGTTGATTTAGCTTTATTTATAAACTTTTTAAGTTTATGATATGATTTAGAAAATAATGTTAATGAACAATTAAAAGTATTATCATCATTATAAATAAAAGTTGAATTAAGAGTAATATTTTTAGTAATTTGAACATTGCTAGCATTATCAATGTAATTTAGCCTACCTTTATAATCTACTATAAGTGGTAATGAATTAATATTACAATTATTTTTTATAAGTTTAACAAGTGATAAATATAGAGATAATTTTTCTGATGGCGTTGGTGGCATATCAATTGGAATATTTTCTAAATTTATGAAAAGAGAATTTGGTTTAACATTTATTTTTTCTTCAATTTTAACTAATACTAATGATATTATAAAAATAATAATTTTATTACTAAAAATAAGTGATGGTAGATTTAATACCATAATTGAATTAAAATTATTTAATAAAAAAGTTAAATTATTTTTTATTAAAGTTATGATAGGTATAATATTCATAATATATTATTATATAAAATTTTTTTTTGTAGGTATAAAAAAATTAAAACCTTTTTCTATATAATATAAATATTATTACTACAAATAATAATATATTTATAACTACATATTTTATTTTATCATATAAACTATCTTCATATTTTTTACATTTATCATATTTACAACAATTAGAACAGGTATTACCTGAACTACTTGAAGAACATGAACTATTAGAACTACACGACACTGTTGATATTACTTGAGATGATGAACAGGAAAATAAACTACTACTACTACTGGATACTGATGAATTACAATGTGATGATGAATTACATTGTGATGATGATTTACAATGTGATGATGACTTACAATGTGATGATGACTTACAATGTGATGATGATTTACAATGTGATGATGACTTACAATGTGATGATGATTTACAATGTGATGATGACTTACAATGTGATGATGA
>Ga0194127_10003637_pt1 | contig 19570 bp, 19 predicted proteins | sample TA2KigC100mmetaG_FD_148624 | JGI IMG/M metagenome (GOLD analysis project Ga0194127, IMG submission 148624) | Freshwater microbial communities from Lake Tanganyika, Tanzania - TA2015036 Kigoma Deep Cast 100m | ecosystem: Environmental > Aquatic > Freshwater > Lake | place: Tanzania: Lake...
CCCCAGGACCTGGGCCAGGGGCAGGGAATTGGGGCCGTCGCATAAGGCGTGATCGGGGTCGGGGTGGACCTCCATGAACAGGGCGTCCACCCCCGCGGCCACCCCGGCCCGGGCGAGAACGGGGATGTACTCCTTTTGTCCGCCGGAGCACGTTCCCTGGCCGCCGGGCAGTTGGACGCTGTGGGTCACGTCCAGGACCACGGGGCACCCCAGGCCCCGGAGGATGGGGAGGCTGCGGAAATCCACCACCAGGTTGTTGTAGCCGAACATGGCGCCCCTCTCCGTAAGCAGCACCCGGCGATTGCCGGCGGCGAAGACCTTGTCCTTCACCGGGCACATGTCCCAGGGGGCCATGAACTGGCCTTTCTTGATATTGACCGCCTTGCCGGTTTGGGCCGCGGCCACTAAGAGGTCGGTCTGGCGGCAGAGAAAGGCCGGAATCTGGAGGACGTCCAGGACCTGCGCCGCGGGCGCGACATCCTCCACCTGATGGACGTCCGAGAGGACCGGCAGGCCCACTTCGTCTTTCACCCGGGCCAGGATTTCCAGGCCCTTCACCAGACCCGGCCCCCTAAAGGAGGTCAGGGAGGTGCGGTTGGCTTTGTCGTAAGAGGCCTTGAAAATCAGGGGCAGGTTAAGCTCCGCGGCGTAGTCCTTCAGGGTCCGGGCGATGGACAGGGTAAGCTCCGCGGACTCGATGACGCAGGGCCCGGCGATCATCACCAGGTCGCCGGCACCGACCCAAAAGTCGGCGATTTGCACTTTGTCGGCCAATTCTATCATTCTTCTTAAGGTGGCCCTTTTTGTCATCCTGAGCGGAGCGAAGGATCTCAAGGACCCCCAAAATGCGAGATTCTTCGCTGCGCTCAGAATGACAAGTTAAAACGCATAGTTATGGGAGTACGGTGTATGGGGTTCATTTCTTAAAATCATCAAAGAATTTTTCGTCCACATCATAGGTAGTCCTGGGAACCAAACCGAGTGGCAACTGTTCAAACATTTGCACCAGAGTGTCTCCGTCAACCAATTCGATGGGAGGGGCACCATCTCTCCGAGCCTCCTTTTTGGCTTCGAGCGTGAATGTGCCGGTGGTAATGATGATGCCCTTGTCGGCTCTTCCCATCCCCGCCCCGCGGAAATCTCTTATTTGCGAAGGGGTTACGGCTCCCTGATAACGTTTGCATTGGAAGAGCACATTGAAGCTCACAAAGGGAGTTACCTGAAGAATCCCTACACCGTCTATGCCTCCGTCACCAGTCTTCCCGGTAACCTCAACTTTTTGGAAGCCAGACTCCCGCAAAAGTCTTTGGCTGAGACGTTCGAATCCGCTGGGCGGCAATGACTTGATCAGGTTGAGCAAACTGGTGCGGTGATCTGGAGGCTCAATATCTTCCTCCTCTGTTTCTTCGACCGACGGCTTCCCTGGTTCTTTGGGCTTCTTTGTCTTTTGAAAACTCTTATGGATTGCTTTAAAGATTCCCAGGGCATCAAATGTCATGGCATTAATTGATAGCCCTTTTTCTGTGAGAGTCCATATACCCCGCTTTGAAGAATCGATGTAACCTGCGTTTGCCAGATAAAATCTAGCCCATTGAATTTGATTCCGGACGCGTGTTTGTCCGCCTTTAAGTATCTCTTGTTGCTCTGATTCGGGTATCACCATTTTTTCAATGACGAGATCAATCACTTCGGCAACTGTCCCAGAACCTCCAGTCTCTTGAAGGACTTCAATAATCGGCCTGAAGAAGCGAATGAACTGCGGCCCTTTGCTTCTGCTCATTTTATTTTGCCCACTCATGTCTAATTTCCTGTCATTCTGAGCCGCCGGAGGCGGCGAAGAATCTCAAAGGATTATTCAGACAAGTCCTTCCATCCTGGGTTTATTGATTCAATCAAAGCAATTTTTTTCTTTCGCAGCCATCCTTTAATTTGTTTTTCTCTTGAGATTGCCGCATGAATATCATTGGTCTCTTCAAAATAAACTAATTTTTCAATTTTATATTTGTTGGTAAAGCCCTTCACTAAATGATGTTTGTGTTCATAAATTCTTCGTTCCAGGTTATTGGTGACACCGGTATATAAGGTTCCGGATTTATTAGTCATTATATAGACGAAGTATTGATATTGAGGAACCATACTTTTTGAGACCCTTCGCCTGCGGCTCAGGGTGACAAGAATGGTGAATTCTTGTAACAAAAAGCAATCAAACGACTATTATTTGTCAAAATGAGTGTAGCGAAGAATCTCTGTTTTTAGCCGCTGAGATTCTTCACTCCGCTGCGCTCCGTTCAGAATGACAAGAATTATTCTGTATTTTTAGACTGCAACTTCATATTAGAGGATGGTCGGTATTACCATGAAAAGTTATCCGGACTCGGCAAAATTAGCCTTTTATTATTCTGAGCGTAGCAATGAACCGCATACTTTGAGATTCTTCGGTCGCTTCGCTCCCTCAGAATGACAGATTGGACGATTTTTTAGATCTCTTGTTCTCTCAAATATCCCCGCCGGGGTGGGCCAGGCCCAGTTTGTATGCCAAACAGGCCCGGATGTAGTCCCGGAACAGGGGGTGCGGCTTCAGGGGCCGGGACTTGAATTCCGGGTGGAACTGGCACCCTAAAAACCAGGGATGGTCGCTTAACTCGATGATCTCCACCAGCTCGCCGTTGGGGGAGGTGCCGGAGATCACCAGGCCGGCTTGTTTAAGTTGCTCCCGGTATAGGTTGTTGAACTCATAGCGGTGGCGGTGCCGTTCCATGATCTTGGCCTCGCCGTAGGCGACCCCGGCCAGGGAGCCTGCCGCCAGGACGCAGGGGTAGCTCCCCAGGCGCATGGTGCCGCCTTTGTCCGCCCCCTGGTCCCGGCGGATAACGGCGTCGGTGCGGTAATCATACCACTCCCGCATCAGGTAGATGACGGGGTGCTCCGCCTCGGGGAGGAATTCTTCGCTGGTGGCGGAGGCGAGGTTGGCCGCGTGGCGGGCAAATTCGATGACCGCCAGCTGCATGCCGAAGCAGATGCCGAAGTAGGGGATTTTCTGCTCCCGGGCATAGCGGATGGCCAGGATCTTGCCCTCCACGCCCCTGACCCCGAAGCCCCCGGGAACCAGGATGCCGTGGAGATGCCCCAGGAGGCCGGCGGGGCCTTCCCGCTCCACCCGTTCCGAGTCGATGTAGGTGAGGGCCACCTGGACTTCGTTGGCCAGCCCGCCGTGCACCAGGGCCTCGTGCAGGCTTTTATAAGACTCCCGTAGATCTACGTACTTGCCCACGATGCCGATTTCCACCCGGTCCTTGGGATTTTTGATGCGGGCCACCAGCTTTTCCCAGACCTCCAGGCGGGGCGCCCGGGTCCAGATATTGAGCGTCTCCACCAGGCGGTCATCCAGTCCCTCCCGGTGCAGCAGCAGGGGAATCTCGTAGATGTTGTCCACGTCCTGGGCGGTGATGACCGCCTTGGGCTCCACGTTGCAGAACAGGGAGATCTTGGCCTTGATGTCCGGGCTCAAGACCTTTTCAGTGCGACACAGGAGGATGTCAGGCTGGATGCCGATGGAGCGCAATTCCTTGACGCTGTGCTGGGTGGGTTTGGTCTTGACCTCCCCGGCGCTCTTGATGAAGGGCACCAGGGTCAGGTGGATGTAGCAGACGTTCTCTTTGCCCAGGTCGCCTTTGAGCTGGCGGATGGCCTCCATGAAGGGCAGGCTCTCGATGTCCCCCACGGTGCCGCCGATCTCGATGATGGCCACATCCGCGGAGGGCGCGACAGCCATGATGGACTGCTTGATTTCGTCGGTGATGTGGGGAATGACCTGGACGGTGCCGCCTAAATAGTCGCCCCGGCGCTCCTTGGTGATGACGTTGTAATAGATGCGGCCCGAAGTGAAGTTGTGCTCCTGGCCCAGGGTGACCGAGGTGTAGCGCTCGTAATGCCCCAGATCCAGGTCGGTCTCCGCCCCGTCTTCGGTGACGTAAACCTCGCCGTGCTGGAACGGGTTCATGGTCCCGGGGTCCACATTGATATAGGGGTCCAGCTTTTGAAAGGTGATGCGCAGCCCCCGGGATTCCAGCAAGGCGCCGATGGCCGCGGCGGCCACGCCCTTGCCTAAGGAGGACAGCACCCCGCCGGTGATGAAGATGATTTTGCTTTTCACACGTCCTTTATTATACCTAGCCAAACCCAATGTCAAGGTGAAGTCCGGCGGGAGGCGGCGGGAAAAAAGCGGGCCTGGTAGGGGGGGAGGTTTGCGGGCGAACCGGGGTAACCAGGCTCAACGCCCCGGGGCGGAGGCGCCCCCCCGATTGAGGGGGCGACTCCGATAAAATTATCCTGCGGCTGTCAAAAGGTGGAGGTTGCCCGGTCCCGGGGCCGGGAGGCGCGGCGCTAACCCGGGCCTTATTGCACCAGCTTGGGCGGGGCCAGGGCGCCGGATTTAGCGCCGCCCGGCAGCGCCGCGGCCGCTTCCGCCATGGTTAAGACCCTGCACTTGACGTACTTGGGGTTCCCCGAATCTTTCACCTCAAGGATTTTTACCGGCACAAAGGCATCAATTTGATCGGTATGATTAAATTTGGGGGTATCCACCACCGGGAGAAACACGTCCCAGCCACAGGGGTGCGTGGCCAATTCAGCTTTTAACTCCTGAAGGGCCGAAGCCAGCACGCCGTTGTTGAGGTCAATGGTATCCCCGACATGCAAAGGGGGACAGGAATTGTTTTTGATATAATCCCGGATGGTTCTGGCGTTGGCGTTGTCAGGATCTGCCGCAAACCAACCGCCGTTATCCTCGGGATCGGGATTAAAGCCGATGTATATTTCGTGGTTAGGATTGTCAGCATAGTCTTTATTCACGGCAATGGGAAGGGACCCCTTGCCCACGGCGTTGGCAAAGTCCATGACCGCGACGGCAGAGGCCTGCATATTTTTCGAGGACTGCCCGAAGACTTGGGCCAGAAACATTTGGACGTTGTTCCTGCGGGTCGTCACCCGGACGCCGTTGGCATTGGCGTTATTCCCGGGGGTAAACACTTTGGCGGCGTAATTCCACCGGCCCACCTCCACCGTAACCTCGTCGGCGGTGAGGTTGGCGCCGTCCACCCGGTTCTTCGTCGCGGTGGCGAGGGCCTTGGTTTGCCCATTACTCCAACTTGGGTCCCGGCTGTCCGCCAAGGAGATATCAACCGGCCAGAGACCCCGGGCTCCGGACAGGGCCCCGGCTTCGGCCGCCTTAACCAATTCCCGTTTCACCGTCGCCATGTGGGCGATGTCCAGGGCCAGGGCGGCGCAACTGATGAAAACCACCATCCCGATGGCCGCATAGACCGCCACGGCTCCCGATTCGTTGTCGAAAAATCCCTTTTTGCCTCGTTTCATAAGTCGCCTCTGGTCATCTTGGATTAGGCACGCGTCACCGCAGTGGTTCCCGGCCGCCGGAAGCTCAGGCTCAATTCCAGGGCCGGGTTCAGATTGACTACATTTGTATGATGGTTCACCGCCCAATGCCATCGGGAAATATACTGATTTGCAAGTCCAAAAATACCGAATTTCAGGTAGGAGGGGTCCGGTGAGGCAAAAAATTGACCGGGCAACTTGTTGGAAGAGTTGAGGTTGAGGTTTAGGTTCAATACGGTTCACTTAAGGTTTGGCTATTTCGATGGGTTGCTGGGGCGAGGATGCCCCCCCTCACCCCAGCCCTCTCCCCCCGCCGGGGGGAGAGGGAGAATTACCGGATATCCTTCTTTATTCCCTCTCCCCCAATGGGGGAGAGGGTTAGGGGGAGGGGGAATTAATCACTTTCTCCCTGTCGTTGATAAATGTGTTCCCGGATTTTTTGAAAGCTCGGGTGCTAAGTGAACAGCATTGGATTTAGGGGGATTTTGGGTTTCACGATATAGCCTTTTGAGCGCAACTCATACCAGATTGCAGTCAAAGGGTGGCACAGGCTTTCCAGCCTGTGCAGGCGCAGGCTAAAGCCTGCGGCTACAGAAAATAACCTTTTGAGCGCAACTCAGTATCAGAACGATGCGGAGAGAAAAGACCGGTGGCGCCGGAAGGGGGATGGACGGGGGTTCGGGCGCCTCAGCCGCCCCTTGCGGAGTTGCCCCCCGCGGTCAGGGGAGCAGCTCCCGAAAACTTTTCCTCTCACCGCCGGCAAAGGTGGACGATTCTGGGGGGGAGACGCCGCCACCCAGCCTCAGGGTCTATTGCACCAGCTTGGGCGGGGCCAGGGCGCCTAATTTGCCGCCGCCCGGCAGGGCCGCGGCCGCTTCCGCCACGGTCAAGACCGTGCCTTTGACGTACTTGGGGTTCCCGTTATGTTTCACCTCGGTAATTCTTACGGGCACAAAGGCGTCGATTTGATCCGCATGATTAAATTTGGGGGTGTCCACCACCGGGAGAAACACGTCCCAGCCACCGGGGTGGTTGGCCAATTCAGCGGCTAATTCCTGAAGGGCCGAGACAACCACGCCGTTTTGGAGGTCAATGGTGTCCCCGATATGCAGGGGGGGACAGGAATCGTTTCGGATATAATCCTTAAACGTATTGGCGTTGGCGCCGTCAGCCGGTAACGCAAACCAACCGCCGTTATCCTCGGGATCGGGATTAAAGCCGATGTATATGGTAAGGCCCGGGTTTTGCGCATAGTCCTGATTGACGGCAATGGGGAGGCAGCCTTTGCCCACGGCGCCGGCGAAGTCCATGACCGCGACGGCGGTGGCCTGCATATTTTTCGAGGACTGCCCGAAGACTTGCGCCAGAACCATTTGGACGTTGGCCCTGGAGGCAGTCACCCGGACGCCGTTGGCATTAACGCTTATCCCGGGGGTAAACTGTTTGGTGGCATAATCCCACCGGCCCACCTCCACCGTGACCTCGCCGGTGCTAAGGTTGGCGCTTTCCACCCGGTTCTTGGTCGTCGTGGCGAGGGCCACGTTGGTGGCGTTGGAGCAATTTGGGTCTCGGCTGGTGGCGGTGGATAAATCTTGGGGCCAGAGGCTCCGGGCTCCGGACAGGGCCCCGGCTTCGGCCGCCTTGGTCAATTCCCGTTTCACGGACGCCATGTGGGCGACGTCCAGGGCCAGGGCGCCGGCCCCCAAGAAAACCACTATACCGATAGCCACATAGACCGCCACGGCTCCCGAGTCGTTGTTGAAAAATCCCTTTTTGCCTTGTTTCATAAGTCGCCTCCGGTCACCCATGGTTATTCACACGTCATGGTAGTAGCTACCGTCAGGGTTTCACTGCTGCCAAAACCCGGGATGAGGCTGCCCAGGACAAACCAGGTTTTGGTGGCAGTGACCGTGACGATTAAATCTTTTCCCGCCAAAGTGGTCACATCGGCCCATGTCGCCCCCGGTCCGCCGGGGGTGACCAGGGGGTTGGCATCACAAGGGAGGCGGCTGGTTAATCCATAGGTCGTGTTGACATAACTAGCTACCGAGGGGTTTAAATCTTTCGGCAGGATGCGATTAGTACCATTGGTCGCGTAACGGGTGCCATAGCGGGCGCCTTCCCGGCTGGCGTCGGACATTATATGCTTCATGTACCAGGCGTGGCCGAAATCGATGATGCCGAAGGCAAGTAACAGCAGCACGGGCAAAATGACCGCGAACTCCACGGCGACCGCGCCGCGTTCTGAACGCAGACCCCGCTTTGCATCAGAGCCAAATCCGCACCGCATAGTTCACCTCGCTAAGCCGACAGAATACTCGCTGCCCATCATGGTTCTCGGTTCATGGCCGGGGGATTGCCGGGCTGTTGTGTTAAAGAAGTTAAACCAGTCTTTAACTAAGTTCTATCCGGGAATCCCTGATATTGGCGGTCAAGAAACCTGTTTTTTACCGGTGAAAAAGAAAAAAACCGCCGAGGGGCAGACCGGGGAACTCCGGTTATGGCGTCAATCTTCAGGGATAAACAGGAAAAACTAGATTAATACGAAGTTGCAGTCAAAACACCTTGAATATTCATGTCATTCTGAACGGAGCGCAGCGGAGTGAAGAATCTCGGCGGCTAAAAAGTGAGATTCTTCGCTGCGCTCAGAATGACAAATAATAGTCTTTTGATTGCTCTTTGGTATAACGTAACTAACCGAAAGATTTCCAGGGCATAGGCCGGCAGATGGTCCCGGGAGCCCCCGGGGCTAATCGTAGGAAAAGGTGAGGGCGGCGGCAAGCTTGACCAGGGAAGTGACGATGAAAGCAAATGGTTGGAAAGACGCCCCCCTGTGAAACCGCCGGTAAGGGGAATGAGGCGGCGGGGTTTTTCCCGGGACGTCGGTCCCCCAATTGCCCCCTATTTGGTTCTGACCTCAGCTTTATACATGATCCAGGCTGATACGATAACAATCACGGCGCCCAGGAAAATTAACGGATGTATGCCGACCTCGTACCTCATCCAGACCCACAGCTGGTAACCGGTGTGGGCGCATTGCTGCCAGACGGCCTCTAACCCCATAATAACCTCCGGTTAGGTAGCCCGTTTAATCCCCTGGTTTATTATATCATGTTTTGGGGTCGAGAGAAATCCAATTGAGGCGGAGGCGCCCCTCAGGTTAAGGACACCAGTTCCACCCGGCCCCAGGCGCCCAACTTCTCGCCCACGATGACGACCGCTCCCAGGATGTCCGGGAGGGCGGCGATCCAAGACAGGGCCGGGGCGATGGCGTCGGGGCCCTGCACCCGGTTGCCGAGAGCGGTGGCCGCGGCATCGGCCAGGGCGGCGCTTTCGGCCAAGACACAGGCGGCGTCCGCCCGGCCGAGGCTCAAGGAATGCCCCACGCTGGCCGAGGAGGTGCACACCCCCAAAGGACTGAGGCTGGGGTCGAGGTGCAGCCCCACCCGGCGGCTCAATGGGGATTTACCGGCAAACAGGGCCACGGTGGCCGGCTGTTCAATGGCCAGAAAGATGTCGCCGCCATTTTCCACGATGATCTCGGGGCTCAAAGGGGCCAACTGCCGCCCCACCCGGGCCGCCAAAGTCCCGGCCACCGCGGCCATGGGACCCACCCCGGCGGCCGCCGCGGCCTCGATCATCTCCCGGACCACCGGCGGGGCGAAGGGGTCCCCGGGCCAGGGGGTAAGGGCCGTGAGAAAGCCGGGGTTGGCGGCAATGTAAGCCTCCAGCTGCTGCCGTTCCTGGATGACCAGATCTCGGACCTGAAGTGAAAAATCCCGGGCGGCCAGGACCCAGAGGTCGGTCTCCTTCACCGCCACGCGAAAACCCACCAACCCCGGCCGGGCCATGCTGGTGCGATAGGTGCGGGGTTCGTAAGCCGTCGTGGTCATGCAGGCTATCCTCTGTCCCGGATAGAGATCTTTTATCGCTTTGTTATGGCCCAAAGGCCATGGTCCGTTTATATAAAGATCCCTGGATGCCGCGGGCCTGCCAGGGCCTGCGGGGGCGACCAACCCCTGAACTTAAAAAGCCGGGACTGCAGGCTCTGCCAGCCCCGGCGATTTCCCTCAGATTGCCGGGGATCCGTGCTCCCGGCCCCGTGGCTTAAGCCTTCCACAGCCCGTGCAGGTTGCAATACTCCCGGGCCGTAACCCCCTCGGCCTTGAGTTCAAACGTCGCCTCCGGCGCCTCTCCCGGGTTGAGAAATTTCCGGTAGGCCTTGCCGTCGGCGATGACCTCGATCCACTCGATATAGTGGGTCTGCTCCATGGGGTGCAGGACGGCTCCCACCGTTACCTTGAAGCCCGCGGCGGTCTTTTCGATCACCGGCACATGCTTTTCCTTGGCGGCATCCGTGGTGTTTTCCTTATTGAGCTTCATGGGCTGGCCGCAGCAGACCATCTGGCCGGCCCCGGCATGCAGCATCTCGGCGATATTGCCACAGACTTCACACTTGTAGATTTGCAGTTTCTCGGTCATGTCATCATTCTCCTTACCGGATATTTTCCTGGTTCGCATCGTATTGCATTGTTCCGCCGTTCATGCCGGCGGTTGATGCGGTCGGTTTAGGCCTCAGTCCACCTTGGAAAATGCCTTGGCGCCGCTGTTGCACACCGGGCACTTCTCGGGCGGGTGGTCTTCACAGGTGTAGCCGCACACGGAACACACGTAGTAGTCCACGCTTTCCGCTTTTTGGTCCAGATTGGCCAGGGCCTTTTGATACAGGCCGGCGTGAATCTTTTCCACCTCGTTGGCGTAGTGGAAGCTCCGTTCCGCGGCTTTGTTGCCTTCGGCCTGGGCCGCGGCAATCATTTCCGGATACATATGCTCAAATTCGTGGGTTTCCCCGGAGATGGCCGCCTTGAGGTTTTCCGCAGTAGCCTTAATACCGCCGGCCACCCGCAGATGGGCGTGGGCATGTACGGTCTCCGCGGCGGCGGCGGCCCGAAAGAGCTTGGCCACCTGGGGATAGCCTTCTTTCTCCGCCTGTTTGGCAAAAGCCAGATACATCCGGTTGGCTTGAGATTCACCGGCAAACGCTTCCATCAGGAATTGTTCAGATTTCGTCATGTGTCCTCCTGTTTATGGGTATCATAGATGATTTTAGCTTGGTTTTAGCAGGTTCAGCCTTCTGAGGTCCTTTGTAGGTCCCACCGGGTGGCAAGGCTCATACCACGGCGGTGAACTGGTCTTTCCCGGCCCCGCAGATGGGGCAGACCCAATCCGCGGGGAGATCTTCAAATGCCGTGTTGGCGGGAATATTCGCCTCCGGGTCTCCGTTGGCAGGTTCGTACAGATAACCGCAAATTCCACACTGATAGTCCTGCATGCTTGGCTCCTTTTAACCTAAATTCTCCCAGCCGCCCTTTTTGATGTGGGCCTCCCGCTCCGCCTCGGCCAGTTTTTTGATGCGATAAGCCGAATCCCGCAAAACCCCGTAAAGCACGCCGCACCCCACGTCTTGCCGGGCAACGTCGCCTTCGTCAGCCACCTTCAACATAAGTTCGGCCAACTCCAGGGTTTTCTTGAGGCATTCATGCGTCGTCGGCATGGGTAGATGTTTTCCCGGTTCTTTCCTCTGATTGGTTTACAGGCTCTTCCACTGCGGGGACTCCGACGGCTTCCCCGAATCTTTTCTTTAATCACTATCCAAGATGTGTGCCACCCTTAAGGCTCGGATCTCGTAAATTTAATTTGCAGGTAAATCAATTGGTTGTGAAATAGGTGCAAATTGCGGCCCCGGCAGCCGCAGCCGGATACCGGCAGGTGACCCTGAGACACTCCGGGCTGGATTGTGATAACAAATTGATTTTGCTAAAGATAAATAGGAAGAATTGTCTCAGTTTTCCGGGTGAGACAGGGATGCCTCTTGAGACACCAGGAAGCGATAGAGGGTGGCCCGGCCTACCCCCAGAAGTTTGGCGGCCTTCACCTTGTTGCCGCCGCACTGCTTCAGGGCCGCGGCCACCACCGCAACATTGAGCTTGGGGACGGGGCCCCGGGGCATACTGGCCCGCCTGATTTCCTGGGGCAGGTCTTCCGGCCCAGCCACCTCGCCGTGGCATCCGGCCAGGGCAAAATGCACCGCGTTCTGCAATTCCCGCACATTCCCCGGCCAGGGGTAGCGCCGCATCAGGTCCACGGCGGCGGGTGACAGACTCAAAAAGCTCTGGCCCCGGCTTCTGGCCTGCTCCAGAAAATGGGCCAGCAGCAGGGGAATATCAGGCTGCCGCTCCCTTAAGGGCGGCAGTTTAAGGGGCACCACGTTGAGGCGATAATAGAGGTCGGTGCGAAAACGCTGCTTTTCCACTTCCCGCTTGAGGTCCCGGTTGGTGGCGCTGAGCACCCGCACCTCCACGGTGACGGGTTTTTCGCCGCCCACCCGCATAAAGGTGTAGTTTTCCAAAACCCGCAGCAATTTTACCTGGAGGGGCTTGGGCAGTTCGGCCACTTCATCCAGAAATATGGTCCCCCCGTGGGCCAGTTCAAACCGGCCCTTTTTATCCCGCACGGCCCCGGAAAAGGCGCCTTTGACGTGTCCGAAGAGTTCGCTCTCCACCACCCCTTCCGGCAGGGCCCCGCAATTCACCGGCACAAAGGGGCCGCGGTGCCGCCGGCTCTCGCTGTGGATGGCGGCTGCCACCAGTTCCTTGCCTGTGCCGGTCTCCCCGGTGATCAGCACGGGATAGTCATGCTCCGCCACTTTTTGAATCTGCCGGTAGAGTTGCACCATCTTGGGGTCTCGCCCGACAATGCCCGCAAACCCGGTTGATTCCTCCGTCCACAATTTCAAGCCCACCAGGCTGGTGATGTCACGCACCGTGGCGAGAACGCCCACCAGGCGCCCCTCTGCATCCGTCATGCCCACCACCGCCATCTGGATCTGTTTGGGATCACCGGTCTTGGTGACAATATTGAGCGGGTAGTTGAGGTTGGTCCAGGTATCCGGCGCCTGCCCGCAAAACGAGCATTGATTGCCGCAAAACGGCCGCCCGAAAGCCTCGTGGCAGTCCCGGCCCAAAACCTCCTCCCGGGCATAACCGGTCAGGGCTTCCGCCGCCCGGTTGAACCAGATGATTCGCCGCTCCCGGTCATGACAGATGATCCCATCCGGCAGGTAGTCCAGAATTTGTTCCAGGTGCTGCTGATCCTTGGGGAATTTTTCCAAAATTTGGTCGGCCCCGGGCGAAGTTGGCAATGATGGGACTTGAGCCACAAGATCGCGTATGGTTTAAACAATATCAAATTTTAGTTTGGTTCGAAAGCCGCGTTTAATGCCCCCCGCCGCGCCGGCAGATAAACCTGGGGACGCCGATCATTGCCGCCCTGGCGCCTCAGGCTCCAGCCGCGTCAACCGCCAGGTTTTGCGCAAGGGTTTCCGATAGTTCCCCGAAAGACCTGAGTTATCCCCCCGGGGTTTGCCCCTGGACCCCGGTCAAAAAGGGGTTGACGCCCTGCGGTGGATAGGGTACTAGTTCGTAAATTCCATCTGGCAGAGTGAGATACCGGCTGATGATGAGACGTGTGGTGGCTGTCTGGTTGGCGCTCGGGCTGCTGGGTGGAACGGTGGGCTGCGCTTCGGCGCCGCTGGCGCCGCCACCGGAATCAGGCGCAGTTCCGGTGGAACCGTCCCCTCCCGTAACTTCGGATTCGGCCAGGCTCAAAGATTCCCTGACCGGACGTGAGATGTCGCCCGCCGAGGTGGCGGACCTGAGCGACCGCCTGCTGGCGGCCGGCAGCAAAGCCTTCAACGATCAGCAGACCATGGCCCGCCTGGAGCTCGTGATCCTCAAAACCTTGAAAGACCCGGATAAGAGCTACCGGCCGGTCCTGTGGCGCAACCTGGGCATCATCCATTACCATCAGAAGAAGTACAAGCAGGCTGAGCACAATCTGCAGTCCGCCAACGAACTCAACCCCAAGAACGCCCGCACCCATTTTTACCTGGCCTGCCTGTTCGCTCACAAGGGCAGGATTTACCAAAAATCGGGCAAGACCCGCGCCTCCCAACAACAGTATAAGCGGGCGGCCATCGAAATCGGACTGGCCCGCAAGCTGGAACCCAGCAACGCCTTGTACAAGCAAGATCCTAAACAAATTATCCAGCAAGAGAACGGGAAATGAAAATTGCCTGCCCCTTTTGCGGCAATGATACGGATTTTTATGAAGTCGCCGAGGGGGTGACCATCACCACCTTCTACGTGCAGAACGAAGACGGCAGTTTCTCCTCGGTGAGCGATGATTCTGAAATCCAGGGGGAAGTGCGCCTCTTTTGCGGGGAATGCCACAAAGAGCTGCAGGAATACCACGAGCACTTCCTGGACATGCTCTTTTAGGCCGGGCCTTAGGATCAAACAGTCTGAGCGGGCGGGGCCGACTGCCGGGTTGTCCCGCCGCCGCCGGCCGGGGTAACGTCCATGCCTGAACTGCCGGAGGTGGAAGTCATCCGCCGGGGTCTGGCCCCCGTGCTGGTGGGGCGCCGGTTTCTGGCCGTCAAGGTGGGAGCCCAACGCCTGCGGCAGCAGTCCTCCCCCCAAGAGCTCCGCCGCTGGCTCCCGGGGCGACGCCTTGAGGGCCTGCGCCGCCGGGGCAAATACCTCCGGTTCGACCTGGAAGGAGGCGTCACCCTGCTCATCCATCTGGGCATGACCGGCCGTCTGTTCATGGGACCGCCCCCCTCCCCTCCCCTGCCCCACGTTCACCTGGTATTTCAGCTGGAAGGCGGTCTGGAGCTCTTTTTTCAGGATACCCGGCGCTTCGGCCAGGTCCTGGTCTTTCCACCCGGGGAGGCCCCCCCGCCCCTGGCCCAGGTAGGGGCCGAGCCGTTCTCCCGGAAAGTGACCCCGGCCTGGCTGGCCGGGCAGGCCCGGGGCCGGTCCCGGCCCATCAAGAATTTCCTCCTGGACGCACGTATCCTGGCCGGCATCGGCAACATTTATGCCTGTGAAATCCTCTTGGCGGCGCGGCTGCACCCCGCCACCCCGGTGGCCCGCCTGACCCTCGCGGACTGGGGCCGGGTGCTCGCCGAGACCAGGAGGATTCTCAGGCGCGCCATTAAGAAAGGCGGCACCACGGTGGCCAACTATCTCAACAGCAAAGGCGAGGCCGGCCTCTTCCAACTGGAACTGCGGGTCTATGGCCGGGCCGGCGAGCCCTGCCGCTGCGGCGCCCCCATCAATCGCCTGGTTCAGGCCGGGCGCAGCACCTTTTTCTGTCCCCGGTGCCAGCCGCGGCGGGACTGCAATCCTTGACCCATTGCCTGGGTTTAATTGATGCCCCCAATTGAGGACGCTTAACGTAGTAGTGCGGGACCGCTTTTGCTGGCCATTTGCCAAACTTTTTGATAGAGATGGGCAGGAGGATCGACGCGTCTCATGTCCAACGGCGCCCCGACCCGGTCCTGGCCGCCGCGCCGGCCGGTGGCCTCACCCCTGCCTCGCCTGCGGCGGTTTGCCTCACCCTGGATCGACCCGGGACTCAAAGTGCTGATTCCGGCCCTGCTCATCGTTTTCCTGGCGCTGGCCGTCAACTTCGGCTCCTTTCAAGCGTATCTGCAGATCCTGAGCTCCCAGACCTACGCCTCCTTCCTGCCTGCCCTGGGAGCCGGCTACGCCCTGGTGATGCTCATCTTTCAGCTTGGCCGCACCGTCCTCTGGGCCCGTTACAAGCCTTATCCTCCCGCGGCCGAACCGTTGCCCAGCCTCACCGTCATCATCCCGGCCTACAATGAAGGGGCCATGGTGGAGAAGGCCATCGCGGCCGTGGCGGCCTCAGATTACCCGTCCGACCGGCTGGAAATCATCTGCATCGACGACGGCTCCACCGATGACACCTGGTTCTATATTAAACGGGCCCAGCAGTGCTACCCCCACCTCCTGAGGCCCATCCGGTTTGCCGCCAACCGGGGCAAGAAGGAGGGGCTTTACGCCGGATTCACCCAGGGCCGGGGCGAAGTCTTCGTCACCATCGATTCCGACAGCATCATCGCCCCAGAGGCCCTGCGCCACCTGGTGGCCCCCTTGCTGCACGACGGGCTGATCGGGGCGGTGGCCGGCAACGTCAAAGTCTATAACCGCAACCAGAGTCTCATGGGCAAGATGCAGGGCGTGCGCTTCGTAAACCTGGACTACCTCCGGGCCTCTCAATCCCTGTACCGGGCGGTGGTCTGCACCCCCGGGTCGTTGTCGGCCTACCGGCGCACCGCCCTGATGCCGCACCTCACGGCCTGGCGGCATCAAACCTTCCTGGGGGCGCCCTGTTACCACAGCGAAGACCGGGCCCTGACCAATTTTATCCTGCGGAGCGGCCACTACACCTATTATCAGCGGACCGCGCTGGTGTATACCCTGGTCCCCGAGACTTATAAAGGCGTGTGCCGGATGTACCTGCGCTGGGAGCGGGGCAACGTGCGGGAGTCCCTGGTCCAGTTGGGCTACCTGTTTACCCGGTACCGGAAGAAATATCGCTTCCTCCCCATCGTGGAGTTCTTCCTGGCCCAGTTGGAATACCCGCTGACGCTGCTCTTCTTGGGTCTGCTGGTGGCTTCGGTGGTAGTCTACCCCCTGATCCTGATCAAACTCCTGGCCGCGCTGGGGGTGGTTTCGCTCCTCAACCTGGTCTATTACCTCTGGCTGGAGCGGGACCTGGAGTTCGTCTATGGCGTCATCTATACGTACTATGCCTTCTTCCTGCTCCAGTGGATTTACCCCTACGCCTGCCTCACCGTTCGCAACCGCCACTGGCTGACGCGCTAACGCCGCCGGCCAGGCGAGGCTAAGAGTCGTGCGGGAATTTTTTAGCTTAGGCGCCCGCCCCCTGGGTCGTCGTGAGGCTGGCTAAGGACGGCGGGGGTTGCCGATCATGTTTGGAGTTTAGAAGAGATTGCAGATCTAGCAGATTAAGACAATTGTCATAGAAATTACTAAATGCACGATTTTAAAATTGACAATATATGCCGATCACACTATCTATATTTTTAAGGAGCCAAAATTATGCCAGTATTTGTCTCTTTTTCCGCTGATATTGGACCACAGACGACTGAAACGCTTATTGCGGTATTAGGGGAGCAAGCCAATAAAGGAGTTGATGAGGTTTATTTAATGCTCTCAACCCCTGGCGGTTCTGTAATGAACGGTCTAAACCTTTACAATGTATTAAGGGCCTTTCCATTCAAGCTCATAACCCATAATGTGGGTAATGTGGATTCAATTGGTAATGCAATTTTTTTGGCTGGCGAGGAGCGCTATGCGTGCCCCCATAGCACTTTCATGTTTCATGGCGTAGGGTTTGATGTAATGGCGGGTCACAGACTCGAAGAAAAACTCCTCCGAGAAAGACTTGAGACTATTTTACAAGACCAGCGACGAATCGGCTCGATCATTCGGGACCGTACAACGCTTAACGACCGGCAGATCAGTAGTCTCTTCCGAGAAGCCAGGACCAAAGATGCAGGGTATGCCTTGAACGTTGGGATTGTTCATGAAATCCGTGATGTTCAGATTCCTCCGGGCAGTCCCGTAATATCTCTTGTATTCCAGCGCTAACGCGTTCATTTCCACAGTAGCCATAAAACTACCCTCCCAAGGAACCCTAAAGAGACACTACGGCACTTAATTTTAAGCATTTTGGCCAAAATTGTCAAGGGTAAATTACCCTAACATACTTCCTATATAGATTACCAGAGAAAACGAGCCACATAAGAAATTTTTCACAGACATTAGAAAAGACCCACTACCAGAACCCGCGGTTGTTACGCGAGAGAGGATAAAGCTGGTATACTGAGGCGCGCGGTCCACGGCAAAGACGGTTTAACTACATACCAGGAAAAGACATGACCGAAAAAAGTTACAAGCCCTTGATGGAGCAGGTCCGAGCCGCCGGCTGAGCTGGCAAGGTTCCTCCCGGGGTTTTGGAGGAAATTTTGCAGGCTCTGCCCATCCAGTCGCATCCCGACCTGCTGGTCGGCATGGAGACGTCGGATGACGCGGGGGTGTATCGCCTGACGCCCGAAATTGCGTTGATCCAGACGGTGGACTTTTTTACCCCCGTGGTCAACGATCCCTACACGTTCGGCCAGATTGCCGCGGCCAATGCCTTAAGCGACGTGTACGCCATGGGGGGGCGGCCCCTGACGGCCCTCAACATTGTCTGCTACCCCGTCAAGACCGTGCCCCGGGAGGTGCTTCAGGCGATTCTGGCCGGCGGCCTGGATAAGATTCATGAGGCCGGGGCCCTGCTCGTGGGCGGCCACAGCGTCGATGATACGGAATTAAAATACGGGCTCTCCGTGACCGGCGTGGTCCATCCGGGAAAAGTGCTCACCAACGGCGGGGCCCGGGTGGGCGATACGCTGGTTCTCACCAAGCCCCTGGGAACCGGCGTCATTGCCACCGCCATGAAAGGGCGCCTGGCTTCCCCGGAAGCGGAGGCCGAGGCCATCCGGGTCATGACCACCTTGAACCGGCTACCGGCGGCCTGCCTGGAAACCGCGACGATCCACGCCATCACGGACATCACCGGCTTCGGCCTTCTGGGTCACGCCTTGGAAATGGCGTCCGCCAGCCGCGTCGAGTTCACCTTCTGCGCCCATCAGGTGCCGGTGCTGGCCGCGGCCAGGGAATATGCCGCCATGGGGCTGGTGCCGGCCGGCAGTTTCGCCAACCGCAGGTTCTGCGAAAAACACCTCCAGGTGGCCCCGGGCCTCGATCCCCTGCTGGTTGACCTGTTCAGTGACGCCCAGACCAACGGCGGCCTGCTCCTCGCCGTGGCCCCGGACCGGGCTGAGGCTTTGCTGGATTGCCTGCAGGGCCGCGGCATCCGCGCCGCGGCCATCGGCGCCGTGACCGGTCAAGCCCCCGGAAGGATCAGGCTGGAGCCTTAGGGTGGCCGCTCATGACCCGTTGGCCTACCCGCAAATCATGAAAAGTCCGGTGGGGCGGGCCTCCGTGTCCGCCGCGGCCCTAAGCTCATGGTGCGTAGGACGCACCCTTGGAAGACTTTTCAGACCAGCGTCACGTAAAGTATTGACCCACCGGTAGGCGCTCTTCGGCCGCAGGGCGCCCATACCCATGATGAGCGGCCCCGCATCAAAGGAGGCGACCATGCGAACCCGGGACCGGATGTTGCCCGTGGGCTGGTATCCCGCCAGCGTCAGCGCCTGCAAGGCGGAAATCGAACACTTTATCGCCGGGACGACGCCGCTGCCCCCGGGGACCACGGTGTACGGCGGCATCGTGCCCCATGCCGGCTGGCACTTTTCCGGCAAGGCCGCGGCCCGGGTGTTTTTTCTGGCTGCCAAGGCCCGCCAACCGCAGGTGGTGTGTGTTTTCGGCGGGCACCTGGGAGGAAACTCGCCGCCGCTCCTGGTGGCCGACGACGCCTGGGAGACCCCCCTGGGAAACCTCCTCCTGGCCACGGAATTTTATCAGCCCCTGGCTAAACGGCTGCCACTCCGGGAGGAGTACCCCGGGGACAACACCATCGAGGTGCAACTGCCTCTCGTCAAATACTTTTTCCCCCAGGCCAAAGTCCTGGCCCTGCGCGCCCCCCACTCGAATACGGCCATAGAGCTGGGCCAGGCGGTGGCCGCCGTGGCCAAGGAATTAAAGGTCAGTATCCTGGTCTTCGGGTCCACCGACCTGACCCACTACGGCCCCAACTACGGCTGGTCCCCCAAAGGCTACGGCCCCGAGGCGGTGAAGTGGGTGAAAGAGGTCAACGATAAGAAATTTATCGACCAGGCCCTGAAACTGGACGGCCCCGGGATGCTTAAGGCCGCCCAACAAGACCAGAGCGCCTGCAGCGCCGGGGGGGCCGTGGCCGCGGTGGCCGCGGCCAAAGCCGATGGCGCCCGCCAAGCCGCGCTGACAGACTACTACACCAGCTACGACGTCATGCCCGGCGATTCCTTCGTGGGGTATGCGGGGATCGTTTTGAAGGGGTGAAGGTGATTTGCTCGTGGGGGGAGGGCCAGGGATTTTCGTAAACCGTCCCTGCCCTCCCCCAAAACATCTTATACCGTGTTCCCTTTGAAACGGATGTTCCAGACCCAAAATCATATAACAGATTGAATATAATTGATATATTGTGTTTTTTGGTAAAATATGTAGCCACTAATCTAATAGATAAATTAGATAAAAAGCTTGACATTCAAATTAGTTTAAAATAGTATCGTGCT
>Ga0194127_10003638_pt1 | contig 19568 bp, 17 predicted proteins | sample TA2KigC100mmetaG_FD_148624 | JGI IMG/M metagenome (GOLD analysis project Ga0194127, IMG submission 148624) | Freshwater microbial communities from Lake Tanganyika, Tanzania - TA2015036 Kigoma Deep Cast 100m | ecosystem: Environmental > Aquatic > Freshwater > Lake | place: Tanzania: Lake...
AAAAAGCCGGCAGCCTTCCGAGCGGGGCCTCTGCTCTCCCGACGGCGGCAGGCGGCTCCAGATCGCCGGTCCTTTCGTCGTCGGCGAACTGGTCGGCGAACTGCTGCTCGAGCAGTCGGGCGATGCCCAGCCCGTCCCCGGACCCGGCCAGCGCCCGCGCGAGTTCGGCGTCGTGCATCTGGCGGTAGACCTGGGTGGCGCCCCCGGCGCCGAGCAGCCCGCTCTCGGGCACCGTCGAGCGCATCGATCTGACGAGGATGTTCAGGAAGACGCCCTCGAATTCGCGCGCGACGCGCGCGAGGTCGTCGCGGTCGTGCGCCTGCGGCCCGCCGGCCAGCGCGCGCAGGCGTGTCTGCTCGGCGGCGGCCCGCGCCGGCGCGACCGTCCCGTCGAGGCGCGGCGCCCAGGACGCGGTCACGGCTACATGATGACCAGGTCCGCCTGCAGCGACCCGGCCTGCTTGAGGGCTTCGAGAATCGCGATGATGTCCCGCGGGGTGGCGCCGATCTCGTTCAGCACGCCGACGACGTCCGCGACCGTTCCCGTGTCCGGGACGCGCAGGACCCGCGCCTCGTGCTCCGTGGTGTCCGCCCGCACGTCAGGCGTCACCACCGTCTCGCCACCCTGGCTGAACGGCTGCGGCTGCGAAACGTCGTAGACGGTGCTGACGACGACCTTCAAGGTCCCGTGCGCGACGGCCGCCTCCTTGAGCTTGACGTTCTTGCCGACGATGATCGTGCCGGTCCGCTCGTTCAAGACCACCCGGGCCGGCGCGTCGGTCGTCGCCGGCAACTGGCCCATCGCCGCCACGAAGGCGACCGGGTCGCCGCTGAACGCGCCCGGAATGACCACGTCGATGCGCTGGGCGTCGCGCGCCAGCGCCGTGCCGGCGCCGAACTCGCCGTTGATGGAGCCGGCGACCGCGGCCGCCGTCGCGAAGTCCGGCGTGTGCAGCAGCCAGGCCAGCCGGCCGGCCTGCTGCCAGGAGCCGCCGAACGGCACCCGCACGGTGCCGCCGTTGCTGATGAGGCCGGCCTGTGCGTGGTTCTTGCGCACGCTGTTGCCGGAGCCGGCATTGACGTTGAAGCCGCCCAGGGAGATGCTCCCCTGCGCCACGACGCGCACCACGCCGTCCATCGACTTCAGCGGCGTCATGACCAGGATGCCGCCCTCGAGGCTGTCGGCGTCGTTGAGGGAGCTGACCTTGACGTCCACGCGGGCGCCGGAACTCAGGTTGGGATCCAGTTCGGCGGTGACCATCACCTCGGCGACGTTCTTCGCCTTGAGATCCGCCGGCGAGACGGTCACGTCCAGCCGCTCGAGCAGCGTGGCCAGCGAGTTCGACGTGCCGCCCGCCTTGGGGCTGTCGCCGGTGCCGTTCAGGCCGATCACCAGGCCGTAGCCGACCAGCGGCTCGGGGCTGGTGCCCTCGAGGATCGCCAGGTCCTTGATCCTGGACTCGTCGAGCTCGAGCGAATCCGCGGTCGCGGCGGCAAGCAGGGTCAGCGCGCCGGCGGCGACGGCGAGACCCCGCAGACCGTGGCCGTTCCTCGACAAGCGCATGAGGTCCTCCTAGAAGAGCCAGTTGAGGATGCGCGTGACGACGCCCGGCTGCGCCGAGTCCGTGACCAGACCGGAGCCGTTGTAGGCGATCTGCGCGTCCGAGATGTAGGTGCTCATGATCGTGTTGTCCGGGCCGATGTCGCGCGCGCGGCAGATGCCGGTGATCTCGATCAGCTGCTTCTCGCCGTTGATGTTCACCATGCGCGCGCCCGCCAGCCGGAAGTCGCCGTTGTGCAGGATCTCGGTGATCCGGGCCGTGATCTCGGCGCGCAGGCTGCCGTTGCGCTGGGTGTCTCCGTTGCCCTGGTACTTGTTCTCGCTGTCGAGACCCCACGGCCGGATGAAATCGAGGAATCCCAGCCCGGGGCCGGCCTTGTGCTCGCTCTTGTTGTCGGCCTTGGTCTTGGCGCCGGCGTTGGCGGCGGCCTGCTCGGTGATCAGGATCGTCACCAGATCCCCGACCCGGTGCGCCTTGAGGTTGCTCACCAGCGAGGCGCCGGTCTCGAGGTCGATCAATGGCCGGCGGCCCGGCGTGGCCTGCGCCGGCGCGGCGGCCAGCGCCGCGATCGTCGTCACGAGCAGGGCGCACGCGCTCCTCGTCGTCTTCCGCGTCATGGTCAGCGCCTCCATTCGACCCGGCCCGGCCCCGCGACGCGCGCGTTGACCAGCCTGCCGGTCAGTTCGTTGCGGACGGGAATGGTCTGGCCCACACTGCCGGACTGCCGGGCCAGCGCGCGGACGCTGGCCTGCACCGAGCCCCGCTGGACGAGCAGTTCCACCAGGTCGCCCGCCAACACGACGGGCGTCGGGCGCAGGTCGGCGGCGCGCGGCGATTCGCCCGCGCGCAGGTTGCGCGACGCGCTCTGCCCGGCCAGCTGCTCGCGCCCGGCCACCAGGCCCGGCGGCAGCGCGGCCAGGTCCTCCCAGCGCCAATCGAACAGGCCGTCGACCAGCGGCGTGCCGCGCGCGATCGCCGCGCGGGCCGTCGGCACCTCGCCGTGGGCGTGCACGACCACGATGGCCGGCAGCGCGCGCGCCTGCCACTGATCCACCAGCTGCAGCTGGACCTGCGCGCGCCCCGGCGGCAGCGGTTCCCGGCGCGAACAGTCCAGGCGCCAGTCGCCGTTGACCGCGGCCGGGCCGGCCGGCAGCGTCACTTCGCTCCACGGCGCCGGCGCGCCGGGTCTTGCCTCCGGCAGCAGCGCGGCGACCAGCCGTTCGGCCTCGGCCTGCAGCGCGGCGGGGTCCAGCGGCCGGCCCCCGAAACGGATCCGGCAACGGGTGGCCCCGCTCAGCCGGACGCCGTCCGCGAGGGACGCCGTGACCAGCCGCCGCAGGATCCCCTGCCTGGTCACCAGCGCGGTCGCGTCGCCGGGGCCCGCCTCGGCCACCAGCAGCGCGGCGGCCTGCGCCGGCACCGGTTCCAACACGATGTCGCCGAGGCGCACGACCGCCGCCGCCACCGTCGCGGAGTCCGGCAGCACGACGGTCCACGCCTGCGCCGCCGCGGCGGGCAGCAGCAGCTGCAGCAGGAGCGCGTGTCGGAGCCGGACCCTCATCGCTACCTCTTGAGGTGGTTGATGACCTGCAGCATCTCGTCGGCCATGGCGATGGTCTTCGAGTTCAGCTCGTAGGCCCGCTGCGCGGTGATCATGTTGACCAGTTCGTCGACCGTCTCGACGTTGCTCATCTCGAGGTAGCCGGCCGAGGTCGCGCCCATGCCCTCCAGTCCCGGCTGCCCCAGGATCGGCTGCCCGCTCGCGGGCGACTGGCTGAAGAGGTTGCCCCCCAGCGCCGCCAGTCCGGCGCCGTTGGGGAAGCGCGCCAGTTCCAGCTGGCCGATCTCCTGCACGTTGACGTCGTCGCCCTGGACCATGGCGGCGACGATGCCTTCCCGGGAGACGGAGATCTCCAGCGCGTCCTCGGGGATGACCAGCGACGGCTCCAGCCGGTAGCCCTGAGCGGTGACGACGTTGCGGTCGGCGTCCAACTTGAAGCTGCCGTCCCGCGTGTACTTGATGGTGCCGTCCGGCATCCGCAGCTGGAAGAAGCCGTCGCCCTCGATCATGACGTCCAGCGGATTGCCCGTCGCCACGATGGTGCCCTGGTCGAAGTTCTTGTTCGTGGCGACCAGCTTGACCCCGTGCCCGATCTCGACCCTGACGGGAGTGGCGCGCCCCTCGGCGTTGACCAGGCCGCCGGGCATCACCTTCTCGTAGAGGAGATCCTGGAACTCGGTGTGGCTGCGCTTGTAGCCGGTGGTGTTCACGTTCGCCAGGTTGTTGGCGATCGTGTCGATGTTCAGCTGCTGGGCCTTCATGCCCGAGGCCGCGGTGCCCATCGCCCTGATCATGACGCCTCGCCTTCCGGTGCGCCGCGCCCGCCTAGGCGGTCGTCCGCGGCAGGTTGTTGACGGACTTCCCCAGGAGTTCGTCCTCGGCCTGCAGGACCTTGCTCTGGATCTCGAAGGCGCGCTGCGCCTCGATCATCGCCACCAGCGTATCGACGGGGTTGACGTTGCTGCCCTCGACGTGGCCCTGGGCCAGCACGGTCTGGTCGACCGGCACCGGTTGCGGCGCCAGGTCGGCCGGGGCCTTCAGCAGGGCGTCGCCGACGTGTTCCAGGCGGGTCGGGTCCGCGAAGTCGACCAGTTTGAGCCGGCCCACGGCCTGGCCGTCCACGGTCACGGTCCCGTCGGCGGCGATCGTGAACTCGCCGCCCTCTAGGCGCAGCGGCCCGCCGTCGCCGGCCACCGGCTTGCCGTCGGGGGTCGTCAGGCGTCGTTCCGCATCCAGGCCGAACGAGCCGTTCCGCGTGTAACGGGGGCCGTCGGGGGTCTGGACCTCGAAGAAGCCCCGCCCCATGATCGCCACGTCGGTGTCGCGGCCCGACGGCTTGATCGGTCCCGGCCGGGCGTCCAGGGCGTGGGTCAGGTCGGCCCGCGTCGCCGGCCGCCAGCGGGGTTCGGCCGCTTGGGCGGCGGTCCGCGCCGGCGCCGTGGCGCCGCCCGGGGCGGGTTCGGCGGCGGGGTTCGCGCGTCCGGCGCCGGGAGCAGCGGTCGGCTCGGCCAGGCGCGTGATGACCTGGCGGAAGCCCGTGGCCGAGGCGTTGGCCAGGTTGTTCGCCAAGGCGTCGATGCGCACCTGCTCGAGCTGCATCGCGCGGGAGGCGGTGTTGAGGCTGCGGATCACGGGAACTCCTTCCGCAAGGCGGAGTGATTCCCGCCCGACCCGCAATCGACGTGCCGCGCGCCCGACGACGAGCCCCGGCCGACCCGGCAAATCCTGCCTCCCGTCGCGGGCGGCGTCCGGGGGCCGTTGGCGCGGCCGGAGCGGGCGCCGTCGCGGCCGATCGGCAGATCCTGCCGCCGGCCCGCCCGCCGACCGCGCGCGCGGCGAACGAACCGGCCGCCCCGCGGGGCGGCCGGTCTGGCCGCAGAATCGGCAGTCGTGGTCGATTAGTGGGCGGCGACCGGCTGATCAGCGGCGGCCGGCCGGGCCTGATCGGGCGCGGGCGGTTCGGGCGACGCCGGCGTGGCGGTCCAGGCGCCCGCCAAGGGCAGGGTGAACACGAAGGTCGAGCCGCAGCCGGGTTCGCTGGTCACGCGAACGCTGCCGCCGTGGCTCTCCACCAGCTTCTTGACGATGACCACGCCCAGCCCCACGCCCTTGATCCTCCGCTGCGACGAACCGCGCGTGTAGGGCTGGAACAGGCTCCGCAGTTCGTCCTCGCTCATGCCGATGCCGCCGTCGCGGATCTCCACCGTGGCCCAGCCGTCGCCGGCGGTCAGCGCCAGCTTGATCCAGCCGCCTTCCACGTTGTACTTGATCGCGTTCGACAGCAGGTTGCGGAGGATCTGCGTCACGCGCAGCGAGTCGGCGTACACCAGCACCGGCTCCGCAGGGTGCTCCAGACCGACGGTGATCCCGGAGCTGTCCGCCATCGGCGTCAGGTCCTCGACGACGCTGGCGGTCAGTTCGCCCAGGTTCATCTCGTCGCACTTCAGGTTGACGAACCCGGCATCGATCTTGTTGATGTCCAGGAAGTCGTTCAGCAGCGCGGTCATCTCGCCGATCTTGCGGTTCACCGACTCGAGGAACTCGGTCTGCGTGGAATTGATCGCGCCGGTCTTGCCGCTGGCCATCAGCGCGACGTAGCCCTGGATCACGGACATCGGCGACCGCAGGTCGTGGGCGATCATCGAGTGGAAGTCCGCCTTCATCTGTTCCGCTTCGACTTCGAGCGTGATGTCCCGGAAGATATAGGCCAGCGCGGTGTTCTGGTCACCCAGGTGGATCCGGGCGGTGCGGCACATCAGGTGCGTGGTCTGCTCGTCCAGCTGGATGCGCAGCCGCACGTCCTCGTGCGTGCCGGCCTGCAGGCGGGCGATCGTCTCCGGACTCACCCCGAGGGTCAGCAGGATCTGGGTCATCGTCTTGAACTGCGTGACTTCGCGCGGCATCCGCAGCAGGCTCAGGAACACCTGGCTGGCCAGGAGCGGACGGTCATCCGCGTCGCAGATCGCCACCGGTTCGTGCAGGTAGCGGAAGATCTGGTTCAGCTTGTCGCTTTCGCGCCGCAGGCTGTCCTGCAGGTCCTTGATGCGCAGGAAGGCGTTGATCTTCGAGTAGAGCTCCTCGCCCGAGATGCCCTTGGCGATGAAGTCGTCCGCTCCCATCTCCAGGCCGCGGATCTTCTCCTCGGTCTGCGACTCCGAGCTGATCATGAGGATCGGGATGCCGCTCGTGTCCTGGTGCCGGCGCAGGATGCGGCTCACGTCGAAGCCGTGCATCCCGGGCATCTCCTTGTCCAGCAGGATCAGGTCCGGCAGGTGCTCGATGGCCATGCGGGCGCCGACGGCGCCGTCGCCGGCCGTGAGCACGCGGTAGCCCTTTCGCTCGAGCAGCCGCTTGAGGTACAGACACGTCGGCGGCGAGTCGTCGACGACGAGGATCGTGCGCTCGGCGGCAGCGGACATCGGCGGTTCCCATCGGGCTCGGGGCAAGGGCCATCGCGCGCGGCGGCGCCGTTCACGGTCCCTTTTCGGCCCGCTTCCGCCCCCCTTGAGCCCCAAACGCGGCCCGGCGCGGCAAACGGCTGGCTGACCGCCGGTTGCCGCGGCACGGGAGCCCAAGCCCGCCGGCGGTCAATCGTCTTCGCTGATCAGGAAGGCGATGTGGCGCTCGAGATTCGCCATGCCCTCGGAGGAGATGCTCGTGAAGAAGACGGCCACCTCGTACTCGGAGCAGGCCGGCGTCTCGACGTCCGGCTGCACGCGCACCACGAGGCCTTCGCAGGGCACCAGCGCGGTCCCGGGCTCATCCGACCTCGCTGACGGCACCGCCACCTCGATCTCCATGGCCAGGCGGGTCATCGCGGGGATGAAATGATCCGACCGGAAATAGATGCCGGACGAACTGATGTTGATGGTCTCGAGGTTCGCCGCCCGCGGGGAGGCGCCGGGAACCTGAACTTCGAGCTTGAGGCTGGCGCTGACGCGCTGCGCCCGCCGCCGTTCCCCGGACTGTTCCGTCATGGCCGTTCTTCCTCCGCGCCTGGGTCCGTCCCCGGGGCGGCGCCGGCCGGTGGCGCCCGTCGATCCAGCCCGAACGCCGACCGGCGGCAGCCTACTTCTTCTTGTGGCGGTTCTTGCGCAACCGCTTCTTGCGCTTGTGCGTCGCGATCTTCTTGCGCTTCCGCTTGCGTCCGTTCGGCATCGTCCACCCACCTTTCGCCGTTCAGGCCCCGCGCCCGCGCGGCGGCGGTCAAAAGCGCGCGCGGGCGGGCGGGTCGCAGCCCGTCCTTCCCGCGACCGGATGTGCGGGACCAAGATAGGTCACGCCGCGGCCGCTGCCAAACGGAAGTTCGACCGCGGGGGGCGCGGCCTTACTGCGGCCCGTTGAGACGGTCCTTCAGCTCGTTCGAGGCCTTGAAGTACGGGACCCGCTTGGCCGGCACGTCCACCGCGTCGCCGGTGCGCGGGTTGCGGGCCAGGCGGGAGCGTCGGCGCTTGACCTTGAAGCTCCCGAAACCGCGCAGTTCCACCTTGTCCCCACCGGCGAGGGCGTTGCCGATGTTCTCCATGATCAGATTGACGACCGTCACGGTGTCCCGCCGGTTCATGCCGGTTGTGCCGGTGATGAGATCGACCAGTTCGGCTTTCGTCATGCCAGGGAACCTCTTGGTGCTGCGCCTTGAAGCCTCGGGTCCAGTCCACATCGTAGATCTATTGGCGATGGGAGGTTACGGTCATGTATGATAACAGGTCACGAAATCGTTGCCAACAAGAAAATGTCCCCCGCGGACTGCCGTGTGGCGACCGCTGGAATCCACAAAGTTGTTGTGGATGCTGGGCCCCCAAGCGCGAGCAGCGCAGAGAACATTTGCGCTGCGGGGTGCAACCTGCGTGCCCATGGCCAACTGGGCGGTTCCCTGCGTCCAGAGTCCCAGGATTCGCCGGCGAACACATTGTCCGCTCTGGAGATATCGCGCGCCGGCTTCAGGAACAACCGCGTCGCCTGCGGCCCCACGGGGGCCCATCGTCCCGCATCCGGCCCGATCCGGAACGCCGATCCGGGCAACCTGCACCAGCGGCGCCGCGCCTCAGCCGCCGGCCAGTTCGGCGAAGAGACGTTCGTGCGCGGACTCCAGGCGACAGCCGCGGCGCCCCAGCACGACGCGCGCGGTCGCCAGCGCCGCCTCGAGCCCGTAGCGCGGGTCGCCGTCGCGTCCGCCCCAGGCGAAAGGCGGGACGTGCTTGGGGGGCATCCCCTGACCGAAGATGTTGCTGGCGAAACCCACGCAGGTGCCGGTGTTGAACAGCGTCCCGATCGCGGTCTTGACGTGGTCCCCGGCGAGCAGACCCACGAAGCGCTGGCCCGTCTCCTCGAGGCCGTCGCCCAGATCGACCTTCACGCTGCCGTAGTTGTTCTTGAGGTCGCTGCAGGTGGTCAGAGCCCCCAGGTTCACCCACGCCCCGAGCACCGCGTGGCCGATGAAGCCCTCGTGCTGCTTGTTGGTGAAATCGCCGAACGTGCTCTCACCGATCTCGCCGGCCAGCCGGTTGCCGATGCCGAAGCTCGACTCGCCGTAAAGGCGCGCGCCGGCCTTGACGCGGCACCCGGGGCCCAGGTAGAGCGGGCCTTCCAGCAGCGTGTGCGGGGCCACGTCGCAGCCGCGGTCCAGGATCACCGGCCCCTTGCGCGCGTCGATCACCGCGCCGGGCGCCAGAGCCACGTCGGCCGCGCACCAGAGGTCGTCACCCAGCAGCCACACGCCCGCGGGCAACCGCCCGGGAGAGCGCCGCTCCGGGAGGCTGTGCCCGGCCCAGGGGGCGCTTCCGGGGTCGATGGCGGTCAGGCCGAACGGTTGCCGGGACCAGCCGCCGGCCCCGAGACCCGCGGCCAGGTCCGCCGTCAGCGCCCGCGCGGTCGCCGGGACCAGGTCCCAGACGCGGCGCCAGGCCGGCGGTCGCCCGCCGGCAGCCGCGACCAGCGCCGCGCCGACCGAGCCGGCCTCGCGCGATCCGGTCGCCGGGGAGGTGAGCGCACGCAGTCCGGGAGCCCAAGGCGTCGCGCCGTCCAGCGCTGCGAGCGGCGGTTCGAACCGCGCCGCCCCACCGGCGGCCCAGGCGTGCCAAGCCTGCGCGGCCGCTGCCGCCGCGGCCGGGGCGAACGTCGCTGCCACGAGCCCCTCGTCATCGGTCCAGGCGAACGTGGCGCCGGAGGCCGCGGCCGCGAGCAGAGCGCTCACCAGCCCCGTGTCCGGGGCCAGGCGGCCGTTCAGCCACAACTCATCGGCGGCACCGTCCTCGGCGCGCAGCGGCCAGGCGCCCGGCGCCAGCAACGGCGCCAGATGGCGGCGACACAGCACCGCGCCAGAGCCGCCCGCGAGCTCCGCCCGTTCCCGGGTGTTGAAGAGCCCGCAGCGCAGTTCGAACACGGGCGCCGAGGTCGCCAGCGGCCGCAGGCCGCGCCAGGTGTGGTCCTCGAAGACGACGACGCGGGGTCGCGCCCCACCGGTTCCGTTGGCCATGTCCGCCACTCCATCGGCTGCGTGCCCCGTCGGCGCTGACCGGGCACTCCGAGCCCGGCATCCCCGTCGGGCGCCAGTTTCGGTCAAGTGCGCGTTCCGGACAAGGCGGAACCGCGCCGCCCGGCCCCGACGCCGAGCCCGGCGGACCGGCAACGAGGAAACCGCCGGCCGTGCCGCCGGCGACCCCCTGTCGGTGACGGCGCGCGCCCGCGGCCGCGTCACCCCCCGCGCCGGAACGGGCGCGCCAGCGCCGCCTTGATCGGCTCGAGCGTCGAGTACATCACCGGCACCACGACCAGGGTCAGGAACGTGGCCACCGTGAGCCCCGCGATGACAGCGACGCCCATCGGCCCCCACCACTGGCTGGATTCGCCCCCGAGGATGAGGACATCGCCCAGGCGTCCGCGCACCAGGGCCGAGAAGTCCACGGCCAGGCCCGTCGTCAGCGGAATCAGGCCGAGCACCGTCGTCAGGGCCGTCAGCACCACGGGCCGGAAGCGCGTCTGGCCGGCCAGCATGATCGCTTCGATCTTCTCCATCCCGCCGCGGCGCAGCTGGATGATGTAGTCCAGGAGCACGATCGCGTTGTTGACGACCACGCCGGCCAGCGAGATCACGCCGACGCCGGTCATGATGATCCCGAACGGCGTCCGCGTCACGAGCAGGCCGGCGAAGACGCCGATCAGGGAGAGGATCACGCTGGAGAGGATCACGCCCGGCACCGTCACCGAAGCGAACTGGCTGACCAGCACCACGAAGATCAGCAGGACGGCGATGAGGAAGGCGTCGCTGAGGAACGCCGAGGCCTCCTCCCCCTCCTCGCTCTCGCCGGTGAAGTCCATGACGTAGCCGGGCGGCAGCGGATAGTCGGCCAGCAGGCCGCGGACCCGCGCCAGCAGCTCGTTGCCGTTGTAGCCGGCGGCGACATCCGCGGTCACCGTCACCGTGCGCCGCGCGTCCAGCCGCTGGACCGCCGCCAGCCCGGTTCCGAACTCCGCCCGGGCGAAGGCGTCCAGCGGGATGATCCGACCCTCGTGGAAGAACGTGGCGTTCTCCAGGTCCTCCACCTTGCCTCGGAACGGCCGCTGGTAGCGCACGACGACGTCGTACTCGTCCTCGCCCACGCGGTACTTGGCCGTCTCGCTGCCCTGCAGCGCGGTGCGCACGCCGCCGGCCACGTCGAAGGTCCGCAGCCCGTAGCGCCCGGACTTCTCGACGTCCGGGATCACCCGCAGTTCGGGCAGGGAGCGGTCGTAGTTGTCGGCGATGTCCACCAGCCCCGCCACGCCCCGGATCCGCTCGCGCACGCCGGCCGCCAGGTGGCCCAGCTCGTCGAAGTCGTCGCCGGAGATCTCGATGTTGACCGGCTTCCCTGTCGGCGGCCCCTCCTCCATCTTGTCGACCGTGATGCGGGCGCCGGTGACGCCGGCCAGGCGCGCGCGGAGGTCCTCGATCGACTGCCGCGAGGAATGCGACCGTTCCGCCTTGTCGACGAACTCCAGCGTGACTCCCCCCTGGTGCGACGGAAGGCCGCCGCCGCCCGACGTCGCGTCGTTCGGCGTCCCCACCGAGGTGGCGAAGGCCTTCAGGTCCGGCACCCGCGTCACCTCGGCCTCGACCTGGCGCGCCAGCGCGTCCGTCACCTCGATGCGCGTGCCGCTGGGCGCGTCGATCTTGACCGTCGCGAACTGAGGCTCCACGTCGGGGAACAGCTCCACGCCGGCGTTGAGCGCGCCGAACAGCGCCAGCACGACCCCGAGCAGGACGACCATGCCGGCCAGGATACGCCCCGGATGTCGCAAGCTCCACGCGAGCACGGGCCGGTAGGTGCGGAAGCCGAACTCGAGCGCGCGATCGCCGAGCCGGGGCTTCTCGCCGGCCGCCCGCGGCGGCCGCAGGAAGCGCGCGCAGAGCACGGGGTTGAAGACCATGGCCACCAGCAGCGAAGCCAGCAGGGTGATGATCACCGTGATCGGCAGGTACTTCATGAACTCGCCCATGATCCCCGGCCAGAACACGATCGGCGCGAAGGCGACCACGGTCGTCAGCGTCGAGGAGATGACGGCGCCGGCGACCTGGTCCGTGCCGCCCGCGGCGGCGGTCTCGGCGTCGCGGCCCTCGCCGCGATGCCGGTAGACGTTGTCGACGATCACGATGGAGTTGTCGACCAGCATGCCGAGCGCCAGGATCAGGCTGAACAGGACGACCATGTTCAGCGTGATCCCGAGCATGGCCAGTACGATGAAGGTGATCAGCATCGAGAACGGGATGGCGATCGCGACGAGGAACGAATTGCGCACGCCGAAGAACGCCAGGAGAACGACCACGACCAGGATCAGTCCGCTGATGATGTTGTCCTCGAGTTCCTTGACCATCTTCTTGATCTGCACGGACTGGTCGGCCACGAGGTTGACGCTGGTGCCGGGCGGGAAGGTCGGGCGCAGGCGCTCGATCGTCGCGTTGACGTCGCGGGCGATGCCGATGATGTTCTCGCCGCTGCGCTTCTTGACCACCAGGGTCACGGCGTCGCGGCCGTTGACGCGGCTGATCGTCTCCCGGTCCTTGACGCCCAGTCCCACGGTGGCGACGTCTCGCAGGTGGACCGGCGGCTCGAGGCCCGGATTGAGCACGAAGCCGAGGATCTCCTCGACCTCGTCGACCTCACCGCGAACGCGGACCTGGTAGTCGTACTGGCCCAGGCTCAGCTTGCCGCCGGGGATGGTCAGGTTCTGAAGCGCGACGGCATCCTGGACGTCGATCAGGCCGAGGTTGAAGTAGGCCAGTCTCTCGGGGTCCACGTCGATCTGGACCTCGTTCTCGATCCCGCCCACGAGGTCGACGCTGAGCACGCCGCGAATCTGTTCGAGAGCCTCCTGGAGGTCCTCGCCCGCCCGCTTCAGGGCCTGCAGGTCCACGTCGCCGTACAGGTTCACCTGCATGACGGGGAAGGCGTCCGAGCTGCTGATTTCCTGCACCACGAGGTCGTTGCGCGGGTCCTCGGGCAGCTCCGGCTTGGCCAGTTCCACGCGGTCGCGCACCGACTGCAGGGCGTCGCTCATGTCCACGCGGGAATCGAACTCGAGCGTGATGACGGACATGCCGTAGGACGAGGAACTCCCCATCTCCTTGAGGTCCTCGACTCCCTTGAGCCGCTGTTCCAGCTTGCGGGTGACCAGGTTCTCCATGTCCGCCGGGCTGGTCCCGGCGTACGGCGCGGTCACCATCACGAACGGGATCTTCACGTCCGGCGACGACTCGCGCGGGAGTTCCAGGTACGACTTGACGCCGAGGATGATCGCCAGCGCCATGAAGGCGAAGATCATCGGGTAGCGCCGGATGGCGCCGGCGGTGAGCTTCATCGGGCCGCCTCCGTCGCCGCTTCACTGTCGACGCGCGTGCCGGCGCCGGCGGCGCGCACGACCGCCGGGTCGCCGGGCAACGTGCCGTCGGCGGCGGTCGCCGTCTCGGTCACGTTGACCAGGCTGCCGTCGGCCAGCTCCCGCTGGCCGCGCACGACCAGCTTCTCGCCCGCCCGCAGGCCCTCGCGCACGACCACGAGCAGGCCCTGGTCCCCTCCGAGCACCACGTGCCGGCGCTGCGCGCGGTCCCCCTCGACGACGTAGACGTGGTTCCCGTCGTCGCCGGCGATGATCGCGTCCCGCGGCACGACGACCACGTCGGCCAGGGTGTGTCGCGGCAGGCGCGCGCGCCCGATCACTCCGCTGTGCAGGCGCAGGTCGGGATTGGGGATCTCGATCTCGACCGGGAACTTGCCCGTTCGCAGGTCGGCCTCGGCGCCGACCCAGGCGACCTCACCGCGTCCGCGCTCGCCGGCCTCGCCGAGGGCCACCTCGGCGGCGTCCCCGACGCGGATCCAGCCGATGTCCGTGTCGGTGACATAGGCCGAGAGCTTCAGGCGGAAGGGATCGATCACGCGCAGCACCGGCTGGCCGGCGGCCACCATCGCGCCCAGTTCCACGTAGCGCTCGGCGACGACGCCGGCGAACGGCGCCTTGGGGGCCGCCCGCTCCCAGCGTCGCCGGGCGATGTCCGCCGCGGCCGCCGCCTGCGCCTGCGCGCTCTCGGCGGTCAGCAGATCGAAGTCGCTCACCTTGCCGGCGGCGTGGAGCTGGCGCGCGCGGTCCAGGTTGAAGTCCTGGGTCTTGAGCTGCGACGCCGCCGCCTCCATCTCCGCCCGCTGGATCGTCCGCTCCTGCTCCAGCAGGACCTGGCCGCGCGCCACCCGCGCGCCCCCCGCCGCCGGGATCGCCGTCACCGGCCCGCTCTCCTCGGCCGCGAGATCGGCGCCGCGCACCGGATGCACCGGCCCGGCGATTTCGTGGTACTGCGCCAGCGAGGTCGACACCAGTTCCAGCACGCGGACGTTGCGGGCGACTTCCCGCGGCGCCGCCGCCGGCGTGCGGGCGCAGCCGCCCGCCAGACAGATCGTGGCCAGCCCGGCCACCAGCACGACAGACCGCACGACGAGGTTCCTTTCGGCAGACGTGGTACGCGGATTCCTCGGGTACATGCGCTACTCCTTCACCAGCAGGCCGGGGATGTCGGCCAGGCGCTCGGCCGGGTCGCGGCCGATGGCGCGCTTGAGCGAGGCCGTCAGCGCCAGCACCTCGAAGCGCGCGTCGATGACGGCGGCCTGCGCGTCGGCGCGGTTGGCCTCCGCCACCAGGACGTCGACGTAGCTGGCCGTGCCCAGTTCGAGTTGCAGCAGACTCTGCCGCCGCGCCTCCTCGGCCCGCGCCAGGTTGACCGCCACCGCGGCGAGCGTCTGGCGCGCGCTCTCGAGGCGGGCCAGGAGGTCCAGCACCTCCACCTCGACGTCGCGGCGCTGGGCGGCGAGCTCGGCCTCGCCGCGGCGGATCCGCCCGTCGGCCTCGCGCACCAGGCCGCGCGTCAGCAGCCCGTCGAACAGCGGCACGTTGAGCGCGATCGACGCGCGCCAGGAATCGTGGCCCTCGTCGAACAGGCTGTCCGTGGTCCGCCCCACGTAGCCGTAGGCGCCGTTGAAGGTCAGGTACGGCAGGTTGTCCGCCTTCGTCGCCTGGCGTCCGCGCCGCTGGATGTCCACCAGCAGTTCGCCGGCCGCCAGGTCCGGCCGCCAACGAGCCAGCGCGAGGGCCGCCTCGACATCGAGCCGGCCCGCCTCGGGCTCCGCTTCCGGGCGCACCGCCAGCGGCGCCGCCGGATCGCGGCCGAGCAGGGCGTTGAGCCGCGCCCCGGCCGTGCGCAGGCCCGCCTGCGCCCGCATCAGTTCCGGCACGGTGTTGGCGCGCCCGACGGCCGCCTGCAGCGTGTCCAGCTGCGTGGCCAGGCCCAGCGCGTGACGCAGGCGGATCACGCCGAGGATCTCGTCCTGGTTGGCCAGGTGCGCGCGCACGGCGGCGATCCGCTCCGCGGCGCTGACCACCTGCTGGAAAGCGGCCACCACCTGCTCGCCCACCTGCTGCTCCACGGCGCGGACGGCGTGCTCCTGCCGGTCCAGCCCCAACCGCGCGGCGCCCACGGCGCCGAGCACCTTGGTCGGGTTCAGCGTCCAGTTGAGGTTCAGGTTCGCGCGCCAGTAGGTCTGGGCCGGGATCTCCCGCGGGGGCGGAATCAGGGAGCCGAAGCCCGCCAGCCAGTCCTCGAACCAGGGGTCGGCGCCCGGGACCGGCCCGAAGGCGCCCCCGCCGCCGAACGTGCTGTCCAGGGCGAAGCTCGGGTCGCGGCCGCGGCTGAAGTCCCCGACCAGGTCCACCGTCGGCAGTCCCGTCGCCAGCGCCTGCTTCATCTGCCCATCCAGTTCGCGGCGCCGCCAGCGCTCGGCGACGAGCCTGTCGTTGGTGTGCAGGGCCGCGCGCAGGCAGTCCTGCAGCGCGAGGGCGGGCGCGTCGCCCGGCACGGCGGTGATCACGGCGGCCTCCGCGGCCGCAGCGGGCGGGGCCGCTCCCGGCGTCAGGCCGCAGCCCGTCGCCACGGCCGCTGCCGCCAGCAGCCGGCACAGGATTCTCAGCATTCCCAATCGCCTTTCCCGGAATCGCCGCCCGCGTCAGGACGGCTGTCGCACAGGTGGGCCAGCAGCGCGATCTCGGCCTCCGAGCGTGGTGGACGGCCCAGCGCGTCCGTCACCACGGCGCGCCCGACTTCCGACAGGATCGTCAGCACCCCTGCCCATTCGGCGGCGTCCACCCGACCGGCGATGATCTCCATCGCCAGCCCGTGCGTGAAGATCGCCATCTTGCGCAGCAGGATCGTCCGTTCGGCCGCGCCGAGCCCGGCCAGGGACTCCACGCGGGACATGCGGTCCAGAAGCGTTTCCATCACCAGCAGCCCGGTGTCCTCGCCGTCGCTCGCGGCTCCGAACGCCGCGTCGTAGAGCGCCGGCTCTCGCCGCGCGAACTCGAGCACGCCGACCCCCATGTCGAGGAAGGGCTCCCCGCTGCGCACGACCTCCGTCTCGGCGAGGACCAGGTCGGCGATCCGGCGACGGACCGCCGTCGCCAGCTCCCCCATGCCCGCGAAGTTGCTGTAGACGGGCGCGGTCGAGGCGCCGAGTTCCCTCGCCACGCGACGGGCGCTCAGCTGGTTGATCCCCTGCGCGCGCACGACGGCCAGGGCCGCGACGATGACGTCCGAGCGTTCGAACTGGTTGCTGGGCACGTCCCTGGTCCATCCACGGCAGGGTTTCCGGAAGCCGCGGGTCGCGGCGTTCATGACATCTGTTATATAACGGTCGTTATCAGGTTCCGCAAGGTCCCGATCCGGATCAGCCCGCGGCCCAGGGCCGCAACACCAGCAGCACCCCCGCCAGCGCGAGGGCGGCCGCCAGGGCCGTGCGCCGGGTGAAGCGCTCGCCCAGCAGCAGCGACGCCAGGATCAGCGTATGGATCGTGCTGGTCTGGTTCAGCACGGCAGCCTTCCCGACCGCGGTGTGCTTCATCCCGGCGATCCACAGCATCAGTGCGACGTACGAGCCCAGGACGGTGCCGGGAACGGCGTACCGCCACCCCGGACCGGGCCGCAGCGCGCGCAGGCGCGCCCGTCGCCCCGGCAGCAGCAGCGCCGCCGGCAGCAGCACGGCCAGCGCGCCCACCTGCCGGACCGTCGTGGCCCAGACCACGTCGGCGCGGGACAGCACGGGCTTGGCCATCACCACGCCCGCTGCCAGCGACGCCATCGAGGCCACGCCCAGCAGCACCCCCGCCGTCATGGTCCGCTTCGAGGCCCCGCGCGGGGGATCCAGCCGCGACGCGGCCACCACCGAGGCGATCACGAGCCCCATCCCCGCGACCTGCCAGGCGCCGAGCCGCTCGCCGAGGACCAGGAACGCGCCCAACGCCGTGAAGGGCGAGTACAGGGTATCGACCACGGCATTGATCCCGGCGCCCACGCGGTTGAGCGCGGCGTGGAACAGGGTGTCGCTCAGTCCGATGGCCACGACGCCGCTGCCCAGCAGCAGCAGGTAGTCGGCGGCCGGCGCGTTCCCCGGCAGGCCGCGGCCGCTCAACGCCAAGGTGGCCAGGAGCAGCAGCGTCGAGATGGCGACCCGGAAAAGGTTCAGGGCCAGCGGCGGCATCGACTCGCCCGACCGCCGGAAGCACACGACCGCGAACGCCCAGACGAGCGCGCAGGCGAGGGCGCAGAACTCCCCCATCACGCCTCCGCTCCGGTGTCACACCGCCCCGCCCGCAGCGGCACCGTCAGTTCGACGCGCAGGCCCGCTCCGGTCCGGCTGTGCAGGTGGAGCCCGCCCCCGACCGAGCGAAGGCGCTCCCGGACGCTGAACAGGCCGAAGCCCGGCAACTCCTCACGCGCGGCGGCCGACTCGCGGTCCGCGGACAGGCCGCGGCCGTCATCCTCGACGACCAGCTGCAGCGCCTCGTCCCCGTGGATCAGGGTCACGTCCACGCGCGTCGCCTGCGCGTGCTTGGCGACGTTGGTCAGCAGTTCGCGCGCGCACTGGTAGATCAGACCCCTGAGGTCCTCGCTCAGCGTCAGCGGATCCGCAGCGCCCTCCGTCGACCGGACCGCGCACGCGATGCCCGTGCGCTCGGTCCACTGCCGCGCCAGCCAGGCCAGCGCGGCGTCGAGGCCCGCCTCGTGGAGCACAGGCGGGTAGAGTTCGAACGAGAGGCTGCGCGCCTGCCGCAGGGAATCATCGAGGATCCCGAGCGCTTCGTCGACGAGCCGCGCCTGGTCGCCGGTCTTCCCGGGGTATTTCAGCAGCGTGACCTTGGCGCGCGCGGCGAACAGCAACTGAGCCAGCCCGTCGTGCACGGCGACGGCCAACTGCCGCCGTTCGCGTTCCTCCGCGACCGCCAACCGGACGCTGAAGGCGCGCAGCCGGTCCTGGTACTCCAGCAGGCGGCGCTCGGCGTCCTTCTGCTCGGTGATGTCCCTGACGACCGAGAAGACGAGGTGACGGTCGGGGTAGGGAAACGACGACCAGGAGAGCCAGCGGTGGGCGCCGTCCCGGCACCGGAACCGCGTGCGCAGGTCGGCCACCACCCGGCCCTGCGCCAACGCCAGCTGCGCGGCGGCGGTCAGCGCGCGGTCTTCCGGGTGGATGAACTCCAGGACGGGCCGGCTCATCAGGTCGTCGCGCGACCAGCCGAGGACACGCACCCAGGCCGGATTGACCTGTTGGAGCGTGCCGTCGAAGCCGCCCACGGCCAGCAGGTCGAGCGACACGTTGAACAGGCGGTCGCGCTCCTCCTCCGCCTCGACCCTGGCCGTCACGTCGGTCCAGATGCCGCTCGCCCGCGTCGCCACGCCGGCCTCGTCGCGTTCGACGGTGCCGCGGATCGACAGCCAGCGGTGCCGCCCATCCCGGCACTCGAGCTTGAACTCCAGGTTGAGTTCACCCGCCGTTCCCGCCAGCTGCGCGCGCAGGCGCGCCGCCAGCCCCGCGCGTTCGGCGGGCGGCACATGGCGCGACAGCTCCGCCAGGGAAGCGCCGCACTCCCTCGCCGACCAACCGGTCAGCGCCAGCACGTCCGACGGCACCCGGAGTCGGTCGGCCCGGATCTCCCAGTCCCAGGTCTCGCCCTGCAGGCGGGTCAGCGTCCGCAGCGACCGTTGCAGGCGGCGGCGCAAGCCGAATGCCCAGACCAGCGCCGCCAGCGTTACGAGCGCCGCCGACAGCACCCACGGTCCCGGCCCACCCCCGGCCGTCGCCATCAGCGCCTGCCGCGCCGCAGCGCCCGGGCCAGCCAGCAGCCCAGCCCGACCAGGCCGCAGACGCCCGCCGCAATCAGCACGCCGCGGGCCGCCCCGTCGGTCGCGGCGGTTCCCGCGGCGGCCGCCGCGCCAAGCCAGACGTACACCAGCAGGCCCGGCAACGCCCCTGCCAGGCCCCAGGCGTAGGGACGCAGCGGCGCTCCCCCGGCCGCGAGGGTATAGCTGACCAACGCGTAGTTCAACGGCGACAGCCGGGCCGCCACGTGCCACCAGGCGCCGCCGCCGGCGGCGGCGGCCTGCAGTTGCACCAGACGCGAGCGACCGGCAACCACGCGCTCCACCCGGCGCCGGAACCAGCGTCTTCCGAGCCGGTGCATCAGCAGGCCGGAACCCGCGAGTCCGATCGCAGCCCACCCGGAGCCGGCCGCGAAGCCGAAAACGAACCCACCGGCCAGGCCCAGGGCGGCGGCCGGGAGCCCGGCAGGCACCAGCAGCAGCCACATCGCCTGGTAGAGCACGGGGGTCCACGCGCCCAGCCCACCCAGCCAGGGCTGCCATTGCTCCCGGCAGGAAGCCAGCAGCTGGGCGGCGGCCGCCAGCGCGGTCAGCACGATCACGGGGGCGGCGAGGGAGCGCCAGGCCTCGCCGGACAACGACGACTGTGGGCGGGATGGCGGAATCGTCATGGGTCGACTCGTCGCGGCGGTTGTGCCGTCGAAATTGTGTCCGGGCCATCGGGAGCGGGAAAACCGACCCCATAAATGACCAGAGGTTCGTTATTTTGACTTCTCATC
>Ga0194127_10003639_pt1 | contig 19563 bp, 12 predicted proteins | sample TA2KigC100mmetaG_FD_148624 | JGI IMG/M metagenome (GOLD analysis project Ga0194127, IMG submission 148624) | Freshwater microbial communities from Lake Tanganyika, Tanzania - TA2015036 Kigoma Deep Cast 100m | ecosystem: Environmental > Aquatic > Freshwater > Lake | place: Tanzania: Lake...
CGCCGCCCGTACGCGCCCGTCCGCCGCGACGATCACCGCCGCCGCCTTCGTGGTTCCGATGTCGATGCCAAGGTGCATGGTCGAAGCACGGTCGGATGGAGGAATGGATGGTTGGATGGATGCCGAAGGCCGTCCGCCCACCGGCTTCATCCGATCATCCCGTCATCCCCTCATCCGTTGCCTGCCAGAATAGGGCTGCCCGGCTTCCCGACGCAATCCGGCCGAAGGTTACGATTGGCTCTCCCGCACGGGCGGGGCCGATCCATGCCGCCGCCGATTCGTCCGAGGGTTGGATGCCGGTGGCGGGTTGGTTTCCAAACCTTGGAACTCCGAGCCTGAAGCCTCGCCGGACGACAAGGCGTACGGCAAGCTCTCCGCGGGTTCGAAGCGGCCGGCACTCGACCTTTGCCCCCCGACACCGCCTGCCTCGCCGCTCGCCCCCGTCCTCGCCTCAGAACTCCTTCATTGTCAGCCCGAGCGTCTTCGCCAGCACGCGGAACTCCGGGATGTGGTCGCCGTAGACGACGACCGTGTGCTCGCGCGAGATGTCGGCGACGAAGGCTTCCAGGTCACGGAACCGCAGCAGCGCGCTGCGTTCGCAGTGGGGCATGCCCTTGTGGTCGGTGGTCTCGCAGACCTCGCCGTCGGCGACGAGCAGCGTCTTGCCGTCGAACTTGAGTTCGATGACCGTGATCTTCTCCCCGGCGGCGAGGCGGCCGGCGTTGCCGCAGCCGCGGCCGTCGCGCTTGATCTCCCACGTGCCGCCCCAGTCCTTCAACTCGACCTTCCCCTCGGGGGTCATCTCGGGGGACACGACGCCGACGGAGCTGCAGTGGGCGAGGCGGGCGAGGTTCCTCCACTCCGCGCGCGGGTGGCTGCGGCCCGGGGACAGCGGGTTGCCGCCGAAATGGTCGGTCAGGGCGCCGACGTAGCGGAGCGGGTACATGTTCGACATCATGGTGGGCTTGTCGAGGAAGTACGTGGTCAGCACCATGCTCATCATCGCGAGGAAGTCGCCGTCGCACGAGGCGATGTAGCCCTCCTCGCGAAGCAGCGTCTGGGCCAGGCAGGGGACGTCGCGGCCGCCCTTCGGAATCAGGTCGCCGAAGCAGTTGAGGCCGAAGCCCAGCGCCCGCTCCTTCCGCAGGATCCCGCGGATGGCGAGCGTCGTGCGCACGGCAGTGGCGAGTTCCTCCGGCTTCACGCCGCGTTCGACGTAGCGGGCCTTGCGCGCGGCCCAGTACGCACGCACGGCGGCGTCGGACACCGTGGCGGCGCGGCGGCGGATGTCCTCGATCGTGCGCACGACGATCCTCGTGCCGAGGCTCCCGGTGACGAACCGGCCGGCGGCGTGGGCGTTCCAGGGGAAGTTCTGTCCGCCGAACACGACGATCTTCGACCCTTTCAGCATCCGCCGCATGCCCAGCGCGCGGAGCAGGGCGAGGCCCGCGCGGGTGTTCTCGACGAGGTGCGTTTCGACGCCGACGGTCTTGAGCATGTCCGTCGCGGACCAGCGCCAGAAGTCCGGCTCGTCGTAGGCGATGATCGGCCAGAAGATGAACGGGAGGCCGCGCTTCACCAGCGGCTCGGGGTGCGAGTTCCACCACTCGGTCGGGTAGGAGGTGATGCTGACCGGCAGAATCGCGTCGACGTCCTTCCCGAGCCCCAGCACGGTCTTGGTCCAGTGCGCGGCGCTACGGATCGCGATCGGCGGCAGCACGACCGCGACGCCCTCGACCTGCCTCGCGAGCGCATCGAGATCGACGTTCGGCGTGCCGACCGTCGCCACCAGCGGCTGAAGCCGCACCACCGGGCGCTGCAACCAGGGTTCCACCGCGCCCGCCAGGTACCGCTTCGTGTCTGCGAATGCGCTCATGTCGTCCTCCGCCGTTCCGCCGGCCCGGCCAGAGTACGACCGCGCGGGCGTACGATGCAATCCGCGGCCGGGTGGAATGACGACACGACGAGGCGACGCCGATGAGGTTGGCGTCCCACCGGGCTCGTCCCAGACGATTGAAGATGGCCTCCCACCGGGCTTGTCCCGGTTCGGCCCGGCCAGAGCACGATCGCGCGGGCGTCCGATGTAATCCGCGTCGTTGGCCTCCCACCGGGCTTGTCCCGGTGGGGGCGCAAATGGAGCGCCCGGGCACGGGGCCGGACTTCGGCGTGCAACCCTGACTTGATTTCGCGGGCGCATGGCCCATGCTGTGCGCGCCGTCACGGCAGGATGCGCGAACGGCGGGAGAACGGGGCGATGATCTCGAAATCGATGTTGAAGAAGCTGGCGAAGCAGCACGGCACGCCGCTGTTCGTGGTCGACCACGCGCAGTTGCGGAGGAACCTCGCCGAGTTCAAGCGGTGGCTCCCGCGCGTGCAGCCCTACTACGCGGTCAAGGCCAACAGCGATCCGGAGATCGTGAGGACGCTCTACCGCGCGGGGGCGAGCTTCGACGTCGCCTCGTGGCCCGAGTTCGAACTGGTCCACGAGAACATCAAGGACCTGCCCGCGAAGGAGCGGCAGGACTACATCTGGGACAAGATCATCTACGCCAACCCGATCAAGGCCAACGACACGCTGCGGAAGCTGAATCCGTACAAGCCGCTGGTCACGTACGACAACCTCGAGGAGATCGGCAAGATCGCGAAGCACGCGCCGCAGGCCGGCCTGGTGCTCCGGCTCAAGGTGCCGAACACCGGGGCGATGGTGGAGCTCTCGTCCAAGTTCGGCTGCGACCCCGGGCAGGCGGTGAGCCTGATCGAGGCGGCGCACGCGCGCGGGCTGACGGTCGAGGGGCTCTCGTTCCACGTCGGCAGCCAGACGACCAACTTCCAGAACTACGCGCAGGCGCTCCAGCTTGCGGCGGGCGTGCTGAAGGAGGCGCGGTCGCGCGGGTTCACGAAGATGATCCAGCTCGACATCGGCGGCGGCTTTCCGGCGCCCTACGACGACAACGTGCGGCCGATCCGCGAGCTGGGCCGGCTGCTGAACGCGGAGATCCCGAGGCTCTTTCCGAAGGACGTCGCGATCCTCGCCGAGCCCGGCCGCTTCCTCGTCGCGACGGCGGCCACGCTGGTCGCCGAGGTCATCGGCAAGGCCGACCGCGACGGGAAACGCTGCTACTACATCAACGACGGGGTCTACCACACCTTCTCCGGCGTGATCTGCGACCACATGAAGTACCCGGTGAGGGCGTTCAAGAAGGGGGCGACACAGCTCTGCGCCGTGTTCGGGCCGACCTGCGACGCGCTCGACACGATCTCGCTGGCCGAGGAGCTTCCGGAACTCGAGCTGGGCGAATTCGTCTACGCGCCGAACATCGGCGCCTACAGCCATGCATCGTCGACCTCCTTCAACGGCTTCCCGCCGGCGAAGGTGCTGCACGTGAATCAGGACGCATAGTCCGCGCGGGCCGGGGCAGCCCGGGGACGCGGAGGCCGTGGAGAGATCGGATGCCATGGTGGAAGCGGCGCTCCGCCGCTTTTTCGGTCCACCGGGGCAAGCCCGGTGGGACCGGCTGGCCAGATGCGGGAGAGATGCCCGGTGGGACTGGACCTCCCGATGGCCGGGCGCGGGAGCGATGCCCGGTGGGACCGGACCCTCCGACGGTCGGATTCGAGAGCCGGGACGCCGGGCGCCGCGGTCGGGCTTGTGTGCCGGCCCGCCGGTCCGTAGGCTGATCCCGTGAATCAGGAAGGGATCCCGCCAATGCTTCAAGCCGGTCCTTGTCGTGCCCCCATCGCCCTTGTCGCCACGCTCGCCGCCGGTCTGCTCGCCGGGTGCGGGCGCGGTGCGCGGGAGGAGAAGCCGGCGGTCCCGTCCGCTCCGGCCGAACCGCCCGCGGTGCCTGCCGCGCCCGCGGTGTCGGAGCCCGCGGCGTCGCCGTCCCCGTCCGCATCCGCGCCGGCGGCGGCTGTCGCGCCGGTCGCCATGGAGGCTCCGGTTGCGGCCTCGGGGGACGAGGCGGTGTTCCAGGCGGCTCTCGACGGGCAGGAGGCGGTCGTCGATCGCGCAATCAAGGGCGGGCTCAACGTCAATGCCGCGGGACCGGAGGGGCGCACCCTGCTCATGCTTGCCTCGTTCAACGGGCATGCGGCGCTGGTCCGTCGCCTCATCGGCGTCGGGGCCCGGGTCGATCTCAAGGACCAGATCAGCCGGACGGCGCTGATGTACGCGTCCACCGGGCCGGCGGCGGACACCGTGAGGGTGCTTCTCGATGCCGGAGCCGACGTCAACGCGATCGACGGCAACGAGCGGTGGACCGCCCTGATGTTCGCGGCGGCCGAGGGGCATGTCGATGTCGTGAAGCTCCTTCTTGCCCGGGGCGCCAACCGCGACCTGCGCGACGTCGACGGCGACCGCGCCGAGGAATTCGCGGCGAACAAGGGGCACGCCGCCGTGGTCGAGGCCTTGCGTGCCCGGTGACGTCGGGCGGGAGGTCCGGCCCGATCCCGGAACGGCGGACGCACGCGGAGGGCAGGGGTGCCTGTCCGGCGGCCGCGGCTGCCGGGCGCTACGGAACGATGTCCCCGAGCAGCAGGATCGACGCGGCGTGCCAGACGTTCGGGGCGTACTTCGCCGGGTTCTTCTCCAGGTCGGCGCGGTTGCGCTCGAACAGGATCTTCGCCTTGTCCGGCGCGTCCGGTTTCAGGGTCAGCACGACGCGATGCGTGCCGCCGTCGAAGTCGCTGCCGAGGTCGAGCTTCGCGATGCGCGGGTAGGTGCAATAGCCGTCGATCCGCGGCGCGAGGCGGGCGGGGCGGTCGTCGATCTTCACCTCCACGATGCCGCCGTCGGGGCCGAGCAGGTCGTAGATCGCGGCGGCGCTTCCCCGGAACGCGAACGAGATCGACGCGCCGGGCGCGGTGGCCTTCCAGAGGTCCGGCATCCGCGTGGCGAAGCTCTTCGCGGGACCGTCGGCGGCGGGGTCGAGTTTCTGCCACGGGCCGGACATCATCGCCGGCGCGAACGGCACGATCTTCGCCTGTTCCCAGTTGTCGGCCCGCAGCGGAGCCTTGAGCGCATGCGCGGCCGGCGCGGCCGCGACCGCGGCGAGGGCCGGCCACGAGCGGCGGATCGCCTCCAGGTAGAGCTCGTGCCCGGTGTCGGGGTGGGGGTGGACACCGTCGGCCGAGAAGATCATCGGTGCGCCCGCGAGGGGCGGGTCCTTCGGCGGGCCGGCCTTGAAGACGAGGGTGCCCTCCGTGACTTTCCGCGCCGCCTCGAGGCCGAGGTGGATCGAGGGAATCGCGTAGTGGTCGGCGACCTGCTCCATCGCGGTGGCCGCGCGCGAGCAGCGCCCCGCCTGCAGGTCCTTGAGGAACGGTTCGGAGACCGTGTAGACGAAGCAGAGGTCGGTCGCGGGATCCGCCGTCCACGTCTGCCGCACGATGCCCTCCATCGCCCGGTGGATCCGCTCCGGGGCCGAGCCGCCGTCGTTGACGGCGAACTCGACGAAGAGCAGATCGGGCTTGTGGCGGAGCACGTCCTGGCCGACGCGGAAGACACCGAGGTCGGATCCCGTTCCGCCGATCGCCGCGTTGATCTCGGAGAGCTTCGCGGCCGGGTACTCCTTCTGCAGCCACGCGAGCGACTTCGGCCGCCAGCCGGCCGCCGCGGTGATGCTGCCGCCGAGGTAGCCGACACGCAGTTCGCCGCCTGCCTTCGCCTTCGCGATGAAGACGGGCAGCCCGCCTCGCGGCGTGCACTCGGCCGCCGCGCGCAGCGGCACGGCATCCTCCGCCGCGGTCGCCGCCAGCCCGCCCGCCAGGATCGCCGCCGCCACGGCCCGAGTCGTCCGGCTCATTCCGGTCCTCCGTTTCGGGAGAGTATGGTCGAAAGGGCCCGCCCGTCCAAGCGCGCCCCGGACGGGAGGAGTCACGCCCCCGGCACCGCTTCGTCGGGATCTACCGGAGGCGTTCAGGCTCCGTTGCGGCCGGAATGGGATGCGTCAGCCGCGGCCTCGCGTGCGAGCCGCATCGCCGCGATCCGGGCCGCCTCCGCGCGCACCACCGAGACGTGGGGCGATGCGCCGTCGGTGCGTCCCGCGCGCGCGAGGGTCAGGATCTCCGTGGCGGCCGCGCGGCAGGTCTCCAGGCCCAGGCTGGCCGATGCCCCCTTCAGGCGGTGCGCGGCCCGGTCCATCGCCACGGCGTCCCCCGCCGCGGCGGCGGCCTCGATGGCGGCGACATCCTCGGCGGTCTGCCGGATGAAGGCCCGCAGCAGCCGGCCCGCCAGCGGGACCACGCCGCTGCACCGTTCGACGACCACGGCCTCCACGGCGGCCTCGTTCCATTCCGCCACCGCGGCCGGGTTCGCGCCTCCCTGGGTCGAGTCCTTCATGTCATGAGTCCCCGCTCGCTGCCCAGCATCTCCCAGAGCCGTCCCTGCCGTCAAGGACGGCAGCCCGGGACGGGCAGGGGCGGGAGGGGGCATCCTGCGCTTGCGAAACGGGTCGCGGGGGAGCCTAATGGGGCGGGTTGCCGGGGCGGAACGGACTCGGAGCGAAGGAGCGGGACGATGAAGACCTTGAGACACGAGCGTGAAACGATCAGCCGGCGGCGGTTCCTGAAGTTCTCGGCGGCGGCGGCGACGACGGTGCAGATCGTTCCGCGCAACGTCCTCGGCGGGCCCGGGCACGTTCCGCCGAGCGAGAAGATGAACATCGGCTGCGTCGGCGTCGGGGGCATGATGGGCGCGGGCGATGTCCGCGCCGTCTCGGGCCAGACGGTCTACGCGCTGTGCGACGTCGACGCGGGCTTCCTCGGCAAGGCCGCGGCGCTGCATCCCTCCGCGAAGCTCTACCGCGATTTCCGCGAGATGCTCGACAAGGAGCACGGGAATCTCCACGGCATCACCATCACGATTCCCGACCACATGCACGCGACGGTCGCGATGTGGGCGATGGAGCGCGGCCTCGGCGTGTTCTGCCAGAAGCCGCTCACGCAGACCGTCTGGGAGGCGCGGCTGCTCGCCAAGGCGGCGAGGAAGTACAAGGTCGCGACGCAGATGGGCAACCAGGGCTACTCCCACGAGGCGACGCGCATCGCGTGCGAGATGATCTGGCGCGGGGACATCGGCGAGATTGCGGACGTGCATGCGATGCACGGCGGCGGCTTCTCCCGCGGCATCACCGCGTGGCCGGCGACGGAGCCGGTGCCGGAGACGATGAACTGGGACCTTTGGACCGGTCGCGCGCCGGAGCGTCCCTACAGTTCGAAAATCGCCCCCGTCCACTGGCGCGGATTCCTCGACTACGGTACGCAGATGGTCGGCGACTGGGGCGTCCACATCTGCGGCCCCGCGAACTGGGCGCTGAACCTGGGCCACCCGGAGAGCGTCGAGTGCGATTTCGTCGAGGGCGTGAACCCGGTCACCTATCCGAGTTACTCCTGCAAGATCCGTTTCCCCGCGCGGCCGCATCCGCGCATGCCGTCGGCGACGATGCCCCCCGTGACGATCCACTGGTACGAGGGTGCCGCGGCGCGGCGCTTCGCGCCGCCCGGGGGGCTGACGGCGACGGACCTGAAGGGGTTCAACGAGGTCTTCGTCGGCTCGAAGGGGCTCCTCGCCACCGGCGGCCGCGGCGAAAGCGTGCGCCGCGTCCCGGAGACCGCGATGCAGGGCTTCGTGAAGCCCGATCCCGTGATCGAGCGGTCGCCGGGCCATCACGCGGACTGGATCCGCGCGTGCAAGGGCGGTCCGCCCGCCTGCTCCCACTTCGGCATCGCGGGCCCCTACGTCGAGTGGCTGCTGCTGGGTACGATCAGCTGGCGGTTCCCGGGCGAGAAGCTGCTCTGGGACGGCCCCAACCTGCGCTTCACGAACAACGAGAAGGCGAACGGGTTCATCCGACCGGTGTTCCGCAAGGGATGGGAACTGAAGGACATCGGGGCGTGAGCCGGCGCGCCGCGCGCTCCGGCGGTTGATGTCGCGACCCGCGCCCCGGCCGGATAGACTGCGGCCATGAGAATCCTGGCGTTCGCTGCCGTTGTGCCCTGCCTCGCCGCCGCCGGTCTTCCGCCGCATCCGGGCGCGCCGCCGGCCCCGCCCGCGCTCCCGACATCGCCGCAGGCCCCGGTGGTGTGCGAGTACACCGCGACGGCCGGGCCGGACGAGACGTTCCTCCTCGCGGGCGACCGGCTGGAGCCGAACGTCGTCGTGTGGGGCGCCGGCCCCGCGGATCCGCACGGACAGCCCTGGCCATCCCGCGTCCTGTTCTGCACGAACGGGCTCCTGGCCGCGACGCTGCCGGAGAAGGCCAGCGACGGTCTCTTCCTCGTCCGGGTCACGAACTCCGCGGGCGCCTCGGCGCCGATCGTGCTGAACCGTCCAGAGGCGTGGTGGTGCACGCCTGAGACGGCGACGCCGGGCGGCATCGTGCGCGTCTTCGGCCGGAACCTCGCGGCGCGGCCCGATGCCGACCGCGCCTTCGCGTTCGTCTCGCGCGACCGCCGGCACGCGCGGTGCGAGGTCGTCGGGGCGGGCCCGTATGCGCTGGCGCTGCGGCTCCCGGCCGATCTGGATCCCGGCGCGTGGGAGCTGCGCGTCCACGCCGGGAGCGGCGGCGAGTGGGGCTGGAGCGAGCCGCTCGCGATGCGCGTCGCCGCGCCGCCGAAGGCGCCCGGCGGGTCCGTCCGGCTCGGGGCGGACGCGACGGCGGAGGATCTCCGCCGCGCGATCGCGCGGCTCGCGGAACGGGGCGGGGGGACGCTGACGCTGTCCGCCGGGGAGTTTCATTTCGGCGGCACGCTCCGGATCCCGGCCGGTGTCACGCTGGCCGGGGAGGGGGCGGACGCGACGCGGCTCGTGCTCGACCACGATCCGGCCGCGCCGTTTGCCGCGCTGGCGGGCAGCGGGTGGAACCAGGGGCCCTCGTCGATTCACACGGTGGGCGACCGCATCGGCTACTCCGTCGAGGTGCCCCGGGCGGCCCGCACCACGGTGTGGCTCCGCTACGCGACGGAGATGTCGCCGTGGAAGATGACCGGGGTCACCAGCAACCACGCGCTGTCCGTCGACGGCGGCGCGCCGATCCCGCTGGACCACCTCACGAACACCGGCGGCTTCGGGGCGTTCGCGTGGTCCCGCGCGGCGACGCTGGACCTCGCGGCCGGCCGGCGCTCGATCGAGTGGCGGAACCTGCGCGGCGGCGGCGTCTCGCTCGACGCCTTCGTGTTCAGCGCGGATCCCGCGTTCGTTCCCTCCGACGCCTTGATGCGGCCCGGTGCGCCCGCGGGCACCCCGCCGGCCCTCATCCTGCAGGCCGAGGATTGCGTGAGGTTCGTCGCGAAGGACGGGCTGCTCCCCGGCGGCGACCGCGCGGCCGTGTGGCTCGCGGGCGACGGCGCCGCGGTGCGCGACCTCGCGATCCTCGGCAACGCGCAGGCGAACCTCGGGATCGCGATCCGCTCGCGCGAGCCCCTCGCGTGGGTGCGCGGATGCTCGGTCCGCGGCGTGCGGGTGTCCGGTTGCGACGGCAAGCAGGCGGAGAACTGCGGAGTCCATCTCCGCAACGCCCACGGCGCCGCCGTGCTCGACAGCGAACTCGGCGGCCGCACCCCGCTGTTCCTGGGCGGCGTCCGGCGCTGCGAATTCGCGCGCAACCGGCTCGTGCCCTCGACGCGTTTCGGGGGCAACGCGGAAGCGGCGATTCTCGGGCGGTGCGAGCCGCTCGAGGCGTGCATCATCGAGGACAACCTCCTCGCCTCGCCGCCCGGCGCGGCGGCGGGCGGGCCGACGACGCGCCGCATGGTGTGGGTCTCCACCGGCCACGGCTCGGTCGCGAACAACTGGATCGCCGGCAACGGGGTCGAGAACCCGGGCGCCGCGGGCCAGCCCCGCTTCGGGGGCGTCGCGGGGATGGAGCAGAACGTCGGCGAGATGATCCTCTTCGAGGGCAACCACCGCACGGCCTACTTCGGCCCGCTGGCGGGTGCCGACGCGCTGGGCGTGACCCTGCCTCGCACGGTGCCCGCGACGCCCGACGCCCGCCTCGGCAGCGTGAAGCGCGAACAGCTCGCGCACGACGCGGAGGGCCGCGAGACGCCGTTCCTGCCGCCGGATGCGGACGACGGATCGCCCGAGCCGCCGGTCGGCGAGTACTTCGTCACGGTCTTCTCCGGCGCCGGCCGCGGACAGACCCGGCGCGTCGTCCGCCGCGAGGGCGACCGGTGGGTGGTCGACCACCCGTGGCGCGTGCCGCCCGCGGAAGGCTCGGTCGTCGCGATCGGCACCGCCTTCCACCGGAACCACGTCGTCGGCAACCACGCGCCCGACGGCATGACCGGTGTCCAGCTCTGGATCTCGTGCATCGAGAACATCGTCGCCGGCAACACGGTCGAGCGGCAGCGCAAGCCGGGGCTCTTCCTCTACGCGAACGGCACGACGCTGGCCTCCTCGATGCCGCGGACGTGGAACCGAGGGATCAGTCCGCTCTTCTGGAACGTCGCCGAGGGCAACCGGTGCGACGAGTGCAGCGTCGGCGCGCTCGTGACCAGCGGCGAGTCGCCGGGGCTGCCGGTCGAGTTCCCCCGCGCCCTCGGGAACGTGCTCCGGCACAATTCGTTCCTCCGCAGCCGCGACGAGGGCGTGCGGGTCGCCGCGCGCGGGCGGAAGCCCGGCGAGGATGCGTCCTCCGCGATCGCGGGGACGATCGCCGAGTTCAACGTCGTCCGCGACGCGATGACCGGCTACCGCGCGGGCCCCGGGGCCGATGCGACGGTCTTCCGCCGCAACCACGCGTACTTCTGGTACCCGGTGAGCCTCTCGACGAACGCGCCGGCCGGCTTCCGCATCGACGACGCGGCGGCGGTCGCGGTCGTCGAGGAGAACACGGTGGAGGGCAAGGCCGGCACCTTCGGCGCGGGCGTGGTCGACACGGTGCGCGGTCCGGACGCGAAGTAGCGCGCGGAACGGGGAGGTGTCCATGAAGACGCTCGGGATCCTGGCGGCGGCGGCGGTCGCGGCGTGCGCGGCGCGGGCGGCGGTGACCCCGAACGATGTCGCCGGCGCGACGGACAGCGACCGCATCGAGGCGGCGATCGCGCGGTCGGTGGAGACCGGGGCGCGATCGATCGAGATCCCGCGGCGAAACGCGAGCACGGGGAAGGACCTCTGGTTGATCGAGCGGGCGATCCTCCTGCCGTCGGACTTCACCCTCGTCCTTCGCGACTGCCTCGTGCGTCTCGCGCCCGGCACGCGCGACAACCTCATCCGCAACGCGGGCACGACGAACGCGCCGGTGCGGGGCGACCGCAACATCCGCATCCTCGGCGCCGGCAGCGCCGTGCTCAGCGGCGGGCTGGAGGCTCATTTCGATCCGCCCGGCGACCGGAGCGGCTGGCGGACGATCGGCGTCCTGCTCTGCGGCGTCGAGCACTTCACGGTCGAGGGCTTCGCAATGGAGGAGACCCAGGCGTGGGCGGTGTCGGTCGAGAACGGCTGCGCCCACGGCCGCATCGCCAACCTCGAGTTCCGGAACACGAACAAGTACCCGAACCAGGACGGCGTCGACGTCCGCAAGGGCTGCCACCACATCACGATCGAGAACATCACGGGCGTCACCGGCGACGACGCCGTCGCGCTGACGGGCCTCCGTCGCGACACGCCGCGGCCGGGCGGCGCGCCGGGCATGCAGGTGGGCGGCAGCGCGCCGCGGGCCGACGACGACATCCACGACATCACGATCCGCAACGTCCACGTGAGGATCGCCGGCGGCCATCACATCGTCCGGCTGCTGAACCACGACGGGATCCGGCTCTACAACGTGTTCATCCGCGACGTGCTCGACGCCTCCGGCCCCGGCGACGCCCGCGTGGCGGCGGGGCTGAAGATCGGCGACACGCGCTACTGGTCGATGTCGCAGAGCCGGCCGGGCGACACCTTCAACGTCTTCGCCGACACCATCCTCACCCGCGGCCGCACCGCCGTGAAGATCCAGGGCCCGCTCGGGAACTCGGTGCTCCGGAACATCGCCGGCTACGACGGCTGCACGAACCTCGTCGAACAGACGGCGCCGCTCGACAACGTGCGGATCGAAACGGTGCCGTTGGGGTCGATGCTGCCGGCCAAGCCCTGAAGCGCCGCCCCCTGCTTCGGGATCATCCGTACGTCAGGGCGGGCCGCATGGTGGTGTCCGTCCGCTGCAGCCGCGACGGGCTTGTCGCGCCGGAGCGTTGGCGCGAAGGCGGACCGTCGCGGTGGGCGTTTCGCCCCGGTACGCATTGCCGCGACCAGCCGTGGCGGCTACAGGGATCCCCGGTCGGCGGGAACTGCGAACCGCGTGGCGAGGCGGCGGAAGGCGGCGAGTTGGGATTGCTGCCAGGCGTCGTCGCGGCCGAGTTCGGCGGCGAGGAGGCGGACGGCGGCGGGGGCCATCGCGAGGGCGGCGCGGACGTTGAGGAAGAGGGCCCGGGTGCGGCGGGCGAGGGCGTCGTCCAGCGTGCGGGCCATCTCGCGGCGCGCGGCCCAGACGATCCAGCTCCCGCGCACCGGCAGCGCCGGGTGCAGCGGCTCCGCCAGTTCCGGGCGCTCGCGTTCGAGCGCGAGGATCCCCTCCGCGTCGGTGCCGTAGACGGCGAGGTCCGGGCCGGCGGCGTGCGCCGGGCCGCTGCCGTGGATCTCCAGAACACGCGTGCGGCAGGGGCGCTCGTCGAGATGGGCGAGCACGGCCGCGTGGTCGACGGCATCCTCGGCCATCTTCCGGTAGGTCGTCCATTTGCCGCCGGCGACCGTCATCAGGCCCGATTTCGAGATCGTGATCGTGTGGTCGCGCGACAGCGCGGCGGTGGACGACGCATCGCCGGAGCGCACGAGCGGGCGGATCCCGGTGAAGACGCTCAGGATGTCGGCGCGCGACGGACGCCGCGCGAGGTAGTCGCCCGCGGTGTCGAGGATGAAGTCCACCTCGTGGCCGAAGGCGGCGGGCTCGAGGTCGGGGGCGTCGACCGGCGTGTCCGTGGTGCCGACCACCGCGTGGCCGTGCCAGGGGATGGCGAACATGACGCGGCCGTCGCGCGTATGCGGGACCATGATCGCGGTGTCGCCGGGGAGGAAGGAGCGGTCCAGCACGATGTGCACGCCCTGGCTCGGCGCGATCATCGGCTCGACGGCGGGGTCGTCCATGCGCCGGACCGCGTCGCAGAAGGGCCCGGTGGCGTTGATGACGCAGCGGGCGCGCAGCGCGTGCTCCGCGCCGGTCTCCGCGTCGCGGAACGCGAGGCCGCAGAGGTAGCCGTCGCCGTTCCTCGCGAGCGCCGTGACGGGGGCGTGGTTCAGGACGCAGGCGTGCAGCCGGGCGGCGGTCTGGACGAGGTTGATCAGGAGGCGACTGTCGTCGAACTGGCCGTCGTGGTAGAGCACGCCGCCGCGCAGGCCGTCGCGCTGCAGGGTCGGGATCCGGTGGAGCACTTCCTCCGTCGAGAGCCTCTGCGACGCGCCGAAACCGTGGCGGCCGGCCATGAGGTCGTAGACCTTCAGCCCGATCCCGTAGAACGGCGCCTCCCACCACAGGTAGTTCGGCACGACGAAGGCGAGGTCGTGCACGAGGTGCGGCGCGTTGCGCGCGAGCAGGCCGCGCTCGCGGAGGGCCTCCATGACGAGCGGGACGTTGCCCTGCTGGAGGTAGCGGACGCCGCCGTGGACGAGCTTCGTCGAGCGGCTCGACGTGCCCTGGCCGAAGTCGGCCTGTTCGAGCAGCACGACCGAGTGGCCGCGCGCGGCGGCGTCGACCGCGATGCCGGCCCCCGTGGCGCCGCCGCCGATGACGGCGAGGTCCCACGGCTCCGCGCGCTCCGTCGCGCGGCGGAAGGCGGCGGTGCGGAGGTCGTCAGGGTTCATGGGGTTCCCAATCGCGGGCGCGGCGGAGGGCTTCGGCCCAGCGCGCGCGGCGGGCGGCGGCCTCGGCGGCGGGCATGACGGGCTCGAAGGTCCGTCCGGCTCGACGCAGGCCCCGGAGTTCTTCGAGGCTCCTCCAGGTGCCGGCGGCGAGGCCCGCGAGGAAGGCGGCGCCGAGCGCGGTGGTTTCGACCGAGGCGGGCCGGGCGACGGGCACCTGCAGGATGTCGGCCTGGAACTGCATCAGCAGGTTGTTCGCCGCGGCGCCGCCGTCGACGCGCAGTTCGGTGACGGGGATCCCCGAGTCCGCCGTCATGACGTCGAGCACGTCCGCGACCTGGAACGCGATGCCCTCCAGCGCGGCGCGGGCGATGTGGGCGGCGCCGGTGCCGCGGGTGAGTCCGACGATCGTGCCGCGCGCGTAGGCGTCCCAGTGGGGCGCGCCGAGCCCGGCGAAGGCGGGGACGAGCACGACGCCGCCGGAGTCGGGCACGCCGGCGGCGAGCGCCTCGACCTCGGCGGACGAGCGGAGGATGCCGAGCCCGTCGCGGAGCCACTGGACCACGGCGCCGCCGATGAAGACGCTGCCCTCCAGCGCGTAGGCGGTGCCCGCGCGTGTCCGCCATCCGACCGTCGTGAGAAGGCGGTGCTTCGAGGGGACCGGCGCGCGGCCGGTGTTCATCAGCATGAAGCAGCCGGTGCCGTAGGTGTTCTTCGCGAGGCCGCGCTCGAAGCAGCCCTGCCCGAACAGGGCGGCCTGCTGGTCGCCCGCGATGCCGGCGATCGGGATCGGGGCGCCGAGCACCCCGGGATCGGTTTCGCCGTAGACCTCGCTGGTGAGCCGGACCTCCGGAAGCATCTCGCGCGGGATGTCGAAGAGGCGGAGGAGGTCGTCGTCCCAGCCGCCCGTGTGCAGGCTGTAGAGCAGCGTCCGCGAGGCGTTGGTCGCGTCGGTGACATGCAGGCGGCCGCCGGTCAGGTTCCAGACGAGCCACGAGTCCACGGTGCCGAAGGCGAGGCCGCCGCGGCGGGCGCGCTCCCTCGCCCCCGGCAGCTGGTCGAGGATCCACCGCAGCTTGGTGCCGGAGAAGTAGGGGTCGACCACGAGGCCCGTCTTCGCCTGCACCTCCGCGGCGCGGCCGGAGCGGACGAGTTCGTCGCAGAAGCCGGCGGTGCGGCGGTCCTGCCAGACGATCGCGTTGCCGACCGGCTCGCCGGTGCGGCGGTCCCAGACGACGGTCGTCTCGCGCTGGTTCGTGATGCCGATCGCCGCGACGTCGCCGGCGCCGAGCCCGGCCGTTGCCAGCGCCTCGCGCGCGGTGTCGAGCTGCGTGGTCCAGATCTCGCGCGGGTCGTGCTCGACCCAGCCCGGCTGCGGGTAGATCTGGCGGTACTCCCGCTGTGCCGATGCGAGGATCGCGCCCGCGCGGTCGACGACGACCGCCCGGGAGCTTGTGGTTCCCTGGTCGAGGGCCAGGATCGCGGATCGCGTCGCGCCCATGCGCCGATGACACCGCGGCGGCCGCGCGGAGTCAATCCCGGGTTCACCCGGAGCGCACCCTTGCCCGGCCGGGCCGCCTGCGCCATCCTTCCGGACATGAAGCGGAAGCAGGGGTGGCCGGTGTGGCTGGCGGCGTGGATCGGCACCGCGGCATTCCGCGGGGCCGGTGCGGCCGACCGGCCGGACGGGGAATCCTGCGATGTCGTGGTGGTCGGAGGGTCGGTGGCCGGGGTTGCGGCGGCCGCCGCGGCGGCGGAGCAGGGGGCCACGGTGCGGTTGCTGGCGCCGCGGCCGTACCTCGGGGACGACCTTTGCGGCCGGCAGCAGCTCTGGCTGGAGGCCGGCGAGACACCGGACACGGAACTCGCGCAGAGCCTTTTCCCGGCGGGGCGGGTCACGACCCCGCTGGTCGTGAAGCGGGTCCTGGATCAGGCCCTGCTCCGCCGGGGTGTCGTGGCGTTGACCGGGTCCCATCCCGTCGATGTCCTGTGTCGTGCCGACGGGAGGATCGCGGGCGTCGTCGCAGTCGACCGCTCGGGCCGTCACGAGGTGCGCGCGCGGGTCGTGATCGACGCGACGCGGCACGCCGTGGTCGCCCGGCTGGCCGGCGCGTCCTTCCGACCGTTCGACCCCGGCGAGCGCGACTTCGAATTCACCGTTGTGGGCGGCGAGAGGCGCACCGGCACCAACGTTGTGTGCCTGGCGACGGATGCGATTCTCCGGAATCCCGGCGGCAAGCCGGGCGCGGAGTGGCCGGTCTTCCGCTACCGCGTCCGCGTCCCGCTCGAGGCGGACGGAATGGCGGCCTTCGCGGGGGTCGAGCGGCAGGTTCGGGACGCGGTCTGCGGCGCGGGCGTGAAGGACGCGTCCGAGTACGCCCATGGGTTCGAGGCCCGCACGATGGTGGGCGACGCGCGCATGGACGGCCCGTGGCCCGGCGCGGAGGCGGGCGATGCCGGCGCCTTCCGGCCCCGCGGGGTCCGCGGCCTCCTCGTCCTGGGCGGGTCCGCGGACCTCGGTCCGCTGATGCAACGGCGCCTCGCGCGGCCGGTGGCCTCGATCGCTGTCGGGGAGTGGATCGGACGGCTGGCCGCCGCGCAGGCCCTCGCCACGGAGGCGGGGGAGGTGGCGGCCGCCCACGCCGGCAGACCGCTGCCGGTGCTGGGCCGGTACGACGTGGTGGTCGCAGGCGGAGGGACCGCCGGAGCGCCGGCCGGCATCGCCGCGTCGCGGGCGGGCGCGCGGACGCTCGTGGTCGAGTATCTCGACGAACTCGGCGGCGTCGGAACGGCGGGGCTGATCGGGAAGTACTGGTACGGGCGGCGCGATGGCTTCACGCGCGAGATCGACGAGGCGCTCGGCGGCAAGGACAGCTGGAACACCGTCGAAAAGGCCGAATGGCTGAGGCGCGAACTCGGGCGCGGGGGGGCGGACGTTTGGTTCGAGACCTTCGCCTACGGTGCGGTGGTGACCAACGGCCGGGTCGCCGGGATCGAGGTCGCCACGCCCTTCGGTCCGGGCCTCGTGGAGGCCGGCGCGGTGGTCGACGCGACGGGCAACGCGGATATCGCCGTGGCGGCCGGCGCGGCGACGGAGTTCGGCCTGTCGGAGGAGGGCGTGCCGTCGGCGCAGCTTGCGGGGCATCCGAGGCGCAACCTCGGCGACAACTACGTGAACACCTGCTTCGCGTTGCTGGACGATACCGACGCGCGGGACGTGTGGCACCTGATGGCCTCGACCCGTGCCGCCGCCGACCCGGCGAAGGTCTACGACGCGGGGCAGCTTCCGGATTCGCGCGAGCGGCGGCGGATCGTCGCGGATTTCATGCTCGCCGCCGCGGACATCCTCAACCGCCGCACGTTCCCGGACACCATCAGCCATCACCGCAGCAACTTCGACGCGGCGGCGTTCCCGACGACGGCGATGCTGCTGATCAAGGACATGAAGGGGCCCGCGTTCGAGACCGATCTGCCGTACCGCAGCCTGCTGCCGCGCGGGCTCGACGGCCTCCTCGTGACCGGCCTCGGCGCGGGCGTCGAGCGTGACGCGATGACGCTCGTCCGAATGCAGCCGGACCTCCAGAACCAGGGCTACGCGGCGGGGCTGGCGGCGGCCATGGCGGCCGAACTCGGCGGTCGCACGAGGTCGGTCGACATCCGGCAGCTCCAGGCGGCGCTGGCCGACGCGCGCGTTGTGGAGGCGCGCGTTCTGACGGACAAGGACTCGTACCCGCTGGGTCGCGACGCGCTCGCCCGCGCCGTCGAACAGGCCGGGGCGCTGCGCGGCGAGATCCGCCAGTCGCGGACCGTGGAGGATCCCGCGATCTTCGCGCTGGCCGCCGTCGTGGCGCACCGGGAGGCGTCGCTCCCGCTGCTGCGCGAGGCGCACGCGAAAGCGCCGGCGGGCGGGGCGCGCCTGACCTACGCCCGGATCCTCGGGGTCCTTGGCGACCGCGCCGGTGCCGGGGATCTCGCGGCGGCGGTGGATGGACACGCGGAATGGGACCGGGGCTATGCGCTGACCTCCGCGCGCGAAACGGACAACACGTTCAGCGAACTCGACCGGCTCGTCATCGCGCTCGGCCTTGGCGGGGCGCCGGAGGGCGTCGCGCCGATCGTCGCGAAGCTCGGCAAGCTGACGCCGGCGTCCGAGGCTTCGCACTTTCATGCGGTTGCGATGGCCATGCGCCGGCACGGCCGCGTGGAGGGCGGCGTCGGCCCGTTGATGCGTCTGCTCGACCAGCCGGGGTTCGCGGGTCACGCCGTCCCCGAGGCCGTGCGCCCGGCGCGTGACGGAACGGAGCGGGTCCTGGTCCCGCGTCGGACGCAGGACGAACTCAACGCGGCCCTCAAGGAACTGCTCGTGGCCGGAATGCTCGTCCGCTGCGGCGATCGCGACGGCCGCGGCCGGGCCGCGCTCGAGGGTTACGCGAAGGACCTCCAGGGCCATTTCGCCGCCTTCGCGCGAAGCGTGCTGGCCGGGCCGGGGCCGTGAAGCGTCGCGGCTGCGCTGCGTGCCGGCTATTTCCGCGCGTGTTCCCGGAAGAACCGCACGATCAGCGGCGGGGCGGCGGCGGGGAAGTTGTGGGTGCCGGGATGGATGAACTCGACCAGCGGCGCGTCGACCTTCGAAACGTACTGCGTGCACATCGGGGCCCAGGGCGTTCCCTCGCCGCACTGGTTGAGGGTGCGGACCGCGTCCATCGCGGCACGCTGCCACGCGAACTTCACGAGCGGGTCCGCCGTGCCGCCGATGTGCAGGACCGGCAGGGGCTGCGGGCGCTTCCCGGGATCCGCATTGCGGATTCCGGCGGCGGCGGACGGCGCAATGGCGGCGAGCCGGTCGCCGCGCGCAAGCCAGAGCAGGTAGGTGAAGCCGCCGCCGTTGGAGTGGCCGGTGGAGTAGACGCGGTTCGTGTCGATGCGGAAGTCCTTGCGCATCGCCTCCAGCATCGCGTCGAAGAACCTCAGATCGCGGTCGCCCTGCGCCCCGGGCGAGTGCTGCCAGCCGGGCCGCTTGCCCTCGGGGTCGGTCAGCCGCCCGGGCGTGTTGAGGCCCTGCGGGTAGGCGACGACCGCCTCGGGCCACACGGTGTGAATGCCGAACATGCGCGCCGCGCCCTCCATCGAGCCGCCGTGGCCGTGGAAGACGAACACGAGCGGCGGGGGATTCGTCGACGCCTTTGCCGGCGCGCAGACCAGCGCGACGCGCTGCGTCCCGTCGATCGTCCACTCGCGCCGCGCCGGAGCGTCCGCGGCGGATGAAAGGGAGACGGCGGCGGCGGCCAGCATCGGGACGGCAACATGCAGCTTCACGAGCGGGACTCCTTTGCGATGGGGAGAGCATAGCGGCGCGGGCCCCGGGCGGAAAGCGCGACGCGTCTCCGGAGGATCCCGTCCCGGGTCGTCGGGGCCTGGGCGAGGATTCGCGCTTCCCACCGAAGCGATTCACCGGAAACCGCTTGTCGCAGGATTTGGCGGACGTATATGCTCCGCGTTCATGCCGCCGGGCCGACACCGGCGCCGACGCAGGGGGGGGTGACGGGCGATGAGATCCACGGGATGGACGGCGGTGGCGGTCGGCGGGGCGGTGTGGGCGCTCGGGGCGCGGGGCGCGGAGGCCCCCGCGGCGCCGAAGGGCGAGCCGACGAACGCGGCCGAGGCGGCGCTGCAGAAGAAGTACGGCGACAAGCTCAGGCCCGCGGACTACGCCGCCTACCAGGCGCCCC
>Ga0194127_10003645_pt1 | contig 19550 bp, 14 predicted proteins | sample TA2KigC100mmetaG_FD_148624 | JGI IMG/M metagenome (GOLD analysis project Ga0194127, IMG submission 148624) | Freshwater microbial communities from Lake Tanganyika, Tanzania - TA2015036 Kigoma Deep Cast 100m | ecosystem: Environmental > Aquatic > Freshwater > Lake | place: Tanzania: Lake...
TTGGAGAGGTTGGCGGCGTCCAGCGTGGAGGGGATCTTGTAGTTCACCATCTCCGTGGCACACAGGATGGCCACCTTGGGCGTCTCCACGCCCAGCTTGTGCGCCACGTCAATGGCGTTCTGCACGATGCTGATCTTCTGCTCCATCTCCGGGGCCACCACCACGCCCGCATCGCTGATAAAGATCAGGCGATCGAACCCCGGCACTTCAAACACCCCCACGTGGGTCAGCAATTGGCCGATGCGCAGGCCCCTCTCCCTGTCCAGGGCGGCACGCAGGAAATCGCCGGTCTCAATCTTGCCCTTCATGGCGATGTCGGCGTGGCCCAGGTTCACCAGCTCCATCACGCGCAAGGCAGCCAGCCTGGGATTGGGCTCGTGGACGATCATCATGCGGTTGATGTCCAGGTTGTGCTCTTTAGCGATGCTCTCAATGACCTTGCGATCGCCAACCAGGGCGGCGTTGGCAAAACCCTGCTGCTGAGCATCCACGACGGCCATGAGCACCTCCGCCTCGTGGGCGGCGGCGATAGCCACGGTCTTGGGGCCAACCTTCTTGGCCTCCTCGATGAGCTGGGCAAAAGTCCTGATGGGGTTCATCTTCGCTCCTCGTCCTGCCGTAGTCTGACAGGGCGATTATACCCTAAATCGCCCGGCGGTTCAAGGGGGGAAGCACTGAGAGCAACACTGAAAGCACTGAGGGCGCTGAAGGCACTGAGTTATGCACATGCGGTGCGCACTCCCGACGGATGACCATAGCTAACCACAAAGGCACCAAGAACACCAAGTATTTCTAAACTTTGTGTCTTGGTGTCTTGGTGGTTATTTTTGGGGAGACACGGAAGGCACGAAGTTTCAGATGCTTTGATGGAGTTGCGAAATCTGCAATCCTTCGGACTGAGTCCCTTCACTGCCCCTTCGTTCCTCAGGGCATGGTTCAGGGCAGGCTCTCAGGACGAAGTCTAAAATCTGCAATCTGCAATCTCCTTGACACTTTCGCTCTTCTCTGCTATAATCGTAGAGGCCTGAAATCCGCAATCCGAAATCCGCAATTCGCAATCCGCAATTCGCAATTCGCAATTCGCAATCCGCACCCCGCCTGTGGAGGTAGCTATGGAGGCTTTCCCCACGAGCAAGTCGGTCATCTTCGTGCACGCCGATGAGGATGGCGGCTACCTGGCGCACTTGCCGGCAATGCCTGGCTGCGTGGCCCGCGCCCAGACGGCAGAGGCCGCCGTGGCCGCCGTGCGCACCCTCGCCCCCGCCTACGCCGACCTCATGCGGCGTGCCGCCTTCCCCCTGCCCGACTTCGCCGAAGCCCCGGTGCAAGAGACCTTCACCCAGGTGACCCTCCCCGTAGACCAGGAGCCGCTCGCCCCGGCCGAGATCGCCGCCCATCTGCGCCTGCTGGCAGCGGCTCGCCAGGAGACCCTGGCCCGGGTGCAGGGCTTATCGCCGGAGGCTCTGGCCTGGAAGCCGGACGAAAAATCGTGGTGCCTCAACGACGTGCTGCACCACCTGGCCCACGCCAGCGGCTTCTACCTCTCCCGCCTGGTGGTCTGGCCGGAGGACGAGTTCGCCCGCCTGGCCGCCGTGCGCCAGTGGGTGGTGCAGGTCTTTGCCGGCTTTAGCGCCGCCGACCTCAACCACGCCAACCTGGTGTACGGCATAGAGTGGACGCCGAGGGGCGCCCTGCACAGCCTATTGGAGCACGAGGCCGAACACAAGCTGCACATCGCCAAGCTGCTGGCCGCCTATCGCGCCGCTACCGGCGCCCCCGCCCCCTGGCCGGAGCTGCCCGCCCAGCCCAGTCCCGCCGCCTACGCGGTCTACCTCCAACCGCACGGCGACGGCGGCTTCATCGCCTTCATCCCCGCCCTGCCCGGCTGCGTGGGTCGTGGCGACTCGCGGGAGGAGACCCTGGCCATACTGGACCGTTCGGCCAGCGAGTGTCTGGATTTTCTGCGACGCCACGGCGAGGCCATCCCGCCGGCATCGCCCCAGGGTCGCAGTGTTACAGAGCTGGGCTCCTGGGCCACGCCCGACTACGACCTGCACCCCTTCTCGCCCGCCGAGCGCGACGTCTGGCTGCGCCGCGCCGCCCTGCGCCGCCAGGAGCTCCTGGACGCTCTGGCCCAACTCCCCGCCCCCGCCCTGGACTGGCAACCCGACGATAAAACGTGGGGTGTGCGGCGTATCCTCAGCCACGTAGCCTACAGCGAGTGGTGGTTCGCCCGCGTCACCATCCCGCAGAGCCGCGACCCCCTGACCCGCCTGGCCGCGGCCCAGCAAGAGGCTTTAACCCGCCTCTCCGCCCTGACCCCGGAGGAGCTAACCAGCACCACCATACATGAGGGCGAGCCCTGGACGGCGCGCAAAGTCCTCCGCCGCTTCCTGGAGCACGAACGCGAACACCTGGGGCAGGTAGAGGAGATTTTGGGCGCGTACCAGGGGAGTAGAACATCATAAACTCGGCAGTAATGCAAAAAGTGCAAAACAAATGTCTTGCCTGCTAACATGTTGCACACTCAGGAGGTGATGACAGCAGCTTGCTGTACGCTTAGTAGCCCTGCAGTCGGTCACGGTTGGCTATGAGCAGCAATTGCTACCCCTATAAATTGTGGGTGATTTGACTCGTACTACAAAATATAGGGCCTATGCGTTTTGCCACGCATACCCCACGATTGCTTGCAGTGCGACTGTATTGGAACCTAACTGACCTGCCGACCCAGTATCGTTGTCTTGAATTATCCGCGCGAACACCTTGATATTTTTGCCGTTTTGTGCTACAATATGCCTATCGTAATGAGGAAGCCTTCTTGACTCGTTCCCCTGGCCGTTGATAGAGGGAGGTAAAAGATGCCGCTAAGAACCAGTCTAACGGGTAGCTATCCCCCAATGTACAGTCCTGACAAGACTGTTCGCCATTTGCCGATAGAAGAGCAAGATCATATCGTGCATGAGTCTATTAAGAGGACCATTCACGATCAAATTGAGATCGGCATTGATATTTTGGTGGATGGTCAAGCACGTGATGACATAGTTTCTCTCTTTGCTCCAAAGTTACCTGGTTATACAGGGAATACTCTACCATACCGTGCGGTTGGTCCAATTCGACCGGCGGATGAGCCAATTACTGTGCAAGATTATCTATATGCTAAGGCTCTGGCTGGTGATAAGCCTTTGAAAGCACACATTACTGGGCCAATGACCATGGCAAGAGGAACTCTGATAGAGACATCAACCTACCAAAACAGAAATGACCCCAAGTTGATCCGCGATCTTGCCAACGCGCTGGGGCAAGAAGCTCGATTCCTAGTTCAAGCCGGGGCAGAGATTGTGCAGATTGATGAACCGGTGTTGGCAGATGGGGTAGATCTGGAGCTTGCCTTTGGAGCCATGAAGCAGATAATTGAGATTGGCGAGATTCCATTCCCGGCTCTGCATGCTTGTGGTAATGTTACCAAAATTTTGAATGATGTGTTAACCGATTCGCCAGTCAAAATGATCTCAATCGAAGGGGCTTGGTTGAACCATGATGAGTTAAATCATATCAATCGCGATTATCTCACTGACTGCGGAAAGCAGATCGGCTTGGGGTGTATCCAGGTAAGCGATTATACACTTGAGCGACTGACATCAGTGCAGAATTTCCTGGACCGGATGGTGCTCAGATTGGGTGAAGAGAATATTTGGGCAGCAATGCCTAATTGCGGCTTGCGCCTTGTCCCTTATGAAATCGCGCTAGGCAAGCTCCAAGTTATGGTAAAGGCTGCCAGGTCTCTATAAAGGCTAATTGGAGGAGATGGGAGACAAAGATGACTTCAGCATACGTACCTCGTGTTAGTGAGGTTATAAGCCAACGATTTGTTGGGCGTGCCGAAGCATTGGACGCATTCTATTTGCGCTTTGCCTACCGGCACATGAAGAATGGCATCTACTACTATGGTAGAGGTGGTCTAGGAAAGACTTGGATTCTCAAAAAGATTATACTAAATAGTGAGAATGGCCCTACCCGCACGGCTTCTGAAATCATTGATTTTTTTGATACACAGAACCGCAATATTCGTGGGCTTCAGACTACCATTAAATCTCGTTTACAAACCCCGGAGGCATTTCGCCCCTATGACGAAATAATTGAGCATCTGGACGCTGCACGTTCACAAGGTGATTTGATTCATGCTAGTGCCATCGCCAGTCTGGAGTCTCGCGCCAACAAACTATTCATTGAGTGTTGTCAACAAGCCATAGTTGGTCGGGAGGTCATTTTACTATTTGATACTTTTGAGCGCGTTCAGCAACTTGAGGTGGGAGGCTGGTTGTTGAAGACTTTTCTACCTCAGGTGCGCAGCCTGATTGTGGCAATCGCGGGACGACCTGTTCCAGGCCCAGCCCGCATGCCGGATAATATTGTTTCCTATGAATTAAAGGGACTTGATTTTACAGAAACCAAAGAGTATATCCATCGTCTTTCGCCGTCAGTTACGGACGAGGTCATTGAGAGCATTTGGGAATGCACTGGTGGCTTTCCATTAGTCATTGAGCTGATTCTTGATCTTCCTTTGCCAGTGCGAGAGCAATTTGTCGCTGAGTTGAGCAGGTTAGAGGACGGAAAACGGGTTCAGGACTCGCTAGATTTACAGAGAGGTCTGGTTAGACAATTCGCCCGTCTGGATAACGTCAGTCTAGCTAGAAAGAATAGAGTGATATGGGCGATGGCATATCTCAAGCGACGATTCGATGTCCAAATGCTAAAATATGTGGTCGAGAATCTTGGAGAAAAATGGCTCCGCCCAGGTGATTATAACGAAGTTTTTGAAGAGCTCAACCAATCCGTATATGTCAAAGAATATCCCAACCAACAGAGCCACTTACTGCACGACGAAGTGCAGCGAATGGTGGCCGAATATGTGCTTGATGAGGCTACCGATCCATGGAAAGAAATGCAACATCCTCTTCACGACCTAATTGTAAACCGTTACTATCCAGATGCCATAAAAAAGGCTTTCGAAGATAGAGATTTAGACCTGGCGCATCAACTTCAGGCAGAGCAACTGGGGTACATCCTCGACGATAAACCCCATACTGGCCTTGAACAGTATGAATCTTATCGGAACGAGATCGAGAATACACACGAGTATGATTTTGAGGAGTTATTGTGGGGCGAAATGCGCGACCACTTGGACCGCTTTGAGAAAGATCGTGGGTATCGTATTTGCGCTGATCGTGGGGAGTGGTTGCGTAGGCATAGCTTGTTTTCAAAAGCGGAGGGGCATTATTGCCAGATGATGGATTTATTTAAAGAGCAACAGATTGAGATCAGTCAATTTGCGGGATTTATGGCAATGCGTCAGGGCAAGATCCCCGAGGCAAGAGCAATCTTTGAGCAAAGCCTAGGCTGGATAGACGCTGGCGATTATAGAAACATTGGTATAATCGCAAGCGACTTGGCACAGGCAGCTATAGAGGCCGGAGAATGGGATAAGGCACTCGTGTACTATGCTTGGAGCTTCCGTGCTGCTTCTTTGGCCGGTGATGATTCACAGAAAGTGGCCGTATACCTCGGTCGCGGATACTTGTACTCATTACAGGGATTGTATTCTCACGCTAAGAAACAATGCGAACTTGCTATTCAGCTTCTTGGCTCGTTACCAGACAACCCCGACAATGCCCGACGTGCAATATACGCCTGGATGAATCTGGGTACAGCTAACCGACACTCCGATGACTATCCTGGTGCGGCATCGCATTATGAAAAGGGCTTGAGATTAGCACAGGAGAATATGCATCGAGAAACTATTTGTGATTCATTGCAGCATCTAGGCATAAATGAACACTTGTGGGGGCGAGCCCTTCGGCGAAAGCGGGAAAACCTCGTCGAGGCTTGCGAACATCAACTCCAAGCCTGGAGACATCTTACTAAAGCGCTGGAGATAGCGCGAGAATCCGACTGGCGAAGGGCCATAGGGAGCGGTCTACATCGCCTAGCTAAGGTTTATCGAGAAATCCATCGTTTGAACGAATTGCCGGCAGAAATCAAGACCTCTGACTTTACTGAAGCCTTACAGACTTTGCAGCAAGAGGCGCAGACTTTTCATATGCCGTTCGAGATTGAATACGAGCATGAGTTGTTGATGCCCAGACCATTTACTGATTTGAATTGGCTGGAGAGAGCTGCTCGGCTATTTGAGATGAGTGCACTTGTGGCAGACGACGCCAACGATTTTCACCGCGCGCTGGACGGCCTGACAGAACTAGCAAGACTGTTCTTGGAACTTGAGCATTTTAATTTGGTGCCGCTCGTACTCCGCAGAGTGGAGCGCATCAAGGGATATGACTACGAGGAGCCTCTGTTTACGCAAGTCATCCAGATCATACAGGGTGATTGGCACTTCGAACAGGGGAGATGGCCAGAGGCACTTCAACAGTATGGGATATCATACGCGAGACTTGCTAAACTACCAGGGTATGCTTCATATCAACTGAGTAACGGCCTTAGAAACCTGGAATGGCGGTTTAGTGTCTTGCCACATGAGATGGTTTTGTCATGGTGCGACACGCTGGAAAGCGCATGGCTAGCTGAGTCGGTTTCCACCGTACGACCGGATATGCTCGATTTGCTTGAGCGAATCCGGCTTGATGCTCTGAAAAAAATACCACTTTCCAAGCACAAGCACTAAGCACTAGACACTTGACGACACCTGACAATTAGGAAGGCTCTCTATGCATAACTCATTAACCCTTGGTCCAAGACTTTGGCTTGGTATACCTAGGCATCTCCAGTTTGATGGTCATTGCACTGACTGCCCATGTGCTTGTCCAGCTCTAATGGTTGCTAGCGGAAACGAGATCTCGTCGAAGAAGTTTTTGCAGGAGGTAGATATTGCAGCCATTAAAGACATTTGTTTGAATCAAGACATCTTTGTGAACCATATTGACGAGCACATGCTAGCTTTAAGTGCCAAGGGACGAGGTCTGGTAGTTTTGAATGCCGAAGCCAAAAGGCTACTTGACCTTTCTGCTCCGCGTACATTGAACGATCTGAGAGTAAGATTTTCAAGGTGGCCGACTGACTTGTTCGAGCAAACGATCGCAATTCTTCTTGCATTAGATGTGCTATCATCACCACAGGCACAGAATATAAATACATTTCATGGTGAATCAGGTACTCTTGCAGTCTGGCTTAATCTGACGAACCAGTGCAACTTATTATGTAAATACTGCTATATAACCCGAAATGGTCAGCAGATGAGTACTGCTATCGCGCAGCACTCTATAGACGCCGTCTTCCGCTCGGCTTTAGCTTATGGCTACCCTCGTGTCAAGCTCAAGTACACTGGGGGTGAGCCCACACTAAATTTTGATACCCTGTACGCTGTACAGCGGCGAGCGGAAATGTTAAGTGCGCAAACTGGTATTGGACTAGAAGCGGTATTATTGACAAATGGAATTCATATTACTGACACCCAAATAGATACCCTGCTTGTGCATAATATCCTTGTTATGGTTTCTCTGGACGGCATAGGGCAGTATCAGGATATACAACGTCCTCTAGCTGGGAGTGAGGGTAGTTCGTTTACTCTTGTTGATCGCACTCTTGACCGATTAATTACTCGAGGGATCTCGCCATACATCTCAGTCACCATCACGAAGCCAAGTTTCCGCGGGTTGCCAGAGCTCGTCGACTATCTGTTGGACCGCGAGCTGCAATTCAGTTTCAACTTTTATCGTGAGCCCGATTGTTCATTAAGGCAAGATGAACTGACCTTTACTTCTGATGAGATGACTAAAGGGATCCAACCGGTACTTCAAGTAATTGAGAGGCGACTACCTAGATATAGTCTCCTCTCGAACTTGGCTGACCGTGCTGATTTGCAAGTACCTCATCTACGGGCTTGTGGTGTTGGACAAAGCTATATCGTAATCGATTGCAATGGCAGTGTTTCCAAATGCCAGATGGACATGAAAAATCCAATAACAAACATTGATGCTGATGACCCTTTGGCGTTGATACGGTCAGACACAGACCGTATACAGAACCTTGCTGTTGATCAAAAAGAATGTCGGCAGTGTGTTTGGCGCTATCGCTGCACTGGCGGCTGCCCGCGCTGGACTTTTCAACGCACCGGGCGTTACGACGCGAAATCGCCGTTGTGTGAAGTATATCAAGCTATCCTGCCAGAGGTTGTACGTCTGGAGGCGCTGCGGTTGATCAGGTACGAGGAGCCTTGGGACTTTGATCTTCCGCTGAACTAATGCAGGGCAGGCAGAAAATGGACAATACACTACGAACCAACTTAATTGATATACTCTGCGCTTATCCTCTATTGAGCACGCACACTGGACGTGACGCTTGGTTAATGAACCTACCACCCAATGTGCGTAATTTGATTACCAGGCGAGATGAGCACTGTAAGATCGATCTGGCGTTCATCATTGATGCTATTCAATCTCTGCAGTTACAAGATGGCAGATGGCCCATCCTAATCCTGCTTGATGCCCTACTGCTTGAGACCAAGGGGCTGGCGGTTGGGCCAAAAATATCCATATTACGTCAAGAAATTCAAAAATATCTTGAACCCCCAACCGGATTGGACTCTCAGACAGTATTTGAAGAGATCATCATTGGCAAAGATGAGAAAGTACAAGTCAGTTTCCTGGAAAACGGATTGACGGCGGCCAAGTCGGTCGCTCGCATCGCAGTGCCACGCACGATTGGCGGGCAAGTCTTTGGCACAAGTTGGTTGATTGCCCCCGACCTGCTGTTAACTAATCATCATGTGATTGAAGCCCGGAGAGCATATGAAACAGCCGCCAATCCACAAGAGATAGAGCAACAAGCAAAAGCCAGTACTTTATGGTTTGGCTATGACATAGGTTCTTATATCGAGTATCGCTGCATTGATCTCATATGTGCTAATAAGGTGTTAGACTATGCAGTGCTACGCGTTGCAGAAAAGTCTGTAGATAACGTTCCGTTGTCTAATTGGGGCTTTCTGAAGGTGATAAGAATTCAGCCAGACTTTACCATAGGCAAGCGACTTAATGTCATTCAACATCCAGGGGGGCGGGTTAAAGAAATAGCGCTGCGCACCAATTTCTACATTGGCTCTATTGCAGCCTATGGCCGATTTCACTACTTGAGCGATACAGAAACGGGCTCATCTGGCTCTCCTGTCCTGGACGACAACTGGCAAGCAGTAGGGTTGCATCATGCTTGGGACTATTATGACAAACACTACAAAGGGCAGCCCATCCGCTTCAATAGTCTGGGGTTACAATATTCTGCGCCCAGCAAGTTTTCAGATCAAGTTGTAGCTACTATCAATGAAGGGATTCTGCTTCATGCGATTCTCAACGACTTACCCGGACCTGTGAGACAAGAGATTGAGCATGCGCAAGGGTGGTCATGATTTTACTATATGTTTGTAGAACTGATCTGTCGCGGAATTGGCTGGGAACGATTACAATGCCCATTCTTGGTAAAAGTCGTCTCATTGGACTTGCCAACAACTATCATGTACCCACGCGCCAGTGTCCTATTTCTGGCCGAGTTGAAGCCCTGAGGAGCACAAACGTGAGCAAAAACTGGTTCAACTGGCATATGATCGGCTCTTCTCTGTGAGGTTACTTTCTGCCAGGGCTTGGCGCTTCATCCAAATCCATGTCTGTGAGCCATAGCAATGTCTCTAGACAACCAACTACGTACTCAATTAATTGAACTGCTAGCTAGTCACCCACCACTAACTACGCGTGCCGGGAGAGACGCGTGGTTGATGAATTTGCCCGATGATATTAGGAACTTGATCTTGGCCCGGCACGAGCATTGTAAGACTGATCTAGCATTCATCATTGACGCTGTCAAGGGTCTGCAATTATTGGAAGATGGCAGGCGACCTATCTCGATTTTGATTGATGCTTCGTTGTCAGAGATGGTGAACCTGACAAGTGGACAGAAACTCAAAGAGTTGCGCCAGAAGATTGAGGAAGACTCAAGCAGCCCTGTCCCACATCTTCAAGAGTGGCCTGTTCAAAATCGTAAAGAATGGTTGAAGTATCATAAGTTTAGGTTAGACCCGTTCTTATATACCGATGGCGCAAATGACCCATATCTGTCACAATACTTTTATCGCGCGGGCATCTTTGGGGACGTTCTGCGCGATCCTTCTAGACTTGAGACTATTTTGGTGTTTGGGGCCGATGGAAGTGGCAAGAGCAGTTTGAGAAATGCAATAATGCAAGTGTGTCGTAAAGATGGCATTATGCCAGTCGTTTATCAAGACTTCGGTGAGTTAGTCGCCAAACACGAAGAAGGTCAGAGTATACAAGCCCAAGATCATGTGACACAGATATTGAAAATCGTCATAAGAATCTTGGCCGAGGATGCAGACAATAGAACTATATCTTTATCGAAATCAGGCAACAATAGGGTCATACGAAATCATTTGTGGCTCTATGTGTCAGAATATGAGAATGATCCTGCTGTAAAGCAAAAGTTAGAAGATTTTCTGATGCCAGATAGGGGTGTATCAGGATCTTTGCCTAAGGATTATCGCGAGTCTTTGGACCGTCTTTGTCGGTATGTCACCAAGCTGTTAGGATACACATGTGTTTACATCCTTGTTGATCCTGCTGATGACATTTCGCCTGATTCTGATGTTGCCTGGCAGATATTAGAACCCTTGCTTACAGCACACCGTTTACTGGAACTTCCGGATTATGAAGTGACGTTCAAGTTCTTCATGAACCAGAAGTTCTCAGAACGGGCATTGCAAATCCCGTGGATTGGTCAACAACAAAGCAAAAGAGTCTATTACCTCGAGTGGTCTGATGATGAGTTGCATGAACTTCTAAGAGAAAGGTTAAAACGGTGTAGTGAAAGGCAACCTCCGTACGTTAGTTTGGGTGAGTTATCCGAGGTAGATAACCTGGACGAGAGGGCTATTCAACTATCTGGGGGAAAACCGCGTGAATTGATCGCGATATGCAACAGGTTGTTTAGTGAACATTGCCATTCACCGGTCGGGCCGGATCGGCTTTTCATCACCCGCGAAGAGGTAGATAAGGCATTAGCGCCATTCCTTAGAAGGGAAAAAGAATCAGAGTTGGAAAGGCTGCTCGCCCAGGGCGAGGGTAGCAAAGTGGAATTCAAGACAGCGATGCGTTACGACTTGAAGGAAAAGAAGAGAAACAAGGAAATGGATAAGGTAATAGCAAAGACTCTGTGCGGTTTTATGAATACAGAAGGTGGCATTTTAATTATTGGTGTAGATGACGACGGAAACGCCATGGGACTAGATGTTGATATCTTTACGTTAGATAAGAAGAACGAAGATGGTTTTGAATTGGCGTTCAACGATATTGTCAAAAGTTACCTAGAACTCCCGGATCGAAGGTATATTGGTCTCAAATTCTGGGACTACCGCGGCAAACGAATTTGCGTTATCCAGATAGAAGGAAGTCGTGAGCCAGTCTTCTGTCTGCTCGATCAAGGACATGAGTTCTATGTGCGAGTGGGCAACTCGACGAGACGACTCGATGCGAAAGAAACTGTAGAATATGTTCGAGCACACTTCAAAGAACATCTGCATATGTGATTCCGCCTCAAACAACTTGGTATAAAAGTTCCATTGAACCCGTATGGTCGCTATTCCTTGGACAACCCTAAATAATCGCTATTTTCCCGCTAGATGAAAGGAGGACCGTATACTATAGTCAGTACCAGCCGACTATAGTATACAAGGAACAATGGCTGAGAATACTTCTATTCATTCCAGACTGTATGCTTCGGCCCGCCAGCAGGAACTGGAAAGGGTTACAGAATTCATTAAAGATATCAGAGCTGGTGCAGCTACCTGCTTCTTCTTAAATTTCTTTGCTCCGGGTGGTTTTGCAAAGACAGTACTTCTTGAACAGATCTGGAATAGTTATGAACGAATTCTTCCTGCCAGTTTCATCCGTGCAAAAGATTTTTTCAGAGGGAACGAGACATTTGCTCTACGCGATTTGCTGATTCATATTATCCATGAGCTTGACTTTCGTCTACCAAAACGAATTGCCAATCTGCCTTCTGGCTATGAAAGTTCTACTGACAAAGTGTGGCTTTCCGAGTTGGTCGTCAAGCTTATCTTAAGCGCCAAAGATTTCGAGAAGGTGACGTTGCTGTTGTTTGATGATTATGATGCCATGCCTGATGAGACCAGGAACTGGTTTGAGACTAGGATTCTGAGCCCGCTAGTAAGGATAAGGAACACTGCTGTAATACTGACCAGTGAAGGTGAGTTGAGATTTGCAGGAATTGATTTGCGTATGCGCCTTGAAAACTGTGAGCTTTCAAGCTTAAGCACTGAGGCTATATCTCGTGCTTTACCGCGGTATGAGGAAATCGCGGACGAAATCTATAGCATTACTGGCGGTTTGCCAATTCTTACGGAGGACCTAGTACAGCAATTGGATGCTGCTCACGTGGCAACTGCCGCAGAGTTTCGATCCCGTGAAGAAGAACTGAGCAGGGAGTACTATCGAACCCATATCAACGAGAAGGTATTTCAAGGTATAGACAAAGATATGCGGGAGACTATTCTAGCTCTAGGGCTTCTGCGCCGGTTTGATGTCAAAGTGCTGAGTAGAGTCCTGCCTAGAGTTTACCCCAAATACTACGAGGGCTATGGAACTGCTGAGTATCTCGATCTGATCGAACGCTTGGGGAGCTGGGTGCAATGGCGTATGCAAGGAGGCTATGCCCTAAACCCGGCTTATAGGATTGTGTTGCCGAGATACCTTCTTACCGATAACCCCAAACTTCATGAACAGGTCAACAGGGTAGCAATGGTTTCGTATCGCGAATTCTTAAAGAAGGAATACCGTGAATACTACTTGATAGAACTACTATACCACCTGCTTATTCTGCTCAGGTTTGAGAGGGGCGCTGGCTTGCCCTTTACACAAGACACGGTAGATCAGGCCAAGTTAGGCGATGAGTTGTTAAAGTATCTGAGTAACAGCGAGACTGCTGCACAGCTTCAAGAAGTAGACTTGGTTTCACTACGCAACTCCCTGTTGCAAGATCCTGATCTGAAAGGGTATATCTCCGGAGATATTCTGCTCGCGATCCAAAGGCAGATCAATGCAAAGATCGAGACAAAGCGTGTAATCCCTTTCAGGGCCGAGAGTAGATGATCTCGCTGCGTACTCATTGCAATGGCTGTTACCACCGCCTGCACCTTATTGTGAGGATGACGCTCGAATGCATTAGTACTTGCGCCCCCAACTGCTCTCCCGGTTGGGGGCGTATTGGCAAATACAGTGAGACGGCCTTTTGCTAACAAGAGGTACTGCAAGCGTTCCCATCCAGTTCCATGTTCGAAGAATCTGGAGAGGAGGCAATATCATGCGAAGGCTCGTTCTTGTCTTTGGCATTCTCATCTCTGCCCTACTGTTTTGGCGATTTGACTTGAGATGGGCAGTGGCTTGTTTCTTCGCCTCTATCTTCATATACTCGCTTCTCAGCGGAGGGTGGAGATCTGTAACACGGTGGTTGCTTTTCGGCACTTTTGTGCTTTCTATCGCTGTGGGAGGATGGCTGGCGAGCGCGGGTGGTGAAAGTATAGAACTCTTCGCTCTTGGCGGCGCTATAGGAGCGATTATCTATATTGTAGCTGCGATGCTGACTTTCTTCATTTGCTCTGAATTGTATATTGTGATGCGCGGTGGCGGTAGGGATAACGCTTGGAGATGCATGTTGGGTTTTGTGGCCACTTCCATGCCTATCCCTTCGTGGTTACCACTACCGTTCGCGCAAATGTTCAGATGCGTGCAAGTTGTGGACGGAGGGAGTGTTGTCTTCTCTTTTCCCCGTAGTGACACATTTAAAATGATGGGTCCGGGCATCATTATTGTCAACAATGGAAACGCTGTTATTCTGGAGAATACTGGGAGGCTGACTCGCATACATGGACCAGGGTTCCTTCTCACAGATCGCTGGGAGTTCATTTCCGCTATTCTAGACCTCCGTTTGCAGAAGGGTGTGTATGAGCCAAAAGAAGAGATTCTCACTAAAGACGGGATTCCTTTGAAGATTCGCTTCACTGTCCTCTATAGACTCACGGGAGACGAGGCAGTCCTCATTGCGGAAGGAAGGTATCACATTAACGAAGAGGCTATTCGGCGAGCTGCACTGGGAGCGACCGACTGGCGTGAGCAAACCGAAATAGTCGCCAGAGCTACACTTCGCGACACGATCGCCGGGTATTATCTTGACGAAATCTACGACCCGCGGGGCATTAGGTTCCGCGGTACAGATTCGCCTCGCGGCCCATTGCAGGCAACACTACGCGACCGCTTGAACCTTGAATCAGAGCGTTGGGGTGTGGAAATAGTCAGAGTCACATTGGACGAAATCCACATGCCGGACCAAGTCAAACACCGTATGCTAGAGGCATGGGACATCAATTGGGGTCAGTTGGTTGAACTAGCGAAGGCCATGACTGAAACGCGCTCGCTTCTTACCAGGGCGTGGGGGCATGCCTTAGCCTTAAGTGAAGTAGAAGACGTGAAGACCACGACAAGGATCAGCCTCATACGCACGATACTGAGTGACATAGAAGACAAGAAGGCGCTGCTCTCCGACCCGGCAGTTAATCGGTACATGGCTGCCATCGCGCGGTTGTCTGAATCCATGCTCGTTGATGAGACACTGGCTCGACGCTATCTGGAGGTCATTGAGCAAGTGGCACAGAGTGAGGCCACGAAAGTGGTTCTGCCAGGCCCATCCTCCAACTTCATCCTAGATACTGGGCAGAAAAGCTAGCTCGCCCCAGGTGTGATGTCAACAATGGTCGGGAGTCTAACCTGGGCGGGGTCGATGCTCGAGAACAGCGGATCCAGCCCAAAAGACGTGGCAACGGCCTCAAGGGCAGCAATGAAACCCTGCTGGAATATCTCGGCCTCCCGGGATGTAGAAAACCGCATTGCACGACTGTTTGCCGCGTAAACCGCAAGCAAAGCGTTGCGAAGGTCACGCACATGAACTGTGCTGTAGCCACGCCGATAATAATCAAACATTATCTGCCTCGAATGTATTATTGGTGCGAACATCTGTTCTATAGAATACCACAAAGGCTACCTTTTGTCAACTCTCTATTGCGACGACTTCTTCAACTCTAATTGGCGAGGAGAACCAACGATGAGTAGCCCTCCGAAAAAGCCACAGAGAACAACGCAAAACATCTGGCAGGCTATCTATGGATCGCTGAAGTGGGTTTTTGTACTTGTCCTGATAGCTGCCCTGCTTTACATTGCCGCAACGCGAGGGTCTTCAATACTAGGTTCAAGAAGGCCTTCTACTTTTACCTTCGCCTACTCCAGCGATCTCTACCTCTTCTCCATCAACGCCACCTATCCGCAAAAACCGGTTCCTGAGCTGGTTCCCCAAGAGACCTGCGGCGGAGTAGGGATCATCCAGTACCAGAACGAGGGTGCGTCTGAATTAGACTTTGCTCGTAAACCATTGCTCTACGTGTGGTATCACCTGCCCATGCCTACCTACTTGCCCCTGGACCAGTACCTGATGCCTTTCATAGAACAAGCAGAGCAAGACTCCTACCTGGACTGCACGCAAGTGGGGATACCGGAAATGACCGCCATCAACCACTACCCGGCGGCAGTGGTCATCATCCAGGGCACAAATCCCCAGACTGAGCAGGAGGTCAAGTGGTACCAGGCCGTGGTGAAATATGCTGGCCGGGTGTACGCCATCCGCTTCGCCGCCCCGCTGGGCACAGGCGAAGAACCCTGGTCGTGGAAGCAAAGCTGGCCGGTCTTTGAGAAGCTGATCAACGGTATCTCCTTCCGCTGAGACGTGGATTCGTCACAGGACTCAATATAGTTGGTGCAGAACCCGGTAGCCACAGAACCACACGGAAGAACACAGAAAAGGGATTTGAGTGCCGGGGCACGTGATTTTTCTGTGGATTTCTGTGCCTTTCTGTGGCTGCCCCCACCAGCGCTATTTTGCAACGGGCCTAATGATTACCCCGGAGACGCAACTTGGAACTCCTCACGCAAATACACCTGCTCTCCAGCCTCGGCTTCGTCAATGCTTACCTGCTGGTAGGCGATAAGCTGGCGCTGGTGGACACCGGTATGGCCGGGCAGGCGGGCAAGGTGCTGGGCTATGTCGCCCGCCTGGGCCGCCAGCCGCCGGACCTGACGCAGATTTTTCTCACGCACTACCACCTCGACCACGCCGGCAGCCTGGCGGCGCTCAAAGCCGCCACCGGCGCTACCGTCTACGCCTCGCCCGCCGACGCCGCCGTGATCAGCGGCCAGACGCCGCAGCCCCTGCCGCGCGACTGGCGGCGCTGGGTGGTGTGGATCGAGGATCGGCTCCTGCCCACGCGACCCTGCCCCGTGGACAGGCTGCTCAACGACGGCGACGCCGTGCCCCTCCCCGGCCTGGGCGAGCTGCGGGCCGTGGCTTCGCCGGGGCATACGCCAGGCCATTTGTGCTATTACCTGCCGCAGCAGCGATTGCTCTTCACCGGCGATGCGCTTATCAACAGCAAACAATTAGCTGGGGCCAACCCGCAGTTCAGCCTGGACATGGCCCAGGCCCACGCCGCCGTGCGCAAGCTGGCTGCCCTGGACGTAGATGTGCTCTGCTTCAGCCACGGCCCGCCCATCGTCGGCGGGGCGGGGGAGCAACTGCGGGCGCTGGCCGCGCGGGGGAATTAACCACCAAGGCACCAAGAACACCAAGGGAATTTCGAAATTCGGAATTCGAAATTCGAATTTTCTTGGTGTCTTGGTGGCTCAAGCAGGAACGCACATGGCAGAGAAACCACTGAACCTGGGGCACAAGGGCTGGAGCGCCGCGGCCCCGGAGAACACCCTGGCCGCCTTTCGCGCCGCCGTCTCGCTGGGCGCTGACGGCGTGGAGTTCGACGTGCAGCTCAGCCGGGACGATCAGGTGGTGGTCATCCACGACTTCGCCGTGGACAAGACCACCGACGGGCACGGCCGCGTGCGCGATCTGACCCTGGCCGAGCTACGCCAGCTCGACGCCGGGCGCTGGTTCGCCCCCACCTTCGCCGGCGAGTGCATCCCCACCCTGGACGAGGTGCTGGACATCGTCAAGGCGATGAAGCTGATCAACATCGAGCTGAAAGAGCGGTCGCTGAGGGGCGAGGGGCTGGAGGCCAAGGTGGTCTGGGCCGTGCAGTCGCGCGGGCTGGCCCCGCAGGTGGTCATCTCCTCGTTCAACCCGCTGGCCATCCGCCGCGTCAAGCAGCTCGACCCTCAACTGCGCACCGGCCTGCTCTACGCCCCCAACCAGCCCCTGCACCTGCGCCGCGCCTGGCTGCGCCCCATCGTGCGGCCGGATGCTCTGCACCCCCACCACGTCATGATCACCGCCGATTACCTGCGCTGGGCGCGCGCCCGCGGCTACGCCGTGCATACCTGGACCGTGGATGATCCAGACGAGATGCGCCGCCTCATCGCCCTGGGGGTCAACTCCATCATCACCAACCAGCCCGACGTGCTGCAACAGGTGCTACGCGCATGAGGATCGTTTTCAAGCTGGGCCCGCCGCTGTCCAAAGTGGCAGGGGCCAAAGAAGTGGCCGTGGAGCTGCCTGGCGATAGGGCCACCGTGGCGATAGCGCTGGAGGGGCTTTTGGCGCAGCTTCCCTGCCTGCGGGACGAGCTGTTCGCCAAAGGCGAGCCTGCCCGTTTCTACTACACCCTCTTCCTGAACGATCGTCTCCTGCGTTTCGCCGACGCCAGCACCACGCCCGTCCAGGACGGCGACGTGCTGCTGATCCTGTTACCAGTCGCCGGAGGGTGAGCAGCAAGAGGCAGGAGGCAGGAGGCAAGAGGCAGGAGGCAGATCGGCGAATCGTCAAACGTCAAACGTCAAACGTCAATCGCCAATCGTCAATCGCAAATCGAAAATCGCCGTCGGCCATCGCCAATCGTCAATCGCCAATCGTCAATCGTCAATCGGCTATCGGCCATCGCCAATCGTCAATCCGCAATCGGAAATCGGCAATCGGCAATCAGCGGGGGGGACTATGGAACTGCGGCAATACTGGCGCATCGTGCGCCGCTGGCTGTGGATCGTCATTCTGCTGCCGCTGGTGGTGCTGGCAGCCAGCCTGGCCCTGCGCCGCCCGGCGGCGCCGCTGCATCAGGCGACCATGCGGCTGTCCGTGGGCGTCATCCCAGAGGACAGCGGCGGCCAATACTACACCTACGATAGCTACTACGCCTGGACCGCCTCGGAGTACCTGGCGGACGATTTCAGCGAGATCGTGCGCAGCCGCCTCTTCGCCGAGGACGTGCTGGCGCGGCTCAGGGCCCAGGGCCGCAGCGACCTGGACGTGGGGGCGATTCAGGGGGCCACCAGCCCCAAGAAGACGCATCGCATCCTGAGTGTCACGATCACCGCCAGCAGCGACGCGCAGGGGATGGCCATCGCTGCGGCCATCGCCGACGTGCTGCAGGAGAACGCCGGCAAGTATCTGGCGCAGCTCAGTGCCCGGCGAGCGGCCATCGCCATCATTGACCCGCCGGCGCTGGTGCCCGTCAGCGTGGGCCTGCGCCAGCAACTCGACCTGCCCCTGCGCCTGGTGCTGGCCCTGGCCGTGGCCCTGGGGCTGGCCTTCCTGCTGGACTACCTGGACGATTCCCTGCGTGACGCCGCCGAAGCCGAGGCCCTGGGCTGGCGCGTCCTCGGTGAGATTCCCGCCAGTCGCCGCTGGCTGCAGCGTATCTGAAATCACCACAAAGACACAAAGCCACAAAGTTGCCTGAAGAACTACTGACAAGCCCTCAACTCGACCCCAAAAATCCTTAGTGCCTTGGTGTCTTCGTGGTTATTGGCGACTTGACAAGCGCCACTAAACTTGGTATAGTGCCGGGTGCAGGTGCGACGCACCTCCGAGGTGCGTCGCACCTTAATGACACCTTAATGAGCAGGGCTGGGAGGGGCCTGTGCTATTCGAGGACTACTGGCGCATCCTGCGCCGGCGGGGCTGGATCATCGTCCTGGCGACCGTCATTGCCCTGGCGGGGATGATGGGCGTGGGCCTGCTACAGACGCCCAAGTATCGCTCCACCATTCGCCTCTTCGTCGTCCCGGCGCGGCCGGATTATAACCTCTTCCTGGCGGGCAAAAATATGCTCAGCCAGATCGCCCTGGAGGTGCGCAACCCCAGCCTGGCCGAGAAGGTGGTGGAGCAACTTCGCCTGGACGTGCCGCCACTGGCCCTGCTCGGCCGCGCCCGCTCCAGCGTGGAAGAAGACAAGTACATCATCAACCTCAGCGTAGACGACCCCGACCCGCAGACGGCGCAGGCCATCGCCAGTGCCTGGGGGCAGCTCTTCGTTGAAGACTACGCCGCCAAGAATGCCGACCTGGATCGCCGCGACCGGCTGGACGTGCTCACGCCTGACACGGCCTGGCCCGCCGCGCCCAGCGGCCTCAAGACCTGGCAACTGGCCCTGGTGGGCCTGCTGGGCGGCGTCATCCTGGGGCTGCTGGCCGCCC
>Ga0194127_10003646_pt1 | contig 19536 bp, 16 predicted proteins | sample TA2KigC100mmetaG_FD_148624 | JGI IMG/M metagenome (GOLD analysis project Ga0194127, IMG submission 148624) | Freshwater microbial communities from Lake Tanganyika, Tanzania - TA2015036 Kigoma Deep Cast 100m | ecosystem: Environmental > Aquatic > Freshwater > Lake | place: Tanzania: Lake...
TTTTGCGCATCGCCAGCAAACCGCTGCTCGGTGGCGGCGTGCTGCGCCTGGACCTGGCGAAGCCGCTCGACGAGGTCGAAGGCGAGAGCGACGGCTGGAAGGTCTCGCTGTCGGTCGGCCAGGTGTTCACGTTCGGCGGCAACGCGAGCACGCTGGGCGTGCGGTGAAGCTCCCTGCCCCAGTCCGCAGGGCACCGGTAGAATGGGGATCGGCCGACGTGGCCCCACCAGCAGGGTGGCGAGCACGCCTGCCTTCCTGGTTCCTCAGGAGTCCGCCATGCGCAGATCGGTCACCGCGGTTTTGCTCGTGTTGTCTTCGGGGTGCACCTACCTCGAGGCCCGCCTGCTGGATCTGACCGATGTCGTCGACGTCCGCTACGGCACGTCCCTGGCGCTCGGGGCCAAGGTGGAGGTCACGGACTACATCGGCGTCGGTGCGGGGTGCGGGGTCACCTCGTGGCCCTCTGGCCAGGAGTGGTACGGCCGTTGGCTGGTGCAGCACGGAGGCGGTGAGATGTTCCTGCACGCGGTCCTGATCGGCTGCGACGACGCGCCCATCGACAACCAACGTTCGTCCCTGATGAGCATGTGCAAGCTCGGCTACAACGACCGGTTCATCAGGCCGCCGGTGATCGACCGGTTCCGGGTCGGCGGCGAGGTCGCGCTGCCGCTCGTGCACTGCGGTGTCCATCTGAATCTCGGCGAACTCTGCGACTTCGTCCTCGGCATCTTCGGATTGGATCTGGCCGACGACGACGGATTGCCCAAGGGCGTCGTGATCGATCGACCCATGGAATGGGAAGAGAAGTGGACCTCGCTCCGGACGGCGCCTGCGCAGGTGGCCCCGGGCACCGACAGGTAGGTCATCCCGCCGCCCGGTTCCTTCGTTGCGCGAGTTGGTGTTGGCTCGCCAGCCCACCGGCGATCTCAAGTCGGCCCGGCAGTCCGCGCAGCCATCGCACGTAGCGCGCCATCACCCGCCGAATCCACCTGCTCCGCCGCCCGCGCCCGCCCCTTCCCGGGCAAAGGCCAACCGCTTCTCGATCAGTTGCTTCTCCATCACGCGCGCCTCAACACGGTTTCCCGGTAGCGCAGCAGGAGCGGCAGGAAGTCGAAGTCCTGGATCGCCGCGGGCTTGCCCGCCCGCAGCAGCACGCCGACGTCGACGTCGCTGCCGGCGCGCGCTTCGCCTCGCGCCACGCTGCCGAACAGGTAGGCGGCGACCACGTCGTCGCGGTCCGCGAAGTAGCGGGTCAGCAGGTCGATGGCCGTCGCGCGCTCCACGGCGCAGCGAATCCAGCAGATGCCGCTCCGGACTCCTCACGCTCCCATGCGCCGGAGCCGCCTTCGCCCAGGCGCACCCTTCCGCGCCGCCGGACCGCTGACTACGGTCCGCGCCCTTCTCCCCTCCCCGCCCCCTGATTGCCATGAGCTTCACGCACGCCGGTCGCACGCTGCACAAGGTGGCCGTCATCGGTTCGGGCCAGATCGGCCCCGACATCGCCCTCTACTTCGCGAAGGTGCTGAGCCCGTTCGGCGTGCAGACCGTCGTCGTCGACGTCAGCGACGCCGCCCTGGCCAACGGCAGGGCGAAGTTCGAGAAGAAGGTCGGCAAGGGCGTCGAGGCGGGCGCGTTCACGCCCGAGCAGCAGCAGCAGATGGTCGGCTCGGTTCTGTGGACGAGCGACTACCAGCAGCTCGCCAACAGCGACCTCGTCATCGAGGCGGCGACCGAAAACAAGGAACTCAAAGGCCGCATCTTCGCGCAGGTCGAAGGGCTCGTCGGCCCCGACGCGATCCTGTGCAGCAACTCCAGCCACCTCGAGCCCGAGGTGATCTTCGCGCAGGCGACGCGGAAGGGCCGCACCGCGGTCGTGCACTACTTCTTCCCCGCCGAGCGCAACCTGATGATCGAGGTCGTGCCGGGCGCGGACACGGCGGCGGCGACGAAGAGCTGGCTCCTGTCGTTCTACGAGGCGATCGGCAAGGTGCCGATCCCCGTCAGGTCGCGCTACGGCTACGCGCTCGATCCGGTGTTCGAGGGCCTGTTCTTCGCCTGCGCGCTGCTCGCCGAGGCCGGCATCGGCACGACGAAGCAGATCGACGTGGTCGGCAAGAAGACGTTCAGGATGGGCGTCGGCTCGTTCACGGCGATGAACCTGACCGGCGGCAATCCGATCACCGCGGTCGGCCTCGACCATTACACGACCAAGATCAATCGTTGGTTCCGCACGCCGCAGTCGCTCGAGGACAAGGTCGCGAAGAAGGAGAACTGGGACGTGCCGGCGCGCAACGAGGCCGTCGAGGTGCCGGCGGCGTTGGAGGCGCAGATCCGCGATCTGCTGCTCGGCGCCTACTTCGGCATCTGCGGCGAGATCGTCGACGCGGGGCTGGTGTCGATCGCGGACTTCGACATGGGCCTCGACATCGGGCTCGACATGAAGCCGGCGTTCACGTTCATGAACGAGATCGGCACGGCCAAGGCGCTCGAGCTCGTGCGCGCCTATGCGAGCAAGAACCCGGGCTTCCCGGTGCCGAAGTGCCTCGAGACCGTCGGGCGCGAGAACATGCCGTTCGAGGTGCCCGTCGTGCTGCGCGAGGACAAGGACGGCATCGCCGTGCTGACGATCCGCCGGCCCAAGGTGCTGAACGCGCTCGACCAGGGCGTGTTCGAGGAGCTGCGCACGCGCTTCCAGCAGTGCGATCGCGATCCGATGGTGAAGGGCATCGTGCTGACCGGCTTCGGCAAGAAGGCGTTCGTCAGCGGCGCCGACGTGAACTTCCTCGCCAGGATCACGGGGCCCGCGCACGGCGAGCAGACCTCGCGCAGCTCGCAGGTGTGCGTCGACGCCGTGCAGGCGGTGAAGAAGCCGACGGTTGCGGCGCTGAACGGGCTCGCGTTCGGCGGCGGCATCGAGGTGGCGATGGCGTGCGAAGCGCGCGTCGCGGTGAAGGGGCTCAAGGTGCTCGCGGGCCAGCCCGAGGCCAACCTCGGCATCATCCCGGGGGCGGGCAGCACCGTGCGGCTGCCGCGGCTGGTCGGCATCGAGCGTGCGGCCGAGATGCTGCGCACGTGCCGGCCGATCTCGTCGGAGAAGGCGCTCGCGTGGGGCCTGATCCGCGAGGAGGTCGACGGCGACGTCGTCGCGCGCGCCGTGGCGCTGTGCCGGGACATGGCGGGCGGGGTGGCGGTCCGGTCGCGTATGGACGAGGGGCCGATGGTGAACGTGCCCGCGAGTCTGCCGGCGGTCGAGATCGGGCATTTGAGCCGGAAGGTCGACGAGATCCTGTGCAAGGCGGTGCTGGGCGCGGCGAGGATGGCGTTGCGGGACGCGGTGCCGTTCGAGGCGAGGTGTTTCGGCGAGGTGTGCGGGACCGAGGACATGCGGATCGGGGTGGAGAACTTCGTCAAGAACGGGCCGAAGGCGAAGGCGGCGTTCGTGCACAGGTAGAGCAACCGAAGTTCGCAAGGCAGTAGACTGCGGCCGTTCCCCACCGGAGTCCGCCTGCATGCTGAAGCGCCTCTTCGTCGACAACTACAAGTGCCTCGTCAACTTCGAGGTCGAGTTCCAGGAGTCGAGCCTGCTGCTTGGCGCCAACGGCAGCGGCAAGTCCTCGATCCTCGACATCGTCTTCGCACTGCGACTTCTGCTGAGTGGACTGGCCAAGGTCACCGACGCGGAGGTCTTCCCCACGTCGACCCTCACGCGCTGGCAGCAGCGCACGGTGCAGGTCGTCGAACTCGTGGCGCAGATCGGCGGTGAACCGCTCACCTACCGGATCGAGATCGAACACGAGAAGCCGACCCGGCGCGCGCGGCTCCGGCACGAGTCGCTGCACGCGGGAGACCGCCCTCTGTTCACCTTCCTGATGGGCGAAGTCCAGCTCTACAAGGACGATCACAAGGTTGGTCCGACCTTCCATGCGGACCCGGCGGAGTCGGGGCTGGCACGCGTCGCTCCCGTACCTGACAACCGGCGTCTGACCGCGTTCCTCGACTGGGCCCGGAAGATCCTCGTGTGCGGCCTCTATCCACGGAGTTTCCTCGCCGAGGCTTCCAGCGAGGATCCTCTGCTGGGGGGGGACGGGCGCAACTTCACGGCCTGGTACCGGCACATCTTCCAGGAGCGTCAGGACCTCGTGCCGAGGTACGTCGAGGCGATGAAGAAGGTGCTGCGTGGCTTCGAGGGCATCCGTCTCGAACGCGTCGGCCAGGAGACCAGGGCCTTCACGGCGATGTTCCGGGAGGCTGGCGCGGCGTTCTCGCTCGGCCTCGACGAACTGTCCGACGGCCAACGCGCCCTCGTCGCCATCTACGCGCTCGTGCACGTGACGGCCGGCCAGGGCTACACGCTGTTCCTCGACGAACCGGAGAACTACGTCACCCTCGCCGAGATCCAGCCTTGGCTCGACGCGCTGACCGACGCCGCGGGACACACGATCCCCCAGGCGATCCTGTGCTCCCATCACCCCGAGTTGATCGACTACTTCGGCTGCAGCCGGAGCCTGCTGCTGGCACGAGAGGAATCGGGATTCACTCGCGTGCGGACCGTCCTCCCGGACGAGGTGACGCCGGGCTCGCGGTTGTCGGACTTCGTCGCGCGGGGTTGGGTCCAGTGAGTCGCCGCGTCGTCTGGGTCGTCCTCTGCGAGGACGAGCAGCACTACGCCTTTGCTCGGCGCTTCCTCGCGCACATGACGCAACCGGGGATGCGCGAGTGCTACAAGGTTCTGGGCCCGGGCCATCAAGGGGTGCGCGCGAAGCTCGGGGCCGAGGTGCTCGCGATCAGGCGCCGCGGTTCGATGGCAGCGTTGCTCGCCATACTCGACGCGGACGGCCACGGCGTCGCAGCCCGGAGGAGATACGTTCTCGAGTTGTGCCGCGAAGAGGAGATCCCGCGCGCCGACGACCCGGTGGCGGTCTTGGTCCCCGAACGCAACATCGAGACCTGGATCGCTTGGTTGGGCGGCGCGGAGGTCGACGCCGTGACCCGCTACCCGAAGCTGCGCCGGGAGCGCGACTGCGAACCGGCGGTGAAGCGCTTGAAGGAGCTGTGCGACGCCAACAAGGCGCTGGCGGAGTTTCCAGCGTCGCTCGCAGCGGCGTGCGAGGACTTCGAGCGCATGCGGCGGCTGCTGGGGTAGGGCTTCCTGGCGCGGGAGGCGCGAGGCCCGCGTGATTGCCGGCAGGTCGAGAGCACCTGCCTCACCTGCGCGCATCACTCATCGCGGAACTGCGACGCTGAGGTTCCGCGCCCCGCGGTCCCGCCGCGGCCCACCGCCGCCTACGCCCGCGCCCGCTTCGCCACGCGCACGACCTTCGCGATCGCCTTGGCGAGCCCCGCGTCGCGCGGCTTCCCCAGATTCGCCGCGACCGCCGTCACCTGCACCCGGTTCCCGCCGATGCCGATCACGTCGTCGAACACGGCCCTGTCGCTGCGCAGGCGCGCAACATCCGCAAGCACCGCCTCGGCGGCCGCGCGTCGGTTCTCCCTGCGCACGTTCACGACCACCACCTGCGCGCGCTCGATGCCCGAATAGCCGTCCGCCAGTACCCACGCCTCCTGGCTCGGGTCCGCCGCCCGGCGGCGCGCGTTCGCCGCCGCAATCAGGTTCGGCAGGGCGTCCTCCGCGGTGCCGAACGCTTCGCGGAACAGCAGCTTCACCATGTCCGCGAAGGAACCCACCCCGGACGTGCGGCGCAGCGCCACCGTGCGACCGCGCGGCACGCGGCGCAGCAGCGACTGCCCCGCCGGCAGCGGCGGCGCCACGAACGCCCGGCAGTCCACGCTATCGATCGGGCACTCGCCTTCGATGACGACGAGGTCCGAGTAGTCCTGCATCGCAGCACACTGGAAAAACGCGTCCATGTCCGGTTCGTCGAAGCGATAGTGCGACACCAACACGGCACCCGCCGCCCGATAGCGCTGCAGCTCGGGATGCTGCTTCGGCGCCGTTTCCTTCGCCCGCTTCAGCCCCGGCTCGCGTTCGCCACGCACGCACAGCGCGAAGCCGTGCCACGACTGCACCAGCCACTCGACGAACCTCGTCTTGCCGGCTCCCGCCGGCCCGCCCACGTGCACGAACGCGCGGGGTCTCATTCGTGCGCCTCCCGCGGCAGCATGCTGCGCATCCATGACGCCGCCGGGCTCGGGCCCGACAACAGCTTGCGGACCCGCTCCTGTATGCGCCTTTCGCCCCCCGCGACCGCGGCCGCCGACAGCGCAGAGTCGTAGGCCAGGTGCAGGTCGCGCGCATCGACCTCGGCGGCCTCGCCTTCGGCCATCCAGCGCAGCGCCTGGAACCCGGCCTCCGCCGCGAACTCCGGCTGGTCCGCACAATGGTCGCGCGCGGCGCGGGCCAGCGTGGCCGGGTCGCACTTCGACCGGCGCGCGAGTTCGATGGCCTCGCGGAACAACCCGGCGTCCTTCGCCGCGGCAAACCACTTGCCCCCGGCCCCCGGCGTCGAGCGCACGGCGTCGGCGAGGATCCGTTCGGGCGGCACCTTCGGATACTTGCGGCGCAGTTCGCGGAACGTCGCCACGAACGTCGGCCGCTGGCTCGCCGCCAGCGCGTGGCGGGCGTACGCCTCGTCACTGCGGCCCATGCCGAGCAGCAGTTCCTCGGCGACGAACCCCGCCTCCTGGTACCCGGCCTCGCTGCACCTCTCGGCCAGGGCCAGCGCCCGGTCCTTCTGGCCCGCGTCGAGCAATGCCCGCACGACGTGGCGTTGGAACTGCCAGTCACGCGGGTGGTGGCTCACTGGCCACTGCAGCAGTTCCTCGAGGCGCCCGGCCCTTGCAAGCGCGCCGAGCTGGGCGGCGTTGTTGCAGTGGCCGCTCGGGCAGCCGGCGGGCCCGTCGTCCGAGTTCAGCCGGTCGAGCCAGGCCGCAGCGGCCTCCTTCGTCCCGCACAGCGTCGCCCAGTGGTCGGCGAGCGCCTCGAGGCAGGGGATTCTGTCTTCGGCGAGGGCCGCCCACAGCCGGTCGAGCCAGGCGACCCGCGTTGCCGTGTCGGCGGGCGCGGCACCGATGATCTCCGCGAGCTGCGCGATGGCGCGGTTCACCGCGGTGCCGATCGCGCCGGAAGAGCTATCGACGTGGGTCAACGCCGGCGAGACGCGCTCGAGGAACCGCACGGCGCCCTCGGCCGCGAGTTCGGGCTCCCGGCGCGCAACTCGCCGGATCTCCGCCACAGCCTGCTTCACGCGCTCGATCGCCGGCCGCGACTTCCAGCCGAACCCGTTGCGACGGAACTGCGCCTGGAACTCGAAACGGAACGGAGCTGGCTTGGCTGGTTTCGGGGGCATCGGGCGTCGGGTGTCGGGTGTCGGGTGTGATGGGCGTCTCGGCCCGGCATCGTCGGCACCGGAAGTGCCGGCCACAACCATGGGATGCCCGCGTCCGACCTGCCGCAGAGGAGCCTGGGCCACCAGCCCCCCTTCGTCCCGCTCCCCGGTGGGCGGACCGGGGCAGCGGGGCCATGCTTGGTTGGGCCCCGCGGGGCTGCCTGGATGCGGGCATCGGGGACGGCACGGTTTGGGGGGAACGGGACCGCCTGAGGTCTTCGCCGCCGCGACGAGCGGCCGAAACCGGCGGAAGCGGGCTTCCTGCACCGCACCTGCGAGGTTCGACGAGCGGCGACCGGCGAGGACCGGCCAGCCCGAGACCGGCGTGATCCCTCGAGTCGCACGCTCGCTGCGGCTCGGCGAATCAGCCCCTTGGTCGGCTGCCTGTGGGAGGCTCGGTTGCGGAGTTTCGCAGCTTCTGGCGGCGCACTGTGGCCACCCAACCCGAGTCACCCACTTGACGACCTGGAGACCGGCACCCCACGATGCAAGCCTCGTCTCGGAGGCCAGCCCACCAAGGCTGGCGCGGCAGGTGGTCCCATGAGAATCGCTCCCGTCTACGTGATCGCTCCCCTGGCCGGGAAGACGCTGCCGACGCGGCGCGCATTCCTGCTCGCATCGGGAACGTTCCTCGCCGGGACGGTGGTCGGCGGAGCCTGTGGATACTCGCTGGGGGCAGCTCGGGCCGGTGCGGCGCCGCAGCAGGAACCCGAGTTGCCATCGTCGAACGACGTCGAACTCGACGAACTGCGCCGGCTCGCGGTGAAGGCGCCGATCGACGAGTTGTTCGAGAAGGCGCTTCCCTTCCTTCACATCCGGGTCAGCACGTACAAGAACGACGAGATCCTGTGGCGCGGAGTCGATCGCCTGAGCAAGGAGATCATCGAGAACCCCGGGCGCCGCGTCGACCTGGGCCTCGTGCTCGTTCTCATCGGCCAGATCGAAGGCACTGCGCGGCCAGAGAACCCCTCCCTCCGAGACCGTGTCCCGGCCCTGCGTCTTCGTCGGGACGAACTGCGCCGACCAAGATGACCTCGGCAACGGATCGGCTGCGCGAGGCCCGCGCCATCGACGGATCCGCTCCTCAAGGCGGCGGCGAGGGCATTCGCACGGTGACGGTGGCGTCGCCCGGCGGATCGGTCATGGTCAACGTGGGGCCGAACGAGTCGTCGGTGACCATTGCCAACGCCACCACCGGCGCTTCGGTCACGATCCCGGTCGCGCCAGGCAAGGACACCCAGATCCCCATTCCGAATGTTCCTGGTGGCACGGTCCTGACGATCAGTATCGGTGTAGGCACCACGGCCCGCATCATCGTCGTCCAGGTGATCGCCCCGAGCCCCTGATCCGCCCGACATCGCACGCGCACCCGCACCCGCACCCACAACCGCACCGAACCCAGCACCCATCCGGACCGAGGTCCCCATGCAACCCTCCTCCGCGTTCACCATCTCGCTGCTCGCCCTGACCACCGCGCTCGTCGCCCAGTCCTCCGTCGTCGCGCCCGCGGCCGCGACCAACGACGACCTGCTCAGCTACGAATGGGTCGCCGGTGCGAGCCAGCCGCTGCGCCAGCAGATCCTGGTCGGCCAGAGCCACCTGCTCGCCATGCTGGGCCGCCCGATCACCGCGATCGAGCTGCGCCGCACGGCCGCGCCCGAGGCCTACCTGCCCGGCAACGCGAACCTCACGGTGACCCTGTCGACCTCGCCGAACGCACCGCTCGGCTGCGACAACCACTACGCGGGCAACGTCGGCCCCGACGCGACGCAGGTCTTCGCCGGCACCGTGTCGTTCCCCGCCTCGCCGGCCACCGGCGTGCGCATGACCCCGGTGCCCTGGAGCCCCGCCAACATCGTGCGCATCCAGTTCGCGCAGCCGTTCGTCTATCTGGGCGGCACCCTGTGCGTCGACCTGACCGGGCAGCCGATCCCCGGCCAGGAAGCGAACTGGTGGATGGCGGACGCCGCCGAGGAAGTGATGCCCGGCACCGCCGCCGTCGAGATCGGCGCCGGCTGCGGTCCCTATGGCGGCCCGCAGCACGCGTGGAGCGAAGTGGCGCACCGCTCGCTGGTGCCCGGCGGACGCGCGCAGTTCCGCGCCAAGGGACCGGCCAACGGCATGGCGCTCGCCGTGTTCGGTGGCCCCGCCCCGAGCCCCATCCCGCTCGGCGCGTTCGGCATCGCGACGCCGAACTGCTTCTGCCACCTGGACCCCGGGGCGATCTTCGCCGCCGTGGCCGCGGTCTACGTGCCCGAGACGCACCCGCTCGCCTTGGTCAGCGCCCACGCGGAAGTGCTCGTGCCGTTGCCCGCGGACGTGTCGTGGTTCGGCGTGCAACTCAGCACGCAGTGGTTCGACCTCACGCAGCTGACGACGAGCAACGCGTTCACCTGGACGATCGGCAACGCGATCCCCACGCTCGACATGGCGCTCAACGAAGGCCACCCGGGCGACGCGAAGGGCTGGGTGACGACCTACCTGGCGCCGGTGCTGCGCTTCGAGTTCCAGTAGCGGGCGCCGGGACCCGCGACGACCGCGGCAGGGAACCCCGCGAACGCTCCGGCGCGCTGTCGCTCGCCGAGCACGCGCGGCGGATCGGGTAGCTGGGGCGCGCATCGTCCCGCACATCGCCCGGCCTGCCTACCCTTCCTTGCCGCCCTCGTCGATCTCGAGCCGCCGCACGCGGCCCGGCAGTTTCTTCTTCTCCGCCTGCAGGCGCCGCTCCCGCTTCCGTGCGTCTTCCTCGGCCGGCAGGTTCTCGGGCCTGATGCCGCGCTGGCCGAGGGCTCGCCGCAGTTCGCGGTGGTTGGCGACGTGGTCGCCGGTGATCGCCGGCAGGAAGTCGGCGAGCGGGCGCGCTTCGGGCACGCGCAACTTTCGCTTCATGTCCCGCGTCGTCCAGCCGCCGAACAGCGCCTCGTCGCCCTTGCTGCGGATCCGCGCGAAGCTGTCGCGCTCGCGCAGCCGCTCGAAGATCACGCCGGACAGCTCCTTTTCGCTCGCGGCGAGCCGCCGGCGCGCTTCCAGCCGTTCGGCCTCGACCAGCCGCAGTTCGATCAGCTCCTGCCTGCGCGTCTGCACCGCGAAGTAGGTCTGCGCGAACGCGATGGTCTGCTTGCGCGGATCGCCGTTCTGCGCGATCAGGTAGGCGGCGTAGCGCGTCAGCGCGACGTCTTCGATCTGCCGCTGTGCGCCCGAGCCGAGCGGGACCATTTTCGTGACGCCACGAAAATGGTCGGCGACGGCCTGGCCGGCCTGGGTGCAGGCGTCGCAGGCGCGCTGGATCGACGCGGCGAAGTTCTCCCAGCGGTCGTAGTCGAACAGCACCTGCAGCTCGCGCGCGAACCAGAACTCGACGCCGCGAGCGCGGTGCACGGCGGCTTCGAAACGGGCGAACAGGACGGTGATCTCGTCGGTCTTCATGGTTGGCTCCTGCCCCCATGTGCACGACCCGGGGGATTCCGCGGTGCCGTGCCGAGCCTGCCGAAGGACCGGCCGGCGGGCGGCGGCCGGCTGTTCCGGGTGGCCCAACGTGTCCCTCGACGCCCACTTGCGCCCCTCGCGACCGCGGTGCGCAGGTCTCGCCCGGCAGCGCGCGCGGCCCGTGGGAATCCGGCGCAACGGCGGCCGGCCACCCCGGCCCCGCCAGCCGTTTCCCCGGCGACGCAGGGCACGCTCGCCTCGCCCTCGTTCCCCGCCCGCGGTAAGTACAACCGCACGCCCATGGACCGCCGCTTCGAGTTCGTGCGCACGGCCACCTCCCGCGTCGTCGTCGGCCGGTCCATCGCGCCGCAGTTGCCGGCCGCCGTCGCCGCACTGCGCCCCGACGGCATCGTGCTCGTGCACGACGAAGCCGTCGCCCCGCTCGCCGTTCGCCTCGCTGCCGAACTCGGCGCGCGCGGCGCCATCCCGATCCAGGGCGGCGAATCCTGCAAGCAGCTCGCGCGCGCCGGCGAACTCGCGAGCGAGCTGACCCGGCTGCGCGCGACGCGCGGCACGGTGCTCGTCGCGCTCGGCGGCGGCACGGTGACCGACCTCGCCGGGTTCACCGCCGCGATCTACCTGCGCGGCATCCTTTGCGTGCTGTGCCCGACGACGACGCTCGCAGCGTGCGACGCCGCGCTCGGCGGCAAGAACGGCGTCGACCACGGTGGCCTCAAGAACCGGCTCGGCACGTTCCGGCAGCCGGCGCTGTTGTTCGCCGACGTCGACTGGCTCGCCACGCTGCCCGATCCGCCGTTCCGCGAGGGGCTCGTCGAGGTCGTCAAGAAGGCCGCGGTGCTCGACGCGCAGCACTTCGCGCGGCTCGAAGCGCTCGCGCCCGCGCTCGCCCGGCGCGATCCCGCCGCGACGCTCGAGGCGGTCGAGATGGCGGTGGCGATGAAGATGGGCGTCGTGGTCGCCGACGAGACCGAAGCCGGGCCGCGCGCGGCGCTGAACTTCGGCCACACGATCGGGCACGCGCTCGAGAGCCTGTCGGGCGAGACCTTGCGCCACGGCCCCGCCGTGGCGATGGGCATGCTCGCCGAATGCCGCGCGGCGGGCGGCGTGGTGCCGAAGGAGGCGCACAGCCGCATCGCGGCGCTGCTAGCACTACTCGGCGTCGACACGGCGATCCCGCCCCATCTCGCCGACGCGGCGGCGCTGTGGCGATTCGCGACGCTGGACAAGAAGGTGCGCGAGGGCCGCCTGCCGATGGTCGTCCCCGCGGCAATCGGCCAGCGCACGGTGGTCGAACTCACGGAGCACGCGCTCGCGCGCGCCCTCGCATGACGGCCTCCGCCGACAGCCGGCCGGTGCCGACCCTGCCGTGGCCGTGTGAACTCGGCCTCGAGCTGCCCGGCAGCAAGAGCGAGGCGAACCGCGTGCTGGTGGCCGCCGCGCTGAGCGGCCGGCGCGTGCGCGTGGTCGGCGCCACGCCGTGCGACGACGTGCGCCACCTGGTCGCGGGTCTCGCCGCGCTGGGTTTCGCCGCCACGTTCGTCGACGAGGCGCGCGGCATCGTCGAGGTCGGGCCGCGGGGCACCGCGGCACCGGGATCGGCCACCCTGCACTGCGGCAACGCCGGCACGGCGCTGCGCTTCCTCGTCTCGGTCGCGGCGATCACGCCGGGCGAGTGGACGATCGACGGCAACGCGCAGATGCGGCGCCGGCCGATCGGCCCGTTGGTGGCCGCGTGGCGCGCGCTCGGCGCCGACGTCGCGGACGCGGGCGGTTGCCCGCCGGTGCGCGTGCGCGGCGCTTGCCACGTTGGCGGCGCGGTGGCGCTGGACCCCTCGATCTCGAGCCAGTTCGTGTCGTCGCTGCTGCTCTCCGGCAGTGCGCTGCCGCGCGGCCTCGAGCTCACGTTCACGGCCCCGCTCGCGTCGGCCGAGTATGCGCAGTTGACCGTGGACGTGCTGCGGCGGTTCGGCGTCGCGGCCGGGCTGCGCCCCGGCGGCGCCTGCGCGGCGCCGGGCACGGGCGGGCCACCGGCCGAGGTCGAAGTCGGCGGCGACTGGAGCGCGATGGGTGTGTGGACCTGCCTGCGCTTGCTGACCGGTTCTGCAGTCGCGGGCACCAATCTGCGCGCGAACTCGGGGCAGGCCGACGAACGCGCCGAGGGCTTGCTGCAGTCGCTCGCGGGCGACGGCGAACGAACGCTCGACGTCGGGCCGATCCCCGACCAGTTCCTGAACCTCGCCGTGGTCGCCGCACTGCGGCCCGGCCTCACGCGCCTGACCGGCGCCGCGAACCTGCGCCACAAGGAATGCGACCGCGTTGCCGTGATGGCGCGCGAACTGCGGCGCGTCGGCGCCTGCGTCGAGGAACGGCCCGACGGCCTCGTGGTCCACGGCGGCGAGCCGCTGCACGGGGCCACGATCGACCCCGAGCACGACCACCGCGTCGCGATGGCGTTCGCGCTGCTCGGCCTCGTCGTGCCCGGCGTCGCGGTGCGCGAGCCGGACTGCGTGCAGAAGAGCTATCCCGCCTTCTGGGACCACGTCGACCGCGCGCGCCGGTCGCTGCGCTGCGTCGCCGTCGTCGGCATGCGCGGCGCCGGCAAGAGCACGTTCGCCCGCGCGCTCGCGGCGGCCGCCGGTGTCACCGTCGTGGACGCCGACGACGAGTTCGTGGCGCGGCACGGTCCGATCGCCGACTTCGTAGCGGCGCACGGCTGGCCGCGCTTCCGCGCCCTCGAGGCGGCGATCGTGGCCCGGTCCCTCGCGCCCGGCCGGGTCGTCAGCACGGGCGGCGGCGCCGTCGAAGACCCCGCCACACGCGCACTGCTGCGCACCCACACGCTGACCGTCTGGCTCGACGCCCCCACCGCGCTGCTGCGCGAGCGGCTCGCCGGCGACGCCACGCGGCCGTCGCTGACCGGCGCGCCGGTGCTCGACGAACTCGCGGCCGTGCACGCGCACCGCGCGCCGCTCTACGCCGAAGTCGCGACCGCCCGCATCGACGCAGCCGCCTCGCTGACCGCGCAGGTCGAGCGTGCGCTGCAGCTGCTCGGCGCCGCCCGCCCTCCGCTCCACCCTGGCCAACCACCCGCCCGCCCATGACGCGACTGCGCTTCCTCACCGCCGGCGAATCCCACGGTCCGTGCCTGACCGGCGTCCTCGAAGGTCTGCCCGCGGGGCTGGCGCTCGGGTCGGCCGCGATCGACCATGAACTCGCGCGGCGGCAGCGCGGCTTCGGCGCAGGCCCCCGCATGAAGGTCGAAGCCGACCACGCGCGCCTCACCGCGGGCGTGCTCGCAGGCCGCACCACCGGCGCGCCGCTCGCGATCACGATCGAGAACCTCGACCACGTTGCGTGGCGCGACCGCGACATCCCGCCGATGACGGTGCCGCGTCCCGGCCACGCCGACCTCGCCGGCGCCGTCAAGTACGGCTACCGCGACCTGCGCCGGTCGCTCGAACGCGCCTCGGCGCGCGAGACGGCAACGCGCGTGGCGATCGGCGCCTGCTGCAAGGCCCTGCTCGGCGAGTTCGGCATCACGGTCGGCGGTTACGTGACGAGCCTCGGCACCGTGCACGTCGTCGCCGGCGAGACGCCCGTCGATCCGGCCGTGTTCGCGGACCGCTTCGCCCGCGCCGAGGCGAACGACGTGCGCTGCTGCGACGAGGCGGTAGCGGCGCGCATGCGCGACGGGATCCAGGCGACGATCCGCGCGCGCGACACGCTCGGCGGCATCGTCGAGGTCGCAGCGCTGCACGTGCCGCCCGGGCTGGGCAGCCACGTGCACTGGGACCGCCGGCTCGGCGCGCGGCTGTGCGGGGCGGTCGCGAGCATCCACGCGGTGAAGGGCGTCGAGATCGGCCACGGCTTCCAGGCGACGCAACTGCCCGGCACGCAGGCCCACGATGCGCTGCACCTCGAGGGCACGGCGATCCGTTCGCGCAGCAACCGCGCCGGCGGCATCGAGGGCGGCATCAGCAACGGCGCGCCGATCGTCGTGCGCGCGGCGCTGAAGCCGATCGCGACCACGCTCGCGCCGCAGGCCTCGGTCGACCTCGCCACGGGCGCGCCCGCACCGATGAACTACGAACGCAGCGACTTCTGCCAGGTGCCGCGCGCGGTGCCGATCGTGGAGGCGATGGTCGCGTTCGTGCTCGCCGACGCGCTGTGCGAGAAGCTCGGCGGCGACTCGCTCGACGAGATGCGGCCGCGGTTCGACGCGCTGCGGCGCTGCCGCATCGAGGACCTGCCGATGGACGCGGCGGCCTGGCGGTTCGGTTACGAGGCGTGACGCGACGCAGCTGACGCCGGCGGCACGGCCAGGGCCGGCCGCTCGCCTCCGCCGTCGGTGACCTTGAACCTCGACACCATCTGCGCGAGGGTGCCCGAGAGCCGCTCCAGTTCGCTGGCGCTCGAGGTCGTCTCCAGCGCCCCCGACAGCGTCTGCTGCGTGCTCTGTTCCACCTGGGTGATGCTCTGCGAGATCGTGCCCGAGCTGCGCGAGGCCTCGGCGGTGCGGCCGGCGATGGTCGTGAACGTCGCGCTGACCTCGCCGATGCTCTTGGCGATCTCCCGCGTGACGGGCGACTGCTGCTCCATGGCCGACGCGATCGCCGCCGAGATGCCCGACATCTCGTCGACGACCTTCGTGATCCGCTCGACCCCCGCGACGGCGTTGGCCGTGCTCTGCTGCATCTGCGCGATCCGGCGGCCGATCTCCTCGGTCGATTCCGAGGTCTGTCGCGCCAGCGCCTTGACCTCGTTCGCCACCACCGCGAAGCCGGCGCCGGCTGCTCCGGCGCGCGCTGCTTCGATGGTCGCGTTGAGCGCCAGCAGGTTGGTCTGGTCCGCGATGTCGCCGATGACGTCGAGCACCTTGCCGATGTCGCGCGAGGCCTCGTTCAGCGGGGCGATCAGCTCCACCGTCTGCCGGGCCTGGCCCTTGGCGTTCTCGGCGACCGCCATCCCGTGCTGGCAGTTGCCGGACACGGCGTGGATCGACGAACTCATCTCCTCCACCGCGGCGGCGACTGACCGGATGGTGTTGGCCGTGGTCTCGGCCGACGCGGCGACTTCGTGGATCTGGCGCGCGATGTCCCCGGCCGCGTCCACGACCTCCCTCGACCGCGCCGACGTCTCCTTGGCGCCGGTAGTCAGGGAACGCGAGTTGGCGGACAACTCCTCCGCGGCCGACGCGAGGGTCGCCGAGGTCGAGACGGTCTCGTGCACGAGGCCGCGCAGGTCGGAAGTCATCGCATCGAAGGCGCGCCCCAGCTCGCCGAGTTCGTCCCGGCGCGGCAGCGCGGCGAGCTGCGTGAGGTCCCCTCGGGCGACGCTGCTGGATGCGTGCATCAGCCGCCGGATCGGCGGCAGCAACAGCCTGCCGAGCACGAAGTGACCGACCACCGCCCCGATCGCCAGCAGCGCGGCAGCGACGATCGAGACCGTCAGGATCGATCGGGCGAGCGCCGCGTCGGCCTGGTCGAGGCTCCGCACCACCTGCAGGGCGCCCACGTGGTCGCCTGCCTTGCACGACCAGTCGTGGCATTGCACGCAGCCCTCGGTGGCGTGGATGTTGCGGAAGTAGCGGACGGAGTTGCGGTCGGCGTCGACCACGTAGTGCTCGGCGAGGTCCGCCTGCTGCAGGCGCCGCAGCGCCTCCTGCTCGACGGCATCGCAGCCGGCCGAACTGCCGGCGTCGGCCGCGTTCAGGACGCTGACCCGCGCGCCCTGCTCCTCGGCGCGTTTGGCCACGAGACCACGCTCATCGCCGTGGTGGATCGCCATCCACCCGACCTCCGCGATGCCGGCGATGCCGCGCGCCTGACCGACGAACGCATCGACCGTTTCGTCGTGCGTGTGCCTGGCCTGGAACACGACCATCGCCGTCATGACCGCCGTGAGGAACACCATGAAGACCACGAGGATCCGCGCGCGGATCCCGAACCGGATGGACGACTGCGCCTGCCTCACGACCACTGCTCTCCTTCGATGCAGGCCCCGCGGTCGCCCGCACACGATGCAGGCTCTTCGGCATGCGGCCGCGGGCGGACTGAGGGAATTCCCCCGGTTGCTCACAGCGAGCGGTGTCGACGGCGGCGATCCGGCGGGCGCCGCGCACGGCAACGCGACCAGCACGGCCAGGACGAACGGGCCGAACGGGCCGAACGGGAACGAGGGGCGCGGGGCTATCGGCGTCGGGTTCGGTCTGGACGCGAGATGACGTCGAGGGCGTTCGCGGTCCGCCGCCGTCACTGCGGCGGCAGCGTCCCCAGCACGATGCGGTGGTTGTAGAGGTCGGCGATCCACAGCCGATCGCCGTCGACGAGCACCGCTGCCGGCCGGTAGAGCTGGTTGGTGCCGAGGCCCTTCGTGCCGTCGCCGTAGAGCGTGCAGATGCTGCCGTCCGCCGGATCGAGGGCCACCACGCGCTGGGCGCTCATCTCCGCGACGACGACGCGGCGGCCCCACAGCGAAACGCCGTGCGGCATCGACATCTTGGGTCGCTTTTGGAACGGCGTGGCGAGGCCGCGCTCGGCGTGCCAGGTGCGCAGCGTGAGGCTGCCGCAGTCAGCGATCCAGAGGGTGCCGTCGCCCGCCAGCGCGAGGTCCATGGGCATCACGAGCCGGCCCGGGAAGCCGTCGGCCGATCCCCAATGACCGTCGCCGGCGACGGTGCTGACCTGTCCGTTCGCGACGCGGCGCACGCGCGCATTGCCGATGTCGGCGACGAAGAGGCTGCCGTCCGGCGCCCAGGCCACGGCGTGGGGCGCGTTGAACCGCGCGGTCGCGGCGGCGCCGTCCGCGAAGGGGCTGGGGCCGGGCACGCCCGCGAAGGTGCTGACGGTCCAGGAATCGCCCGCCGGCGTGAGCAGCCGGATCGAGTTGTTGCCGAGATCGGCCACGGCGATGGCGCCGTCGGCACGCACCGCGACGCCGTGCGGCGAGTCGAGCTGCGCGGTCGCCGCCGGACCGTCGGCGTGGCCCTTCTGGTCGGGGCCACCGACGAGGGTCTTCACCGTGCCGTCGCTGGCCAGCGTGCGGACGGCGTGGTTGTTGATGTCGGCGAAGACGATGGTGCGTTCGTCGAGCTTCGCCAGGCGGATGGGCTTGTGCAGCCGCGCCGCCGCGCCGAGGCCATCGGTGCAGCCGGGCAGGGCGCGCAGGGCGCCGTCGACGTTCTCCGTGGCGCCGGCGAGGGCGTTGCCGGCGACGTGCCGGTGGGGCCCACCGTCGGCAGGGAAGTAGAGGGGCTCGAGGTAGACGAACCAGAGCCAGCCGCCGCCGAGCACGAGGAGGACGAGCAGCGCGAGCGCGAGGCGCAGGAGCCAGCGGCGCAGCGGGGACTTCATGGGTCGGCGCATCTTCGGGGCGCGGCGGGCGGCGGGCCAGCGGCTCGCGTGCATGCGAACAAGCGTGGCGTGATCGCGCACTGCGGTTGCCCGAGAATCGAGCCTGCGAGCACGGACGTGCGTGCAACCGGGATGGAGCCCAGCCGGCAGCGACGCCGTTCGGAACCACGCCTTCGAACGCATGCCGATGGAGCGAAGTGCGCAGGATGGTGCGGCGTGTTGGCCGCAGTTGAACCGTGGAGTCGACCGCGCCGTTCGCCGTGCCGATGCGTCGTGCGTGCATACTCCTCGTCGCCGCTGCGGTGCTCTTCGCCGCGTTGGCGCTGGCCGGGTGTTCGCGGCGCGTGGTGAGGGATCCCGAGGTCGTGCGCCTGGTCGAGGCGATCGCGACCGAGGAGGAGTCGTTCGAGTTCGAGGACGACTACATCCGCGCCCCGATTGCGCTCGGCGATCTGATCAAGCGTGGCGCAGGCGCCGTGCCGACGCTGCTCGACATGCTGCCCGAGACGAACGACGAGTGGACCGCGATGATGATGCTCGAGGCAATCGGGCGCATCGGCGACCCGCGCGCTCGCGAACCGGTCGAGCGGCTGCTGACCTCTCCGGCGCGCGGCATCGCCGAGAAGGCGCTCGCAGCGCTCGTGCGACTGGGCCCACAGCAGTCGATCCCCGCGATGCGGGCGCTGCTGGAGCGGCCGGATTGCGGCGGCTTCCGTCGCGCGCATTTGCTCTGCACCTTGCTGCTTGCCGGCGGCGATTCTGCGATCGAGCCGACGATCGACCTCGGTCTCGCGAACGAGAACGAGCGCTCCGACGCCATCGAGGCGCTGCTCCAGCACGAACCGTTGCGCACGGTCCTTGGTCTGAAGCAGGCCGGCTGGATCGGTCTCGAGGAGGAGCCGCTGCTGCGCGCCGCCAAGGAATGGGTCCTCGAACGGCGCGGACAGCCTTCGCCGTGGAAGCCAGCCGCCGACTTCGCGTTTGCCGAGCCGTTCGCCGCCGAGAAGCAGCAGGCGTTCGATCTGGTGCGGCAGAAGGGCTGGTTGGCCGAGGGCGGGGTCCGCATCCTGCCGGTGGATGTCGCGGTCCCCGATACGGTGCCGCGGGAACCCGTCGCCGTGCTCTTCAGCGGGGGCCACGCGCACAGCATTGCCTTCGACGTCTGGCAACCTCACGGTGATTTCGTGCGTTTCCATCGTTTCCACGCAGACTTCCGCTGGGTGCAATCTGCTTTCCCTGAGACCGAGATGCAGGAGAGCTACGCCGTCGCCGACGCGCCGATCGCCGCGGTACAGCGTGCGGTCGCCGGCATGCGCGCGGCGCTCGCGACGAGGGTGTTACCGTGGTGGAACGGGCCTGACTCGTCCTCGCGCTCCACGTCCGCCCCCGGC
>Ga0194127_10003648_pt1 | contig 19531 bp, 20 predicted proteins | sample TA2KigC100mmetaG_FD_148624 | JGI IMG/M metagenome (GOLD analysis project Ga0194127, IMG submission 148624) | Freshwater microbial communities from Lake Tanganyika, Tanzania - TA2015036 Kigoma Deep Cast 100m | ecosystem: Environmental > Aquatic > Freshwater > Lake | place: Tanzania: Lake...
CAAATCCACACCATGGGCGTGGCCAATTTCATCGCCGCCTGCGACCGCCTGGCGGAACAATGCGGCGAGCGTTTTCGCCCGAGCGAAAGTCTGCGCAAAAAAACTGCAGAGGGTGCACAATTCTTCCCGATTTAGATCATAATCGCCGCACATCGAAATAGCGAAAGGCCGTTTTGCACTGCGGAACGTCCTGAACAACAAAGAAGGCAGTCGGAGGAGAGGGCTTGCTGCAATTCCTGCAACTCGTCGCGAGCGGCATCGCGCAAGGCTGCATCTACGGCCTGATCGCGCTCGGCTTCGTGCTCATCTACAAGGCCACCGAGGCGGTCAGCTTCGCCCAGGGCGACCTGATGATGCTGGGCGGCTTCATCGGCCTGGCCACCACCGTGGTCATGGGCATGCCGTTCTGGATCGCCTTCATCGCCACGCTGATCGTCATGCTGCTGGTCGGCATGCTGCTCGAGCGCGCCGTGCTGCGCCCCCTGCTCGGCCACCCCTCGTTCACCGTGGTGATGGTCACCATCGGCATCGGCTTCCTGTCGCGCGGCCTGGTCACCATGATCCCGTTCTGGGGCACGGAGACCCACGTCCTGCCCGTGCCCTACCGGGACGAGATCGTCCGCGTCGGCGGCAAGGACGGGCTGATCATGTCGATGGAGCACATCGTCGTCATCGCCGTCACGGCGCTGCTGATGGCCGCCCTCTACCTGCTCTTCAAGCACACCAAGATCGGCATCGCCATGAAGGCGACCTCGCAGAACCAGCTGGCCGCCTTCTACATGGGCATCCCGGTGCGGCGCATCAACATGCTGGTGTGGGGCATCGCCGCCGCCGTGGCGGCCTGCGCCGGCCTGCTGCTGGCGCCGATCACCTTCGTGCACGCCAACATGGGCTTCGTCGGCCTGAAGGCCTTTCCCGCCGCCGTGATCGGCGGCTTCGGCAGCATCCCGGGCGCGCTGGTCGGCGGCCTCATCATCGGCGTCGTCGAGATGCTCTCCGGCTTCTACCTGCCGGAAGGCTTCAAGGACATCGCCGCCTACGTCGTCGTGCTGATCATGCTGGCGGTCAAGCCCACCGGCCTCTTCGGCGAGAACCTCAGCAAGCGGGTTTAGGGACGGCCATATGCGCTTTCTTTTCAAGACCGACTACCAGCGGGACATCCGCCTCTTCAAGCACGGCGGCCAGATGTTCTGGTATTCCGCGCTGGCCTTGGCGCTGATTGCCGCGCCGTGGCTGCTGTCGAGCTACTGGGTGTCGCAATTCATCTTCATCTGGATCTACGCCATCGTCAGCGTCGGCCTGATGCTGCTGGTCGGCTTCACCGGGCAGGTCTCGATCGGCCATGCCGCCTTCCTCGCCATGGGCGCGTACACCGAGGGCTACCTCTACAGCCTCGGCTGGCCGTTCGCCCTCTCGCTTACCTTCGCGGCGCTGATCGCCGGCATCACCGGCATCATCGTCGGCCTGCCGGCGCTGCGCGTGAAGGGCATGTACCTCGCCATCGCCACGCTGGCCTTCGGCTTCATCGTCGAGGAGGGCGTCACCCGCGCCGATGGCATCACCGGCGGCAACAGCGGCATGATGGTCGGCAGCCTGCAGGTCTTCGGCCTGCCCATCGACAGCGAGCAACGCATGTACTACCTCTGCCTGTTCATCCTGGCGCTGGTCGTGCTCGGCGTGATGAACCTGCTGCGCAGCCCTACCGGCCGCGCCTTCGTCGCCATTCGCGACTCGGAGATCTCGGCGCAGAGCATGGGCATCAACCTGGCCTATTACAAAACCACCGCCTTCGCCCTCTCCGCCGCCATCACCGGCATCGCCGGCGCGCTCTACGCGCACAAGCTGCGCTTCCTCTCGCCCGAGCAGTTCACCTTCCTGCAGTCGATCGAGCTGCTCATCATCCTGGTGGTGGGCGGCATCGGATCGATCTACGGCGCCATCTTCGGCGCCGCCTTCTGGATCGTCGTGCAGCAGCTCATCGTGATCGCCAAGGACTGGCTGCCGCCGGCGATCGGCCAGCAGACCGGCCTGCAGCCGACCATCTTCGGCCTGATCCTGATCGCCTTCATCCTCTTCGAGCCGATGGGGCTGTACGGCCGCTGGCTGAAGATCCGCACCTATTTCCAGCTCTTCCCCTTCTACCGCAAGGGCATGTTCCGGCGGCAGAAGAGCTACATGAAGTCCGAGAGGTTGAAGTGAAGCCTCTCCTGACCGCCAACCACCTCTCGATCCAGTTCGGCGGGCTGAAGGCCGTCAGCGACGTTTCCTTCGAGGTGTGGCCGAACGAGGTGTTCTCGCTGATCGGCCCCAACGGCGCCGGCAAGACCACCATCTTCAACATGATCAGCGGGCACTACCGGCCCAGCGACGGCTTCGTCACCTTCGAGGGCGAGAAGATCTCCCACCTGCCCCCCTACGAGATCGCCCGCCTCGGCATCGCCCGCACCTTCCAGAACATCGAGCTGTTCGAGCACGCCACCGTGCTGCAGAACCTCCTCGTCGGCCGCCACTGCCACCGCCACACCAACTGGCTGCAGGACCTGCTGTTCACGCCCGCCACGCGCCGCGCCGAGCTGCAGTTCCGCCGAACCGTCGAGGAGGTCATCGAATTCCTCGAGCTGCAGCACTACCGCGACAGCATGGTCGCGGGCCTGCCCTACGGCGTGCGCAAGGTGGTCGAGCTGGGCCGGGCGCTCGCCATGCGGCCGAAGCTGCTGCTGCTCGACGAGCCCTCCTCCGGCCTCAACGTCGAGGAAACCGAGGACATGGGCTTCTGGATCGAGGACATCAAGAACGACCTCGGCGTCACGGTGATCATGGTCGAGCACGACATGGGGCTGGTCTCGCGCGTCTCGGACCGCGTGCTGGCCCTCAACCAGGGCGAGGAGCTGGCGCTCGGCAGCGCCGCCGAGGTGCAGTCGCATCCCGCCGTGGTCGAAGCCTACCTCGGAGGAGCCGATGTCTGACGTCATCCTCCAGCTCAACAATGTCGAGTCGTCCTACGGCCCGGTGAAGGCCATCCGCGGCGTCTCGCTCAAGGTGCGGCAGGGCAGCATCGTCACCGTGCTCGGCGCCAACGGCGCCGGCAAGTCGACCATCCTGAAGACCATCTCCGGCATCCTCGATCCGCAGAAGGGCAGCATCCTCTACCGCGGCGAGCCCATTCACAAGAAGGATCCCGCCTGGGTCGTGCGCCAGGGCATCGCCCACGTCCCGGAGGGACGCGAGATCTTCCCGCTGCTGACGGTGCGCGAGAACCTGCTGATGGGGGCCTACATCCGCTCGATCGGCGAGAAAGCCGAGGTGGAGCGCGAGATCGAGCAGGTGTATGGCTACTTCCCCATTCTGAAGGAGCGGACGAACCAGCCGGCCGGCCAGCTCTCCGGCGGCCAGCAGCAGATGCTCGCCATCAGCCGGGCGCTGCTGGCCAAGCCGACGATCATGCTGCTCGACGAACCGAGCCTGGGCCTGTCGCCCAAGCTGACCCACGAGATCTTCGAGATCATCAAGCGCATCAACGGCGAGCGCGGCGTGACCATCCTGCTGGTCGAGCAGAATGCCCGCGTCGCCCTCAAGTACGCCGACTTCGGCTACGTGATCGAGGTCGGCCGCATCGTCATGGAGGACCGCTGCGACGTCCTGCGCGAGAAGGAGGACATCAAGGAGTTCTACCTCGGCATCAAGGAAACCGGCGTCCGCGGCACGCGGCGCTGGAAGAAGAAGAAAACCTGGCGATAGGGCGGACCGAATCCATGTGGTGGAAGAAGGACAACACGCAGTTCTGGTCGACCCGCGAAGTCGTCGTGCCCGGCGACACCGTCCCGCGCATGTTCATGAACGCGGCGGAACGGCGCGCCGACGCCGTCATCTTCCGGCAGAAGTCCTACGGCCTCTGGCAGACCCTCACCTGGCGCGGGCTGGCCGACATCGTGCGCGAGATCGGCATGGGCCTGATCGAGCTCGGCTTCGAGCCGGGCGAGACGATCTCCATCCTCGGCAACACCCGCCAGGAATGGCTGTTCTGCGATCTCGCCGCGCTGTGCGCCGGCGGCGTCAGCTCCGGCATCTACCCGACCGACGCGCCGCCACAGGTCGAATACCTGACGCAGGATTCGCGCTCGGTCTACCTCTTCGTCGAGGACGAGGAGCAGCTCGACAAGGCGCTGGAGGCGCGCGACCGGCTGCCGCTCCTGCGCCGCATCATCGTCTGGGACATGGAAGGCCTGCGCGGGCTCGACGACCCGCAGGTGATCGGCCTGGATCGCCTGCGCGAGATCGGCCGCGAGCGCATCGCCCGCCTCGGTGCGGCGGCGGCGCAGGCGGAATGGCGCGCGCGCATCGACAGCCGCGCGCCCGGCGACCTCGCCATCCTCATCTACACCTCCGGCACCACCGGCCGGCCGAAGGGCGCGATGCTCTCGCAACACAACGTGATCTACTCGATTCGCGGCTTCAACCTGATCATCGCCCAGGACGAGCGCGACGAGCACATGTGCTTCCTGCCGCTGTGCCACGTCGCCGAGCGCATGGCCGGCGCCTACTTCTCCCTGTATACCGGCGCCGTGCTCAACTTCGTCGAGAACCCGGAGACCATCCCCGAGAATGTGCGCGAGATCCAGCCGACGGTGTTCCTCGCCGTGCCGCGCATCTGGGAAAAGTTCTATTCCGGCGTGATGATCGGCTTGGCCGAGGCCACCCGCCTGGAGAAGCTCGCCTACCGGTTGGCCATCGGCGTCGGCCTGCGCATGGTCGCCCGCTACGAGGCGGGCCAGCCGATCGGCGCCGGCCTCAGGGCAGCCCACTGGCTGGCGCGAACCCTGGTGCTCGACAACGTGCGCAAGCTGATCGGCATCCACCGCTGCCGCTTCCTCGTCACCGGAGCTGCGCCGATCTCGCCCGACCTCCTGCGCTGGTACATGGCGCTGGGGGTGCCCATGATCGAAGTCTGGGGCATGACCGAATCCGGCGGCGGCGCCACCTGCACCCCGCCCACGCGCATCAAGCTGGGCATGATCGGCGTGGCCAACCCCTATTGCGAGGTGACGGTCTCGGCAGAGGGCGAGCTGCTGATCCGCGGCGACAACGTATTCATGGGCTACCTCAACCAGCCCGAGAAAACCGCCGAGGCCATCGACGCCGAGGGCTGGCTGCACACCGGCGACGTCGGCTCGATGGACGCCGACGGCTATTTCAAGATTTCCGACCGGCTCAAGGACATCATCATCACCGCCGGCGGCAAGAACATCACGCCCTCGGAGATCGAGAACCAGCTCAAGTTCTCGCCCTACATCACCGATGCGGTGGTGATCGGCGACAAGCGGCCCTATCTTGTCTGCCTGGTCATGATCGACCACGAGAACGTCGAGAAATTCGCCCAGGACCACGACATCCCCTTCTCCAACTACGCCAGCCTGTGCCGCGCACCTGAAGTGCAGAAACTGATCGAGGACGAGCTGGGCCGGGTCAACAGGCAGTTTGCCAGGGTCGAACAGATCAAGAAGTTCCGCCTCATCGAGCAGAAGCTGGGCGCCGAGGACGAGGAGCTCACGCCGACCATGAAGCTGAAAAGGAAATTCGTGAACCAGAAATACTCAGACCTTATAGAATCCATGTACCGTTCGTAACGGCAAACCAAGGGAGGGGACCACGATGAAACTGAAACGCAGGACTGGCAAACTCGCTGCTCTGGCGGCCGCCGTCACCCTGGCGATGGGTGCGCAGGCTCAGCAGTCGGGAATCAGCAAGGACCAGATCGTCCTTGGCTCCATCCAGGATCTCTCCGGCCCCTTGGCCAGCTACGGCAAGCCGGCCAAGAATGGCATGCAGATGCGGATCGACGAGATCAACGAAACCGGCGGCGTCCATGGCCGCAAGATCAGGCTGGTGGTGGAAGACAGCGGCTACGACCCGAAGAAGGGCCTGCTCGCCGCGCAAAAGATGGTGCAGCAGGACAAGATCTTCGCCATGACCGGCACCATCGGCACGGCGGTGGCCATGGCCACCATGCCGATCCTGTTCGAGAAGAACATCCCGCACGTGCTTCCGCTGACCGGCGCGCGCGAGATGTACGAGCCGCTGCACAAGCTGAAGTTCTCCTTCGTCGCGCCCTACTATGACCAGCTCCGCGATGGCGTCAAGTGGATGGTCAGGGAGCGCGGCGCCAGCAGCTTTTGCATCATTTACCAGGATGACGAATTCGGCCTCGAGGTGGTTCGCGGCGCCGAACACGGCCTCAAGGACATCGGCAAGGCGTTCGTCGAGAAAACCTCATACAAGCGCGGCGCGACGGACTTCTCCGCCCAGGTAGCGAAGATGAAGGGCTCGGGCTGCGACACGGTGGTGATGGGTACCATCATCCGCGAGACGCTGGGCACCATCGGCACGGCGCGCAAGATGGGCTGGAACCCGCAGTTCATCGGTTCCGCGGCCTCCTACACCGATCTGATCCACAAGCTCGGCGGCCCGGCCATGAACGGCTTCTATGCCATGCACCAGGTTTCGGTGCCCTATCCGGACGACGCCTCGAAGAACCTGCGCGACTGGGCGGCCCGCTACAAGACGCAGTTCAAGGAGGATCCGGGCCTGTTCTCCGCCTACGGCTACGTCATCGCCGACCTGTTCTACCAGGCCGCCAAGCGCGCCGGCCCGAATTTGACCGCCGACAGCTTCGTCAAGGCGCTGGAGAGCGCGCCGTTCTCGCGCGACATGTTCGGCAGCCCGGAGTACAAGTTCACGGCGACGCAGCACTTGGGCAACCAGAAGTCGCGCGTCAGCCAGATCCAGAACGGCAAGTGGGTGACCATCACCGACTACCTGGAACACTGAGCTCCGGCAAGTCCCGATCGAATGGGGCGCCGAGGCGCCCCATTTTCAATTCCGGCCGGCGCTGTCCGGCGACCGGATGATCCCTGGAACCCCCCCAGCGCCATACGTCTGATCCCTTAAGCCCAGGCAACTTGACGAAAGCGCCAACCATGAATATTATTCATTTTATGAGCACTATTAGACAATAAGCCTTATTCACACAGAGTTGTCTCAGCCATGACGGTATCCATCAAAGGCATCGGCTGGCAGCTGCCGGACATGCAGCCTTCTCCGGAAAAGCCGGCGGACCGTTCGATCCCGGCCCTGGTTCATCAGGCCGTCAAGGCCTGCGTCGACGATGCGCGCCTCGCCATGTCGGCCATCGACGCCGTGGTGACCGCCTCCGTCGACCTCTGGGATGGCAAGACGGCGTCCAACATCGCGGTGACCGAGGCGGTCGGCGCCACGATGCGGGCGGAGACCCGCATCGCCGGGGATGGCCTGCTGGCATTGATCCACGGCGCCATGATGCTGCTGTCAGGTCATTATCGGCGAGTGCTGGTGGTAGCGCATGGCAAGTGCTCGGAGGCAGACGTGGATGCGCTGTCGAACTGGAGTTTCGATCCGGTTTATCAGCAAACCCTGCATCTGACCGATACCCAGGCGCTGGCCCTGCAGTCCCAGGCGGTGGCGGCGCGCGCCGAGGCCCGCTGGAGCGCGGAACATGCCGCGGACTTTCTGCGTGCGATGGCGGCGGGCGGCGCCGAAGGCAAGCTGGCACCCCAGGGCGATGGCGCCTGCGCGGTGATCATCGAGGCCGGCGATGGCGATGTCACGCTGACGGGTTTCGGTTATGACCTGGATGCGCATTACCTGGGCGACAGGTGCCTTTCGCGCTGCGAAGGCCTGCAGCGCGCCACCCGGCGCGCCTGCCGCATGGCAGGGCTGGCGAAGCCGCAACGGGAGATCGCGCGCCATTACTGGTCTTTGCGCACCGCCTGGCAACTGCCCTTGTGGGCCGAGGCTGCCGGAAGCTGGACCTTCGCCGAGGGGCCGGCCGCTCTGCAGGATGGGCGCCACCGCCTCCAGTGGGCGGGGCTGCCTCCCTTCGCGGCCGGACTTCAGCGCCTGATTGCGGCGGTCAAGGATTTGAGGGAAAGCCCCGGCTCGGCGCTGTCCCTGGTGCAGGGTTGCCACGGCGCCGCCGGACAGGCCCAGGCGGTATGCCTGCTGCATGGAAGGGGAGGCCGCTGATGGCCAGGCCCGTTGCCATCGTCGGCACCGGCCAGACCCGCCATTGCAAGGCGCGCCCCGACGTGCATCAGGGCGAACTGGTCAATGAAGCGGTCACCGCTGCGCTGCTGGACGCGGATCTCGGCTTCGAGGATATCGACGCCATCGTGCTCACCAACATGGAGCTGTTCGAGGGCCGCGCCCTGCCGGAACTGTGGTGCGGCGAATTCGCCGGCGGCCTGGGCAAGCCCGTGATGAAGGTGGCCACCGGCGGCACCTCGGGCACCTCCGGCGCCATTGCCGGCCTGATCCAGGCCGCCTCCGGCCTGTTTGACACGGTGCTGGTGGTGGGCTGGGAGAAGCACTCGGAAGGCTCGACCCAGACCGGCATGTCGCTCACCGATCCCGCCTGGGACCGCCATATCGCCTCGGGCGCCATCGGCAATTTCGCCCTCTCCATTTCGCAGTATGTGGCCAGGCATGGCGTGACCCCGGAGCAGGCGGCGCTGGTGGCGGTCAAGGCGCGCCGCAATGCGGCCCTCAATCCCCATGCCCATGTCAAGGATGCCGGCATCACGGTGGAGAAGGTGCTGGCTTCGCCCATGCTGGCCGAACCGGTGCGCCTGCTGGACATGTGCCCCCAGTCCGATGGCGCTTGCGCCCTGGTGATCGCCGGCGGCGACATGGTCAGGCGCTACAGGCATCCGGCCTGGTTTCGGGCCTCGGCCACCCGCCATGACCAGCCCTATATCGGCGACCACGACCAGCGCCTGATCAAGATGCGCACCCTGCGCAGCGCGGCACAGGAGGTCTACCGCAAGGTCGGCGTGCAGAACCCATTCAAGGAAATCGATGTCGCCGAGCTCTACGAGCCGGTCTCCTACGTCGAACTGGCCTGGTACGAGGCGCTGGGGTTTTGCGCGCAAGGGCAGGCCGGCAGGCTGATCGAGAGCGGCGCGACGCAGATCGGCGGCGAGCTGCCGGTCAATCCCTCGGGGGGCGTGCTCTGCGCCAACCCGGTCGGGGCCACGGGAGTCATCCGCGTGGCGGAGGCGGCCAAGCAATTGCACGGCAAGGCCGGCGCCTACCAGGTGGAGGGCGTCAGGCAGGCGCTGGTGACCGGCTATGGCGTGTATGCCTGGAGCGATGTCCTGTTTCTGTCGGCGGCGCAGCCATGAGCGCCCCCGCCGGGCCGCCCCAAGGGGGCGCAGCCAACGACATGGAGCGGGCGCAGCTCGGGAACCGCCATCACCCCCTTCCTCGGGAAGGGGAATGGAGGGATGGTGGTTCAGTGAACCCGGATGACTATCTGCACTCAGAAATCACCCTCGACATGAGCTGGGACATCGACGTGGGCGGCGTGATGAGCGAGTTCTTCCGGCGGCTGAAAGCGGAGCGGCGCCTCTACGGCATGCGCTGTTCCCGCTGCGCCCGCACCTACCTGCCGCCCCGCCCCGTCTGCGGCGACTGCTGGCAGGAGATGGAGGAATGGGTGGCCCTCGGTCGCCAGGGCACGCTGGTCGCCAAAACGGTCTGCCATTACAAGATCCTGGACAGCGCCACCGGCGAGCCGCGCCGCACCCCCTTCGTCCTCGGCCTGATCCAGCTCGATGGCGCCGATACCAGCCTCAATCACTTCGTGGCGGCGCCCGATCCCGGCCAGGTTGGGATCGGCGACCGGGTGGAAATCGTTTTCCGGGATGCCCTGCAGGGCAACGTCGGCGACATTGTGCATTTCCAGTGGCTCGGCGGGAAGGCGGGCGCGCATGGATAAGCTGCAAATCCTGCGATCGGCCGTCCGCCTGCCTTTTCGCTTTGCGGTCGGCGCGGCCGCCAGCCGTTTCTACCGGGCGCTGCGCGATGAAAAGACGCTCTACGGCACCCGCTGCGGCGGCTGCGGCAAGGTGTCGGTGCCGGCACGCTCCTTCTGCAGCCACTGCCGACAGGCACCGGCGCAATGGATTGCCCTGCCGGATCACGGCATCCTGGTAGGCTGGTGCGACAGCCCGACTCAGGCAGGCTTCCTGACGGCGCTGATACGACTGCCGGGCGCCGACAACCTGCTGCTGCACCGGGTGCCGAAGGCAACTCCCTTGCGGCAAGGCCTGGCGGTGAAAGCCCGCTGGGCGGAGTCGCGCACCGGCGCCATCACCGACATCGAGTGTTTCCAGCCTGTCGGCGGGGAGGTCGATCCATGAGCATCCTGCTCGAAAAGCGCGGGCGCATCAGCATTTTCACCCTCAACCGCCCCGAGGTGAAAAACGCGCTGGACATCGACGCCAGCCGCCTGCTGGCACAGCACTTCATCGCCTTTCGCGACGATCCGGATAGCTGGGTGGCGATCATCACCGGCGCCGGAACCGAGTCCTTCTGCGCCGGCGGCGACCTGAAGAAGATCGGCGACTACTACGCCAGCATGACTCCCCTGGAGCGGCGCCAGCGCGGCGAGATCGAGCCCGGCATCGGCGGCATCACCCGCAACCTGCCGATCTGGAAACCCATCATCGCCGCCATCAACGGCCATTGCCTGGCGGGGGGGCTGGAGATCGCCCTGGCCTGCGATCTGCGGATTGCCGAAGAGCATGCCCAGTTCGGCCTCACCGAAGTGAAGTGGGGCATCATCCCCGGCGCCGGCGGCACCCAGCGGCTGCCCCGACTGATCGGCATGGACAGGGCGCTGGAACTGATGATGACGGCGCGCAGGATGCCCGCCGAAGAGGCGCTGGGCTGTGGCCTGGTCACCCGGCTGGTGCCCACCGGCCAGGCGCTGGAGGCGGCCATCGCACTCGCCGAACAAATCTGCGAAAACGCGCCGCTCGCGGTGCGCGCGGCAAAGGAAGCGGCCATGCGGGGGATGGACATGGGCCTGGACGAAGGGCTGCGCCTGGAGCAGTTCCTGGCCGAGCCGCTGCGCCAGTCCGAGGATGCCCGGGAAGGCCCGCGCGCCTTCGCCAGCAAAGAGAAGCCCCGCTTCAAGGGCCGCTGACCCTTCACACGACAGCCGGAGGCAAGAATGCTGGAGCATGCGACGACCGAACTGCAAACCCTCCTGTTCGAGAAACAGGGCGCGAGGGGCGTCATCACGCTGAACCGCCCGGACAGGCTGAACTGCATCAACGATAGGATGATCGACGAGCTGGAATACCTGCTGACCCGCTGCAACCGGGACAGCGGGATTCGCCTGGTGCTGCTCAAGGCTGCCGGCGCAAAGGCCTTCTGCAGCGGCATCGACGTCGATTGCGTCAGGGACAAGACCGCCCTCGCCGCGCGGGCCATCGGCCGCCGACTGCATGAGGTGTTTTATCTCTGCCGCACACTCGGCAAACCGATCCTGGTGGAAATCAACGGGCTGTGCCTTGGCGCCGGGCTGGAACTGGCCATCTCCTGCGACCTGATCGTCGCCGGCGACAGGTCCGAATTCGGCCTGCCCAACATCAATGTCGGCATTCCCGCCATCGTCGAGGCGGCGCTGCTGCCCCAGGCCATCGGCATCATGAATACCCGCGAGCTGTGCTACACCGGCTGGAACTGGAGTGCGGAAAAAGCCCTGGCCCGCGGCCTGGTCAACCAGGTCGTCGCCGAGGATGAGCTGGATGCTGCCGTGGAAAAATGGGCGCAGCGCCTTGAAACCCGCAGCCCCATGGCGCTGATGACGCAGAAGGAAATCATTCATGCCTGGATGACCACCGACATCGAGGCAGCCATCGACTTTTCCATCAACACCGTGGCCCTGAACTGGATGACCGCGGATCAGAAGGAGGGCATGGGCGCCTTCCTGCAAAAAAGGGGCGCCGAATTCAAGGGCGAATAATCATGGCAAAAACCGTCATCACCTGCGCACTGACGGGCGCCCAGCAGGGCAAGGAGGCCAATCCCGACCTGCCGGAGCAGCCGCACGAAATCGTTCGGCAGGGCGTGGACGCCTGGCGCGCCGGGGCCGCGGTGCTGCATCTGCATGCCCGCGACAAGAACGGCAGGGCCACCGGCGATGTGGCGGTGTTCAGGCAGATTGTCAGCGGCCTGAGGGCCGCCGGCTGCGACGCCGTGATCAACCTTACGACCGGCGGCGCCGTGGCCGGCCTGCCCCTGGAAGAGCGGCTGGCGGTCATCCCCGAGCTGCGGCCGCAGATCGCCTCCTTCAGCGCGGGCTCCGGCTGCCTGCTGGGCCGGCGCAACAAGGAGGGCAGCGGCTGGGCCAGGGACCAATACGTGCCGCTGTTCCAGTCCTACGCGGAGATGGAGCGGACCGCCCGCCTGATGCGGCAATACGGCACCAAGCCGGAGATCGAGATCTACCATCCGGGCATGCTGAACAACCTGCGCGAACTGGATGCGATGGGCGTTTTCGATCGCCCCCTGCTGGTCAATTTCGTGATGGGGATTCCCGGCGAGGTCACCCCGGCCGAGATATCCGATCTGCAATTCATGGTCGGCAAGCTGCCCGGTCACGCCCGCTGGCACGTCACCGGCATCGGCGCCAGAAATCATTTCCGCATCACCACGGCGGCGGTGCTGCTGGGCGGCCATTTGCGCGTCGGCATGGAGGACAACGTCTATATCGGACCCGGCGAGCTGGCAAAAAGCAATGCTCAACTGGTGGAAAAATCCGTGCGCATCCTGCGCGAACTGGGCGAGGCCCCTGCCTCGCCCGCCGAGGCAAAAGCCATCCTGGGCGTAAGGGAGGACTCGACATGAACACGGCAAATATCCGGGACAGCGTACTCAGCCGCATCGAAAACGGGATCGGCATCCTCACCCTGAACCGCCCGGAGCGCTTCAACAGCATCAGCGTCGCCATGCTCGATGTGCTGATCGACAAGCTCGATGCCCTGCTGAAAGACCCGGCAGTGAGCGCCCTGGTGCTGACCGGTTCCGGCAAGGCCTTCTGCGCCGGCGCCGATCAGGCGGAAATGATCGATCGCACTGCCCAGGAGTGGGAATGCCTGGTGGAGCGTTACCTGGTGCCGGTGCGCCTGATCGCCGAAGCCGGCAAGCCCGTCATCGCCGCCCTCAATGGCGACACGGTGGGCGGCGGACTGGGGCTGGCGATCGCCTGCGACCTGCGCGTCGCGGCGGACAGCGCCCGTTTCTGCGCGCCCTTCATCGCCATCGGCCTGGCCGGCTGCGACATGTCCTGCGGCTATTTCCTGCCGCGCCTGATCGGCATGGGCCGCGCCACGGAAATGATGATGACCGCCCGCTTCGTCAAGGCCGAGGAGGCCGAGCGCATCGGCCTGGTCAATCGCCTGGTGCCGGCGGAAGGGCTGGATGAGGCCGCTCAAGCCCTGGCGCGGCAGCTGGCGCAGAAGTCCCCCGTCGCCATGGGCTGGACCAAGCGCGCCATCCGCCGCTCGATGGACCTCCCCATGAACAGCGAATTCGATTACGAGGTGCTGGCCCAGGTGCAGTGCCTGCAGACCCGGGAGCACAAGCAGGCGCTGCGCCTCTACCAGGAATCGATGATGGGCAAGGGAAAGGTCAAATGAGGCAGGCATCATGATGCGCGCGCGTTTTTTTGAATTCAGCGAAGAGCAACTTGCCTTCAGGCAGCAGATCGACCGCTTTGTCGACAGGGAGATCCGACCCAACGCCAGGCAATGGGAAGAGACGCAGAAATGCCCAAGGGAAATATTCCGGAAACTGGCGGAAATGGACTGCCTGGCCACCGGCTTTCCCGAAGCCGTCGGCGGCGCCGGCGGCATGACGGAATGCCTGCTGATGACCGAATCGCTGGCGGCTTCCGGCGCCGCGGGCGTGGCCCTGAGCGTCTATGCGCACACCGCGCTGGCCTGCGCCGCCATCGCCAGGTTTTGCGACGGCGCCCAGCAGGCGCGCTACCTGGTGCCGGCTCTGCGGGGGGAAAAACTGGGCTGCTGGGCCTACGCCGAAGCCAATGCCGGCGCCGACGTGACGGCGGTGCAATGCCGCGCCGTGCCCGATGGCGACGGCTATGTCCTCAACGGCTCCAAGCTGTATATCACCAACGGCACTTTTGCCGACTTCGCCGTGGTGGTGGCGCGCACCTCGTCCGAGCCCGGCCTGAAGGGGATTTCCCTTTTCATCGTGGACCGGGACACGGCGGGATTTTCCCGCAGGGAGATGAAGAAGCTCGGCATGCACAGCTCGGAAATGGCCGAGCTGGTGTTCGAGGACTGCCGCATTCCCGGGTCGCAGCTGCTGGGCCCGGAAAACAGCGGCTTCCGTGCCGCAATTGCGGTGCTTTCCCGCGGCCGCGCCGTGGCCGCCGCCTTCAGCTGCGGCCTGGCCGGCGAGGCGCTGCGGCAGACCCTGAATCATGTCAATACCCGCCTGAGCCAGGGCCGGCCTTTGGCGGCGCAGCAGTTCATCCGCTTCACCGTTGCCGACATGGGCATGAAACTGGAAGCGGCCCGCGCCATGGCCTATGGCGCCGCCCGCCTGATCGACCGCGGCGAGCCTTTCGACACCGAATGCTCCATGGCCAAGCTGTTCGCCAGCGAGGCGGCCACCTGGATCTGCGAGCGGGCCCTGCATCTGCACGGCGCCCTGGGCTACATGATGGAGAGCGACCTGCAGCGCTTCTATCGGGATTGCAAGGTGCTGGAACTCGGCGAAGGCACCAGCGAGATTCAGCGGGAAATGATTTCCGCGGCGCTGCTGAGGCGCTGAATCCAGTATGACCGGAGCGAGGACATGAGCATGATTCCATGGGGCGAGGAGCACAAACTGTTCCGCAAATCGGTGCGCGGCTACGTGCAGCAGCAGCTGGCGCCGCATGCCGAACGCTGGGAGGCGGAAAAGACTTTCCCGGTCTCGGTATTCAAGGACCTGGGAAAGCTCGGCTATCTCGGCATCCGCTACCCGGAAAGATTCGGCGGCTCCGATCTGGACTACTGGTACACGGTGATCCTCTGCGAAGAGCTGGTGCACTCCGGCATGCTGGGCCTGGCCGTGGATGTGATGGTGCAGTGCGAGTTCGCCATCGGCGTGATCAACGCCGTGGGCAGCGAGGAGCAGAAGCAAGAATTCCTCGGGCCCGCGATTGCCGGCGAGAAGCTGATCGCCCTGGGCATCAGCGAGCCGGCCGCCGGCTCCGACGTGGCGGGCATCCAGACCCGGGCGGCGCGCGACGGCGACCATTACGTCATCAATGGCGCCAAGACCTTCATCTCCAACGCCGAACGGGCGGATTATGTGACCCTGGCCGCGCGCACCGGCGAGGATGACCACAAGGGCATCAGCCTCATCATGGTGCCCACCGACACCCCGGGCTTTTCCCGCAGCCGCATGAGGAAGATCGGCGTGCACACCTCGCACACCTGCGAGCTGTCGCTGCAGGACTGCCGCGTGCCGGCAAAAAACCTGCTCGGCGAGCAAAACCAGGGCTTCAAGCTGATCCTGCGCCATTTCCAGGGCGAACGGCTGGTGCTGGCCTGCTTCGCCAACGAAATGATGCAGCAGGCGCTGGATCTGGCGCTCGCCTATGCCAGGGAGCGCAAGGTTTTCGGCCGCACGCTGGCGTCCTACCAGGTCTGGCAGCACCGGCTGGCGGATGTCATGACCACCCTCGCCGCTTCGCGACAACTGACTTATCACGCCTGCGACCGGCTGGTGCGCCGCGACAACCCCGAGGGTGCCGTGTCCATGGCCAAGCTGTTCGCCACGGAAGCCTGCAAGCCCATGGTCAACGAATGCTTCCAGGTATTCGGCGGCTACGCCTACATGGACGAATATCCCATCTCCCGCATCTATCGCGACGTTGGCGCCATGACCATCGGCGCCGGCAGCTCCGAGGTCATGCGCGAAATCATCGCCCAGCTCAATGGCATCGGTTGATCTCCCTCCTGAATTTGTACGCAGCCACTAACGAGGAGCAAGCAAATGTCTGAATCTTCGAAAACCATCGGCGCCATCGATGCCTGGGCCAGCTGGATTCCACCCGAGGGCGCCAGGCGCTGGCCGGCATCCTTCCACCACGCCTTCAGGAACTACAAATCCGATCCGCGCATCTTCACCGGCATGAGCCTGGAGGAAATGATCGACGACATGGACCAGGCGGGCGTGGACAGGGTGATCCTCTCCTCCTTCGAGTACGAAGGCGTGCAGGTCGTCTCAAACGCGCAGGTGGCCGAGGCGGTGAGGAAGTATCCCCGGCGCTTCGTCGGCTGCGGCACCGTGGACCCGCGCGGCAAGCCCATGAAGGTGCTCGACGCGATCAAGCGCATGGTGGAGGAGCAGAACATGGTCTGCCTGCGCCTGGAACCTTATGCCTATGGCGATGGCACGGTAGGCACCCCGCCGAACGCCAAGATGTACTGGCCGCTCTATGTCAAGTGCGTCGAGCTCGATATCGCGGTATCCGTCCAGGTGGGGCATACCGGCCCCCTGCTGCCCTCCGAGGCCGGCCGCCCGATCTACCTGGACGAAGTGGCGCTGGCCTTTCCCGAACTGCGCATCATCGGCGCGCACCTCGGCCAGCCCTGGCATGAAGAGATGATGATCCTGGCCTGGAAGCATCCCAACGTCTATATCGAAACCTCGGCGCGGGTGCCCAAGCATTGGCCGGAGAGCTTCGTCAAGTTCTGCGACACCTACGGCCAGGACAAGGCGCTGTGGGCCACCGACTATCCGCTGCTGCCCTTCAAGCGCTGCATCGACGAGATCGACGACCTGAACATCCGTTTCGAATCGAAGAAGAAGCTGCTGCGCGACAATGCCATCCGCGCCTTCAAGCTGGAGGACAGGATCCAATGAAGGCGGCGCTGTTCAACCGTGCCGATGAGCCCCTGCGCGTGGGCGAGCTGGATTCGCCCGCCCCGCGTCCCGACGAGGTGCTGATCGCCATCAGGGCCTGCGGCATCTGCGGCACCGATGTGCATATCGCCAAGGAAGGCAGCATCCCCACCGCCTTCACCCCCATCGCCCTCGGCCATGAACCGGCCGGCGTGATCGCGGCCCTCGGCAGCGAGGTCGTCGGCTGGCGGGTGGGGGAACGGGTGCTGAGCCACCCGGCGGCCTTTTGCGGCGAGTGCCCCGCCTGCCGGCAGGGGCGCGAAGGGCTGTGCCTGAAGCCCGCCATCTTCGGCATCGGCCGCCACGGCGCCATGGCCGAGCAGATGGCGGCGCCGGCCCGCTGCCTGGTGAAATTGCCCGACGGCATCCCCTTCGATGTCGGCGCCATTCTTACCGACGCGGTGTCCACGCCTTATCACGCCGTGGTGCGGCGCGCGCAACTGGCTGCGGGCGAGAACGTGGCCGTGATCGGCTGCGGAGGCCTGGGCTCGCAGGCCATTCGTTTCTGCAAGCTGCTTGGCGCCGGGAAAATCATTGCGGTCGACCGCAATCCCAGCGCCCTCGCAGCGGCCGGAAATGCCGGTGCCACCGACCTCATCCAGGCCGGCGAGGAGCCGGTCCACAAGCAAGTGCAGCAACTCACCCGCGGCATGGGCGTAGACCTGGCCTTCGAGTTCGTCGGCCTGCCGCAGACCATCGACACGGCCGTGCGCTGCCTGCGGCGGGGCGGACGCGCCGTGGTCGTGGGCATCGGCCCGGAAAGAATCCAGTTGCCGGCGATTCGCAGTTTCGTCGGCAACGAATACGAATTGCGCGGCTCCATGGGACTGGACATGCAGGACCTGAAAGAAGTGGTGGCCCTGGTGGAAGCAGGAAAGCTCAAGCTGGACGGCAGCACCCACCCCATCGGGCTCGAAGAGGTGGATGCGGCGCTGACCCGCCTCAAGGAAGGCCGCGCAGAACATGCGCGCTATGTGGTGAGCATGGGGTGAGCCATGGCTGAAGACGCTGTGATTTGCGAATACCTGGAAGGCGTGGCCCATGTCCGCCTCAACCGTCCCGAAGCGCTCAATGCCGTCAATGGCGAACTGTGCGCCCAATTGCGGCAGGCCCTGCTCGATGCGGATGCCGACGATGCGGTGAAGGCGGTGCTGATTTCCGGCAACGGCCGCGCCTTCTGCGCCGGCGGCGACCTCAACGCCATCCGGCGCTTGTGCGATATGGAGGCAGACTCCCTGCACACCGCGCTGACCCGCGATTTCGCGGCGGTGCAGCAGGTTTATCGCTGCAGCAAGCCCACCGTGGCCGCCGTGCACGGCGCCGTGGTGGGGGGCGGCAGCGGCATCGCCGCCGCCTGCGATTTCGTGGTGGCGGAGCAGGGCGCCAAATTTGCGTTTCCTTTCCTGGATCTCGGCATCATTCCCGACATGTGCATCCTCTATCTGCTGACGCAAAGGGTGGGCCTGCAGCAGGCGCGCCGGCTGTTGCTGCGCGGCACCCCCGTCCTGGCGGACGAGGCGCAGCGGCTCGGCCTGGTGGATGAGGTGACCCCCAAGGGCGAGCTGGCGGCCGCGGCCGGCGGGCTGGCCGAAGCGCTGGCCAGGCGGGGCGGGGCGGCCATGAACCTTGCCAAGCGCCACCTCAACCAGATCGGCCAATACAGCTTCGAGGAATCGATGGAAAGGGAAATCCTGAGTCAGGCGCTGCTGTGGAAATCCGGCGAGGTGCGCCGGCGCACCGAAGCCATGCTGGCAGCCCTGGCCGGGAAAAACAGCGGTGCGGGCGAATGAAGGATTCAGGCATCACCCGGCGCAAGGAGCGCAAGGACCGGGAAAGGGAAGCGCGCCGGCAGGACATTCTGCGTTCTGCCATCAAGGTGTTCGGCGAGAACGGCTTCGTCAAGACCAGCATGGAACTGGTGGCCGACGATGCGGCGCTGGCCGTCGGCACCCTGTATCGCTATTACAAGAGCAAGGAAGAGCTGTATGTGTCAATCGTCTTCGACGCCATCGCCCTGATGCACGAGGGATTGGAGGAAATCGCCGAAAGCGGCCAGGCGCCCTGCCGGAAGCTGGAAGAAATCTGGCATTTCTTTTACCGGTTTTATGAAGAAAATCCGATGTACTACCATGCCCTGCTCTTCCTGCACGATCCCGGTTTTGCCGGCGCGTTTTCCAGAGAGGCCCACGACTCGGTGGAACGCTTTTCCTCGAAAAATTTTCGGCTGCTTGCCAGGGTAGTCCAGCAGGGGATCGATGCCGGGGCCTTCTACCCCGACAAGCCGCAGGAAGTCGCCGACTTTCTCTGGTCGCTCTTCGTCGGCCTGGTGAATCTGGCCGAAACCCGCAAGCAGTTCGGCGGAAATGCCTCGGATCTCGGCCAACTGCACCGCGCCATGTGGCAAAAAATCCAGCGCACCACGGTGGTGCCCGGCTTGAAGGCTTCCCGCCGATCCGGCCGGCCGCGACTGGAACGGCCTGCCGGGGCCTCATGATGCGTTACCCATTCGATCGGCCAAACCCATCGGGAAGTTCCGCCTGATAGAACAAATCCGCGTACCGAGGACAAGTGGCTCCTCCCGGCCATCAGGCTGAACGAAAATTCGTTAACCAAAAATATGCAGACCTTATAGAATCGATGTACCGCCAGCAGGCGAAATAACAAGGAGAGGAGACTTGACCATGAAGCGCACCATTATCAAGGCCGCCGTCCTGGCGGCCGC
>Ga0194127_10003652_pt1 | contig 19511 bp, 12 predicted proteins | sample TA2KigC100mmetaG_FD_148624 | JGI IMG/M metagenome (GOLD analysis project Ga0194127, IMG submission 148624) | Freshwater microbial communities from Lake Tanganyika, Tanzania - TA2015036 Kigoma Deep Cast 100m | ecosystem: Environmental > Aquatic > Freshwater > Lake | place: Tanzania: Lake...
GGGCCCGAACTACGACTGGATCCCGGACCAGGACCACGGCGGCGTGCTGATGAAGGCTCTCCAGGCGATGCTGATCCAGACCGACGGACGGACGATCCGCCTGCTGCCCGCGTGGCCGAAGGACTGGAACGCGGACTTCAAGCTGCACGCCCCGTACCGCACGACGGTCGAGGGCACGGTGGTCGACGGGAAGCTGGCCGGCCTGAAGGTGACACCGGAGTCGCGCCGGGCGGACGTGATCACGGGGGAGGCGAGCCGATGAGCAGCATGTTTGATCCCATCCGTCCGATCGGCGCCGCCGCCGGCCGCAAGCCCAACACGCTGCGCAAGCTCGACCGCATGAACAAGGCCCTCCGGCACGAGGAACCGGACCGCGTGCCCATCAGCGACTTCTTCTGGGGCGGGTTCATCCGGCGCTGGCGCGAGGAGCTGGGGCTTGCGCCCGACGCGAATCCCTACACGCACTACGACCTCGACTGGATCGTGACGGTGCCGAACATGGACCCGCACATCCGGCCCTTCGAGACGCTCCGCGAGGACGCGGAGGAGGTCGTGGTCCGGACCGGCTTCGAGACGACGCTCCGCAAGCGCTTCGACATGCCGATGCCCGAGCAGGAGAGCTGGGAGACCGACACGCTGGAGAAGCTCGAGGCCTTCGAGTTCGACGCGCCCGACGACCCGCGCCGGTTCCTCCGCGGCGGCGACAACCAGATCGCGGGCGTCGGCGACGGATTCACCCGCAACTCGCCGCCGTGGGTCGACACGGTGAAGTCCCTGCGGCCGGACTTCCCCGTCTACGGCAGCATGATCGAGGCCTCCGAGTGCCTGACCCGCATGATCGGCCAGATGAGCTACCTCACCTGGATGGGCGAGGAGCCGGAGCGGTTCGGGCGCCAGGTGCTGCGCATCGGCGGGCATTACCTGCGCTCCGCGGAGGCCGCGATCGCGGCGGCGGAGGGGCTGCTCGACGGCTTCGTCATCTGGGGCGACGTCGCCTACCGCAACAACCTGTTCTTCGACCCGGACTACTGGCGGACCTACTTCAAGCCGTGCGTGAAGGCGATGATCGACCTGTGCCACCGCCACGGCCTGCCGGTGATCTACCACGGGTGCGGCAACGTGAAGGCGATCCTCCCGGACTTCGTGGAGATGGGGCTCGACGCCTACAACCCGCTCGAGGCGAAGGCGGGGCTCGACGTGTGCGACCTGCGGAGGACGTACGGCCACCGGATGGGCTTCTGCGGCAACAGCAGCATGCAGGTGTGGGAGGGGGGCGATCCCGTGGCGGTGCGGCGCGAGGTGCTGCGCAAGCTGAACGCCGCGCGCGGCGGCGGGATGATCTTCCAGAGCGATCACTCCGTCTCCAGCGCCGTCCCGGGGCGGACCTACGACCTCATCGTGAAGCTCGTGCGCGAGTACGGGCGGTATCCGCTGCGGCTGGAGGAATTCGAGGAGGCCCGGGACGAGGGGCGGGGGACGAGGGGCGGGGAGGTGCGGACATGAGCATGGGCACGATGAACCGGCGGGCGTTCCTGGCAGTGGCCGGCGGTGCGGGGCTGGCCGCGGGGCTGGCGCGGGTCGCGCGCGCGGCGCCGACGGCGGTGCCGTCCTATCTCCGGAACCATGCGGCACGCCACCCCGGCGATCTCAAGGCTGCGGCGCTGGACTGGTTCCGCGAGGCGCGCTTCGGGCTGTTCATCCACTACGGGCTCTACTCGCTCACCGGCCGCGGCGAGTGGGTGCAGCTCCACGACCGGATCCCGATCGCCGAGTACGCGAAGCTCAAGGACCGCTTCACGGCGGAGAAGTTCGACGCGCCCGCCATCGCCGCGCTCGCGGAGGCGGCGGACATGCGGTACGTGACGATGGTCTGCAAGCATTGCGACAGCTTCTGCCTGTGGGACACGAAGGCCACGGACTTCAACAGCGTGAACTCGCCGGCGCGGCGCGACCTCGTCGCCGAGATGGCCGCCGCGTGCCGCGCGCGCGGGCTCGGCTTCTTCCCGTTCTACGAGCACGGCTTCGACTGGCGGCATCCGCACGGCCCGGCGCCGTGGGACTGGAAGAGCAGGGCGGTGCGGCCCGCCTACGATCCGCCCGATCCGTTCTACGCGCCGCGCGAGTCGTACGACTTCGGGAGGTACGTCGCCTACGCCTACCAGGGCGTCAGCGAGCTGTGCGCGAACTACGGCCCGATCGCCGGCGTGTGGCTCGACGGCATCGCGGTCCCCCTGAGCGGCGACAAGGCCCTGTTCCGCGCCCCCGAGCTCTACGCACGCATCCGCGAACTCCAGCCGCAGGCGCTGATCGGCTACAAGTCGGGCCTCCACCCCGAACTCGAGGATTTCATGGCGCCGGAGCTTCCGCAGATCGAGAAGGCGATGGCGAACCGCGGGACCAAGCCGATGGAGATCTGTCGCACGATGCAGAAGCACTCGGCGAAGGCGCCGAAGGGCGCGCTGTGGGGCTGGCTCGACGGCGCGGACCACGTCACGCCCGACGAGGTCATGACGATGCTCGCCGAGGCCGGGGAGAAGCGCGCGAACCTCCTGCTCAACGTCGGTCCGCTGCCGGACGGCTCGATCCATCCCGACGACATCGCGACGCTGAAGGAAGTCGGCCGGCGCCGCCGCGCGGGCGCGCGGACGGACGACGGAAAACGGAAGACGGAATAGGGTGCGGCGATGCGGGCCTCAGTCCGGCAGCGGTTCGATGTCCGTCAACAGCCGGGAGGCGCTGACGGCGCGGATCCGTTCGTGCATCGGGAAGGTGTGGTCGCCGGCGTGGATGACCTCGATCGATTCCAGGTCGAGATCCTTGAGGGCCGAGCGCATCGAGGGCGTGACGGCGGGGGCGGAGGTCCGCTTGATCTCGAAGCCCCTGCGGATCCGGCCCCGGACGATCACGAGGTCGATCTCGGCGCCTGTGTGGGTGGCCCAGAAGAACGCCTCGTCGGGCTCGGCACGGATGTGGGTGACGATCTGGTCGATCAGGAACCCCTCCCAGGATGCGCCGAGTTTCGGATGACCCTCAAGGTCGCGCTGCGAGGGGAGGTCCATCAGGCCGTGCAGCAAGCCGCTGTCGACCACATAGACCTTGGGCGCCTTGACCTGCCGCTTCCCTGTGTTCGCGTGCCATGGCTGCAGTTGCCGAACGACGAGGGCGGACGTCAGGGTGTCGAGGTAGCGGCGGACCGTCATGTCGGACACGCCGAAGGACCGGGCGAATTCCGACGCATTCCATATCTGTCCATGATAGTGCGCCAGCATCATCCAGAACCGCCGCAAGGTCTGAGGTGTCAGCCGCACGCCCAGTTGCGGAAGGTCGCGTTCGACGAACGTCCGGAGAAACGCGCGACGCCACTTGAAGCTGGCGGCTTCCGTCGGCGCAAGGAACGACAGGGGGAATCCGCCCCGGACCCAGAGGCGGTTCAGGGAGCCCGCGCCGACCTCCCTCAACGCGAATCCCCCCAGATGGTGGTAGAGGATCCGGCCCGCGAGCGATTCCGACGACTGCTTCAGCAACTCCGGCGCCGCGCTGCCCAGGATCAGGAACCGGCACGGTGTTCCGGGGCGGTCGGCCAGCACCCTCAAGGAACGGAACAGATCCGGCCGCCGCTGGACCTCGTCCAATACCACAAGACCGCGGAGTCCCCGGAGCGCGAGCATCGGGTCGGTCAGGCGCGCAAGGTGGTCGTCGTCCTCCAAGTCGAAGAACGTGGTCCGGCCCGGCCATTGCTTCGCCAGCAATCGCGCCAGCGTCGACTTCCCGACCTGTCGGGCGCCCAGAATACCGACCACCGGGTGGCTTGCGACAAGGGCCTTCAGGAGTTTGACTTCTTCGGTTCTTGGGTTCATCGACGCAGGGATCATACCATGAAGATTCATCGTTACGAGTTGCTTTTTCATGGCAAAAAGAGGACGCAGTAGGGCACGGGGAATCATGAACACGCAACCCAGGGCGATACGGACTGCGATCCGGGCACTTGCGAAGTTGGCGGCGCTGGCCGCGCAACTGACAGCTGCGGCGCAAGCCGGCGACGGGGCCGATCTGCTCGCGCGGCCGCTGGAGGCCGAGGGCGGGTGGAAGCACGTATCCGAGGTGGCGGGCACGAAGCTCGGCGACGTCTGGACGCTCACGAACGGCGTGCTGTCGTGTCGCGGCACGCCGCGGGGATACCTGTCATGGGACGCCGCTCCGGCCGACTTCACGCTGAGCCTCGAATGGCGGCGGCCGGCGGGCGCGAAGCCGGGCAAGGCCGGCGTGCTGGTCCGCACGACCGGGCCCGACCGGATCTGGCCGCGCTGCCTCGAGGCGCAGCTCAACGCGGGGCAGGCAGGCGATTTTTGGGGCCTGGGCGGCTTCGCTCTCGACGGTCCGGCGGAGCGGCGCAAGACGGTCGACCATCCCGAGCAGGGCCGGCTGACCAACCTCGCGCGCACATCCGACCCCGAGAAGGCGCAGGGCGAATGGAACCTCTACGAGATCGAGGCGCGCGGCGGGGTCGTCGCGCTCCGGATCAACGGCGTCGAGGTCAACCGCGCCGCCGGCTGCGACACGAACGCGGGGCGGATCTGCCTGACCGCCGAGGGTGACCCGATCGAGTTCCGCCACGTGCGCCTCGGCGCGGCGGACGACGGCCCCGACTTCGCGCGGCGCATCCCGCAGGTCCTGCCGCCGACGGCGGCCTTCCGCCAGGAGGGCTGGTGCCTCTGGGATCCCTGCGTCGTGCGCGGCGACGACGGCCTCTTCCACCTTCTCTACTCCCGCTGGCCTGCGGCGCTCGGCTTCGACGCATGGTGCACGCACGCGGAGATCGCGTGGGCGACGGCGACGAACGCCGCCGGGCCGTACGCATTTCGCAGCGTCGTCCTGCCGTCGCGCGGCGCGGCGTTCTGGGACGGCCACTCGGTCTACAACACGTGCGTCATCCGCGTCGGACCGAAGTACCACCTCTACTACACCGGCAACCGCGGCACGGCGGACTGGGCGCCGGACCGGCGGATCCCGGTGTCGTCGGAGGCCTGGTGGACGCAGCGCAACGCGCAGCGGATCGGCGTCGCCACGGCGGACCAACCCGGCGGACCGTGGGTGCGGTCCGACCGGCCGCTGATCGATGTCGGCCCCGGCTTCGGCCAGGGCATCGTCGCGGTGCCGAACGTTGCCGCCAAGCCGGGCGGCGGATTCAGGCTCTACTACAAGACGCTCGCCGAGGGCCCTGGCCGCTTCGGCGGCGGCGTGTTCCACTACGGCGCCGATTCGGACAGCCCGCTCGGCCCGTTCGTCCGCCATCCGGAGCCGATGGTCGACAAGAACCGCCTTCTCGGCGACGCGACGCAGCGCTTCAACTTCCACATTGACGACCACTTCGAGTGGATGGAGAACGGCCGCTGGTACGCGATCGTGAAGGACCACGACGCGCCGTTCCTGACACCGCACGGGCGCAGCCTGCTGCTCTTCGAGTCGCCCGACGGCCGTGCGTGGCGGCCCTCGCGGCACGCGCTGGTGAAGGACTTCACGATCGCATGGGCCGACGGCACACGGCAGGAGTTCGAGAGGCTTGAGATGCCGAAGCTGCTGGTCGAAGATGGCCGCCCGCGCCTGCTGAGCCTCGCGGCGAAGGCGCGGGGCGCGACGGAGTCGTTCCTGGTCCTGATTCCGCTTTCCGACGGGCAGGAGAGATGAACATGAAGAACCTCGCGGTTTCGCTCGTTCTTGCGGCTCTGGCCTTCGCGGCATCCGCCGCCGCGGAGAAGCCCAACGTGGTCATCATCCTTGCCGACGACGTCGGGTACGGGGACCTGTCCTGCTACGGGGCGGAGAAGATCCGCACGCCGAACCTGGACCGGCTCGCGGCGCAGGGGCGGCGGTTCACGAATGCCTACGCGCCGGGGTCGGTCTGCACGCCGACGCGCTATGCGCTCGTCACGGGACGGTTCTGCTGGCGCACGCACCTTCAGAAGGGCGTGGCCGGGTCCACCGAGCCGCTGATGATCGAGACGAACCGCCTGACGATCGGCTCGCTGGCGAAGGCGCACGGCTACCGCACCGCGGCGATCGGGAAGTGGCACCTCGGCTATGGCGCCGCGCCGAAGACCGATTGGAACGCGCCGCTCGTGCCGGGGCCGCTGGAGATCGGCTTCGACGTCCATTTCGCCGTCCCGAACAACCACAACGACGCCCTGCGCTGCTTCGTCGAGGGCCGGGAGGTGGCCGGACGGAAACCGGGCGTGCCGTTCGCGATGGTCAAGGGTCAGCCGATCCCGGCGGGCCTCGCGCAGCCGCGCGTCGACGACCTCGTGGAGGAAGCGCTGGCCGATCGCGCCGTCCGGTTCATCGACGAGTCGCACGCGTCGCCCTTCCTGCTCTACTTCGCGTCCGTCGTCGCGCACACGCACATCACGCCCGCCGCGAAGTTCCGCGGCACGAGCGGGGCGGGGCTCTACGGCGACTACATGCAGCAGCTCGATGCGGAGGTCGGCCGCGTCCTCGATGCGCTCGACCGCCACGGCATCGCGGACCGAACGCTCGTGCTCTTCAGCAGCGACAACGGCGGCGCGCTGGGCGACTTCACGAACGCCGGAGAGAACCTGAACCTGGCGGACGAGTCCGGCGACGTGCGCGCGCGGAGCCGCACGGCCAAGCGCGACGCGCGCGCGGCGGGCCACCGGACGAACGGCTCGCTGCGCGAGGGCAAGGGCAGCCCGTACGAGGGCGGGCACCGCGTGCCGTTCATCGCGCGATGGACGGGCCGCGTGCCGGCGGGGACGACGGGCGGCGAGACCGTGTGTCTCGGCGACGTGCTCGCGACGCTCGCGCGCATCCTCGGCGCGACGCTGCCGGAGGGGGCGGGCGAGGACTCGTTCGACATGCTGCCGGCGCTTCTGGGAGAGCCGTCCGCCGCGCCGATCCACCCGGCGCTGGTGCTGCACTCGGGCGGCGGGATCTACTCGGTCCGTTCGGCGTCGTGGAAGTTCATCGAGATGCCCGACGGGAAGAAGGCGAAGCCGGACGAACTCTACGACCTCGCCGCCGATCCCGGCGAGACGAACAACGTGGCCGCCGCGAACCCCGATGTTGTGAAACGTCTCGCGGCGGCGCTCGACAAGGCCCGCAAGGAGGGCCGCACGCGGCCCTGACTCGCGGCGCAGGAGGAGAAGACGATGAACCTGTCCATCGTGCGCAGCATCCGGCGGTGCCTCGCGGCGGCGGGACTGACGGCGGTCTGGCTCGCGCCGGCGCCGTCCGCGCCCGCCGCGGAGGCGCCCGCCGCAACGCCGCTGCAGGAGGAGTTCCTGCGCTGGAAGTTCGGGCTCTTCCTGCACTTCAACGTCGCGACCTTCAACAACCAGGAGTGGGCCAACGGCCACGAGGACCCGGCGACGTTCGCGCCGTCGCGGCTCGACTGCGGCCAGTGGGCCGACGCCGCGCGCGCGGCGGGGATGAAGTACGCCGTCCTGACGGTGAAGCACACCGGCGGATGGTGCCTGTGGGACAGCCGGCACACGGCGCACGACGCGACCGCGTTCAGGAACTTCAAGGACGGCAAGGGCGACGTCGTGCGCGAGTTCGTCGACGCCTTCCGCGCCCGCGGGCTCAAGGTCGGTCTCTACTACTGCATGCCCGGCACCTACACGGGCAAGTACGGCAACACGCTGCCCGAGGGCAAGCCGGACCTGCACGGCCTGCCGCCGGAGGCGGAGGGCGACTTCACCGGGTTCATCCGGAAGCAGTTCACCGAGCTTCTGACGGACTACGGGCCGATCGATCTGCTCTGGATCGACCAGTGGGGCAACAAGTACACCGGGAAGGACTGGCTGGCCATCAAGGATCACGCCAAGGCGCGCCAGCCGGACTGCATCGTGCTCGCCAACAACGCGCACGATTTCCGGCAGACGGACATCCTCGGCTTCGAGTTGCCGATCTTCCGGGGCAAGACCCTGGCGGAAGTTCTGCCCGCGACCAACACGGCGCCGACCGAGGTCTGCGACAAGCTCGGCCCCGGCTGGTTCTGGAGCGACCGGCGCGACGAATCGAAACTGATGCCCGCGGAGGAGGCCGTGGCGCGCCTGAGGCTCAGCAACGAGCGACGCGCGAACTACCTGCTCAACGTGCCCCCCGACAACACCGGCCGTCTGCCCGAGGCGTCCGTGCTGCGGCTGCAGGAGATCGGGCGGCTGCTCGGCGTGGCGGGAGCCAAGCCATGATGGCAGCCGCGCGGGTCATGGCCGCCGCCGCCCTTTCCTTCGCGGCGGCCGCCCGCGCCGACGTGCTCGTGGAGGCCGAGGCCTTCGCCGACACCGGCGGCTGGACGGTCGACCAGCAGAGCATGGACGCGATGGGCTCGCCCTATCTGCTGGCGCACGGGCTCGGCGTTCCGGTGGCGGACGCGACCACGTCGGTGGAGTTCCCGGCGGCGGGCGAGTACCGCGTCTGGGTCCGCACGCGCGATTGGACCGCGCCGTGGAAGACGCCCGACACGCCGCCGGCGATGAAGGCGGAAGGGACCCCGGGAATGTTCCGCCTCGCGGTCGACGGGATCGAACTCGCCGCCAAGTTCGGGACCGAAGGCGCCGCGTGGCACTGGCAGGACGGCGGGCTGGCGAAGATCGGTTCGAAGCGCGTCGCCCTCGCGCTGCGCGACCTCACGGGTTTCGCCGGCCGCTGCGACGCGATCCTGTTCCGCGCGAAGGACTCGCCCGCGCCCCCCGACGGCGGCCCGGACCTCGATCGCCTGCGCCGCGCGTTGTCGGGGTACCCGGCTGAACCGGCGGACGCGGGGACGTACGACCTCGTGGTCGCCGGCGGCGGCATGGCCGGCTGCTGTGCGGCGGTGGGCGCGGCTCGGCTCGGCTGCCGGGTCGCGCTGATCCAGGACCGCCCCGTGCTCGGCGGCAACAACAGCTCCGAGGTCCGCGTCGGCCTCTCGGGGCTGATCCACCAGGCGCCCTATCCGCGGCTCGGCGACCTCGTCGACGAGCTCGGCCCGGTCGGCCACTGGAACCTGTGGGAGGCGAAACGGGCGCCGGACGCGCCGCGCAGCCGGAGGATCCTGGAGGTTATCGCGGCGCATCCCGAGAAGAAGACCCACAACGCGGGGCCGGCGTCGAACTACGAGGACCGGCGCAAGATCGATGTCGTCCGTGCCGAGACGAACGTGACGCTCGTCCTCAACGCGCGCGTCAATGCCGTCGCCATGGAGAGCGGCCGCATCGCCTCGGTCGTCGCGCAGGACATCCGCACGGGCGAACGTCGCCGCTTCCGCGGCAGGCTCTACGCCGACTGCACCGGCGACGGCAACCTCGGCGCCCTCGCCGGCGCCGACTTCCGCGAGGGCCGCGAGTCGAAGGCGGAAACCGGCGAGGATCTCGCGCCGGAGGCCGGCGACAAGCTGGTGATGGGGACGTCCGTGCAGTGGTACGCGGACGAAGAGCCCGCGGCCTCGTCGTTCCCGGAGTGCCCGTGGGCGGTGCGGTTCGACGCGACGACCTGCATCCCCGCGACCCGCGGCGACTGGGACTGGGAGACCGGCGCGATGCGCGACCAGGTCGCCGAGATCGAGCGCATCCGCGACTACGCCCTCCGCGTCGTCTACGGCAACTGGGCGGTGCTCAAGAACGACCCCCGTTTCCGCGACACCTTCGCGCGGCGGCGGCTGGCGTGGGTCGCGTGCATCGGCGGCAAGCGGGAGTCGCGGCGGCTGCTGGGCGATGTGATCCTGTGCCAGCAGGACATCGTCGGGCGCCGGGAGTTCCCGGATGCGAGCGTCACCACGACCTGGACGATCGACCTCCACTACCCGAAGGCCGCGGCCTGCGCCTGCGAGGCGTTCCGGTCCGAGGCGCGGCACCTGGAGATCGAGCCGTACCCGATCCCGTACCGCTGCCTCTACTCCCGCAACGTCGGCAACCTCTTCATGGCCGGCCGCGACATCAGCGTCACGCACGTCGCGCTCGGCACGGTGCGCGTCATGCGCACCGGCGGCATGATGGGCGAGGTGGTCGGCATGGCCGCCTCGCTCTGCGCGAAGCACGGCACGACGCCCCGCGGCGTCTACGAGAAGCACCTCGACGCGCTGAAGGCCCTGATGACGCGCGGCGCCGGGCGGGAGGCGGCGCGATGAGGCCGTGGCTCCTGTGGGTCGGGTTTGCGATCCTGCCGCTCGCGGCGAGCCCCGGCGAGCCCCCCGCCCCGGCGGGACGCCCGCTGGTCGGCGCGATCCGCTGGGACGCGTGGCACCGCGTGCCCGCGGACGGCATCGCGTGGCCGGTGCGCGCGATGGAACGGTCGCTGGCCCCGGCGCGCTACCACCACCGGCTGCCGTTCTTCGCGACGGCCGTCGCCGACGGCGAAGTCCGGGTGAACGGGTACACGGCGGAGATCGTCGACCGGGAGATCGCCTTCGCGAAGGCCGGCGGGCTCGACTACTGGGCCTTCCTCCTCTACGCGACCAACGATCCGATGAGCCAGGCGCTGTCGCTCTACCTCGCGAGCCCGCGGCGGGCGGACGTCCGGTTCTGCGCCATCGCCGGCACCGCCACCCTCGAGCGGGAACCGTCGCGCCTCGTCGAACTGATGGGGCAGGCCTGCCACGTGAAGGTCGCGGGCGGGCGTCCGCTCCTCTTCGCGTTCCGCGTGACGGACGCCTCGGTCCGGGCGTGGGGCGGGCCGGAGAAGGCGCGGGCGAGATTCGACGCCCTGCGCGCGGCCGCCGTCGCCGCGGGCTGCGGCGATCCGTACCTCGTCGCGATGAACGACTCCGCGGCCGAGGGGCGCCGGATCGCGGGCGTCATCGGTGCCGACGCGATCGGCGACTACGCGGTCGCGGGGAACGGCGGGACGAACGGCACGCCGTACGCCGAGCTGGCCCGGACGGCGCGGCGGTTCTGGGAGGAAGCCGCCCGCGCGGGGGCCGCGCTCGTGCCGCTGGCGATGGCGGGCTGGGATCGCCGGCCGCGCGTCGAGCAGCCGGTGCCGTGGGAGACGTGGCAGAAGCCGGGCGACGGCCTCGACCGCTACTACGCGTCGCCGACGCCGGCCGAACTCGCGGCGCACGTCCGCGAGGCGTCGGACTGGGTGGACGCGCACCCGGACCGGTGCCCCGCCCGCGCCGTGCTGATCTACGCGTGGAACGAGCACGACGAGGGCGGATGGCTCTGCCCGACGCTCGGCGCCGACGGCAGGCCGGACACGTCGCGGCTCGACGCCCTCGCGGCCCTGCGCGCGCCGGACGCCGGCGCGCCCGTTGTCCAACCCTTGGAAGAGCGCAACGCGGGAGTTTCCAATGCCTGGAAGTAAGGCCCGTTTCGCGAACGGAACGCGGCTGGCGGTCGCACTGCTGGCCGCCGCGTCGTCGGCGTCGCCCGCGGTCCGCGCCGCGGTCGCGCCGGCGGCGACGGCGAGGCCGAACGTCATCGTGCTGCTGACCGACGACCAGGGCTACGGCGATCTCGCGTGCCACGGCAACCCGGTCGTCCGGACGCCGAACCTCGACCTCCTGCACGACGAGTCCGTGCGGTTCGCCAACTTCCACGTCGACAGCTACTGCAGCCCGACGCGCGCGGCGCTGATGACCGGCCGCTACGCGCACCGCGTGGGCGGGTGGGGGACGGTCTGCGGACGCAACATGCTCCGCGACGGCGAGGTGACGATGGCGGAGGTCTTCCGCCACAACGGCTATCGCACCGGCCATTTCGGCAAGTGGCACCTCGGCACGTGCGCTCCGTACCGGCCGATCGACCGCGGGTTCGACGAGTGGCTCGGCCACGGCGACGGCGGCACCGGCTGCACGACGGACTTCTGGGGCAACGACCGCGTGAACGACCGCTATCTCCGCAACGGCCGTTGGGAGGACCGGGCGCGTCCCGGCTACGAAACCGACGTGTTCTTCGACGCGTCCATGGAGTTCATCGGCGAGGACCGGCAGCGGCCGTTCTTCGTCTACCTCGCCACCTACGCGCCGCATTCGCCCTGCAGCCTGCCCGACCCGCAGTGGGCCGAAGCCTACCGCGGCCGCGTGCCCGCGGGCGTCGCGCACTTCTATGCCAGCATCGCCCGCGTCGACGAGAACCTCGGGCGGCTGCGTGCGTTCCTGCGCGACCGGAAGCTGGAGCGGGACACGGTCCTCGTCTACCTCACCGACAACGGCACCGCCGAGGGGGAGAAGGTCTTCAACGCCGGCATGCGCGGGAAGAAGGGGTCCCCGTACGACGGCGGCCACCGCGTGCCCTGCTTCCTCCGCTGGCCCGGGGGCGGATTCGACCGGCCGGTCACGGTCGACCGTCTCGCCGCGCACATCGACCTGCTGCCGACGCTGGTGGAGCTCTGCGCGCTGCGCCTTCCGGCCCCGGTGAAGTTCGACGGCGTGAGCCTGCGGCCGCTGCTCGCCGATCCGCGCGCGGCGTGGCCCGATCGCACGCTCGTGCTGGGCACGCCGCAGAACCAGGTCGCGGCGAACCCCACGCCGCCCCGGCACGGGGTGAACTGCTCGGTGATGACCGACCGCTGGCGGCTGGTGAACAACCGGGAGCTTCACGACCTCGCGGCCGATCCCGGCCAGCAGCGGGACGTCGCCGCCGAACGGCCGGGGGTCGTCTCCGAACTGCGCGCCGCGTACGAGCGCTACTGGACGGACGTCAGCGCGAACGACGAGGGCTGGCGCGGCCGGCCGGTCGTCGGCGCCGCGGACGGGGGCGACGTCGAACTGTGCGCGGAGGACTGGTATCCGACGCAGGGAAGCTGCCCGTGGAACCAGTCCGCCGTCGCCGGGGGCGGCGCGCTGTTCGGCCGCTGGCCGGTCCGGTTCGCCGCGGCAGGCACCTACCGCGTCGAGATCCGCCGCTGGCCGCGCGAGGTGGAGGCCCCGATGGCCGGCGTCCCCGCGGGCGGCGCGGCCGCGGACGCCCATCTGGCCGGCGGTCCGGTCGACGGCCTTCTCTACGGCGGCCGGCCGAGGGCGCTGCCCGTGGCGCGCGCCCGGCTGAGAATCGGCGACCGGATTCAGGAGGCGGCGGTCGGCGGGGCCGACACGGCGGCGGGGTTCTCGATCGAGGTCGGCGCCGGGCCGGCGGACGTCGAGGCGACCCTTCTCGACAAGGACGGCGCGCCGCTGTGCGGCGCCTTCTACGCAACCATCCGCGGGACGTCGCGTCCTTCGGAGAAGTGACCGCAACCAGGGGAAGCCATGAAATCCAACTTCTTTCCAATCCTTGGAACCCTGCTCGCGCTGGCCTTCCAACCCCTGGAACCCGCGCGCGCGGCGGACCGGATGGAGCCGCTGGGGCTGCGCGAGGTGCGGGTGGGCGGCGAGATCGGGCGGCGCATCGCGGTCACGGTCACGAACAACCTGCTCAAGCTCGACCTCGACCGCGACTTCCTGCCCGAGTTCACGGCGGATCCGCGCACCGGGAAGTTCATCGGGCTCGGCATGCTGCTCGACTCGGCGGTGAAGCTGGCGGCGGCGACCGGCGACCCCGCGGCGGTGGCGGCGAAGCGGCGCCTCGTCGAGGGGATCCGCGCGGCACAGGAGGCGGACGGCTACATCGGGACGTTCGCGCCGAAGGATCGCGTCGTGAAGATCTGGGACGTCCACGAGATGGGCTACGTGATCCTCGGGCTGCTGGAGGACCACCGCCAGTTCGGCGAGGCGGCGTCGCTCGACGCGGCCCGGCGCGCGGCGGACGGGCTCGTGAAGGGCTGGTCGCGGCTGCCCGCCGACTGGGGCCGCGGGGAGGACGTCGCCCCGCACGTGGCGTTCACCGGGATCGAGCGGACAATGCTCGCGATGCACCGCGCGACCGGCGAGCGGTCGTACCTCGACTTCGCGGTGAAGACCCGCGCGCTGCCGGAATGGGATCTCGGCATCGTGGTCGGCCGCCGCGCCGGAATCGAGGGGCACGTCTACGCCTACATGGCGCGCTGCCTTGCGCAGCTCGAACTGCACCGGCTCCAGCCGGACGCGCGGCTGCTGCGGCCGGCGGACCGCGCGCTGGACTTCATGACGCGCCGCGACGGGCTGCTGGTCACCGGCAGCGCGGGGCAGTGCGAGATCTGGACGGACGACCAGGACGCGCGCGGCGACGTCGGCGAGACCTGCGCGCTGGCCTACCAGATCCGCGTGTGGGACAGCCTGCTGCGCCTGCGCGGCGACGCGCGCATGGGCGACCTGATGGAGCGGACGATCCACAACGCGCTCTTCGCGTCACAGTCGCCCGACGGCCGGCGGCTGCGCTACTTCGCGCCGCTGGAGGGGCCGCGGACCTACTGGAGCACGGACACCTACTGCTGCCCCTGCAATTTCCGGCGGATCGTCGCCGAGCTGCCGTCGATGGTCTTCTACCGGGCCGACGGCGGCCTCGTTGCGAACCTCTACGCGCCCGCAACGGCGACCGTTGCCGTGGCCGGCGGGGCGTCGGTCACGGTCCGCGAGGAGACGGACTACCCGAATTCCGGGAAGATCCGGCTGACGCTCGATCCACCGGCGCCCGCGTCGTTCCCGGTGCGATGCCGCATCCCCGCGTGGGCGGCGGGCGCGACGGTCGCGGTGAACGGGGCGCCTGCGGCCGGCGAGGTGAAGCCCGGCGCGTTTTTCGAGGTCCGCCGCGAGTGGAGGGCGGGCGACCGGATCGAGATCGACTTCCCGATGCGCTGGCGGCTGGTGAAGGGCCGCCAGCGGCAGGCCGGGCGGGTCGCGGTGATGCGCGGGCCGCAGGTCTTCTGCCTGAACCCGGCGCAGGACGCGGCGCTGGCGAAGCGCGACGGGGTCGAACTGGGCTACCTCGCGCTGGATCCGGCGTCACTCGGCGATCCCCTTCCGAGCGACGCGGTGCGCCCCGGCGGCATCGGCTGCCGCGTGACGGCCTGGAAGCCGGGCTTCGGGCTCTCGGCGAAGGCCGACCATGAGCTGACGCTGACGGAGTTCCCCGACCCGGAGGGACGCGCGACCTACTTCCGGCTTCGCGATTTCGCGGTCGCGGTCGACGACGAGCTGCTCGCGAGCCCGGGTGCGCGACCGTGAGCCGGAGGCGTCCCGGCGGCGGCTGCCGCGACAGGTGCCGTTTGCGCACCGCAAGGGCGGGGAAGAACGCGGGCAACCGGGTCCGGGGCTGTTCCGGCCGTCCCGGCTTCAAGGGCGACCAGAAAGGACTCTGAAATCATGAAGACCATGGCAGGCACCCTGGTGTTGGCGTCACTGGTTTCGCTGCACGCTGCGGAGTTCCACGTCGCGCCGACTGGCGACGACGCGAATCCCGGTACGAAGGCACGGCCGTTTGCCACCCTGGAACGGGCGCGGGACGCCGTCCGCGCGAATCGTGCTGCCGAGCCGCAGTCGGCGTGCCGGATCATCCTGGGCGCGGGCACCCATCGTTTCGAGCGAACACTGGTGCTCGACCTCCGCGACGGTGCGGTCGAAATCACCGCCGCAGCCAACGAGAGACCGGTCCTCAGCGGCGCCGCGCCGCTGCCGGGCGGGTGGCGACCCGCGCCGCACGATCTGGCGCGTTTGCCGGAGAAGGCGCGCGGTCGCGTCTGGGTCGCCGACGTGCCGGAGGAGTGGCCGGTGTTTCGCACCCTCTTTGAAGGCGACAAGCTGTTGCCGCGGGCACGCACGCGCGGGTTCCGGCAACTCAAGCAACCTCCCGCCGGCGGGCCGGCCATCACGCTGCAGCATCTCTACCTGCCGGCGGAAGCGGTGCAGGGCGTCGCCGATTTCGCCGGGGCGGAGATGGTTGTCGTGCCCGTCTTCCCGTGGGTGATGAACATCCTGCCGATGTCCGAGGTGAATCGGTCCACCGGCCTGGTGCGCACGGCGGTGCCGGCAACCTACACGTTGAGCCAGCCGAACTTCGCCAACTTTCCGGACGGCACCGTCTGGATCGAGAACGTGCCGGAGGCGCTCGACGAACCGGGGGAGTGGGTGCTGGATGCGAACGCCCGCACGCTCTACCTCTGGCCGCGCGACGGCAGGAAGCCCGGCGACGACCTTGTGGCGCCGCGCCTGACCGAACTCATCCGCGTGGAAGGGAAGATCGATTACGACGGCCCGACGGACACGCCGGTGCGCGACGTGGTCTTCCGCGGACTCACGTTCACGCAGGGCGACCGCTGGCCGTGGGAGCCGGCCAAGACGGGCTGGGGATTGCAGCATGACTGGGAGATGTTCGACCGTCCAACGGCCATGCTCCGTTTTCGCGGAGCCGAATCCTGCCGGGTCGAGGACTGCCGGTTCGTCAATAGCGGGTCGGCCGGCGTGCGATTGGATCTGCATTGCCAGAAAATCTCCGTCACGCGGTGCGAACTGGCGCAACTCGGCGGCGCCGGCGTGTTGCTGGCCGGCTACGGCATGGGCACCAAGGACGCGAACCGCGACAATGCCGTCACCGACTGCCATGTGCACCACGTCGGCCGGCTGCTCTGGCACTCGGCGGGAATCTGGGCCTGGCAGAGCGGCCACAACCGGATCGAGCACAACCACGTCCATCACACGCCCTACACCGGAATCCTCGCGACGGGCCGGACCATTCCGGACCGCCAAGGCAAGGCCGAATGCAGCCGCACCGTGCGCTGGAGCGAGGCCGACCCGGTGTTGGGCAAGGAACGCCCCGACTGGCAACGGCGCGAGCCGCTCATGCACGCCCGCGAGAATCTCATCGCCCATAACGACCTGCATCACTGCATGGAAATCATGGGCGACGGCAACGCCATCTACGTCTCCGGAGCGGGCAGGAACAACCGCGTGCTGAACAACTTCATTCACGACATCCCGTCGCAGAACATCAACGCCAGCATCCGCTGCGACGACGACCAGCACGAGACCGTCATCGAGAACAACGTCATTACGCGGGTTTGCGGCGAAGGCATCATCTGGAAGGGCAGGAACACGATCCGCAACAACATCCTCCACGACATCCGCGACACGACGCCCGACGGCAAGCCCTGCGTCCACACGCGCGGCTACTTCGTGATGCCGTCGTCGCCGGTGGATGGTTCGATCGTCGAGCGGAACCTTGTCGTCTCGCGAACTGCCGGGCAGACACTGCTGTCCGAGCGCACAAAGCCGGTCGCCAAGAAACCCCAGTTGACGGCGCCCGCGGTGCTGCGGACCTGCAAGGCCGACAACAATCTCTACTTCAACACCGCCGAACCCGGCTGGGGCCGGAGGCATCTCGACGCCCAGCGCCCCTTCGGCATCGAACAGCACAGCGTCGAAGCCGATCCGCAGTTCCGCAACCCCGCACAGGACGACTTCCATCTCCCGCCCGATTCGCCCGCGCTCAAACTCGGCTTTCAGCCCATCGACATCTCCGCCGTCGGCCCGCGAAAGTGACCGGAAAGCAAACGATGAAACCCGCCCTCACCCTCCTCACCGCCCTGCTGCTCGCGCCGCTGGCCGCGCTGCATGCCGCTGACAAACCTGCGAAACCAAACCCCGACCAGTTCGCAGGCGTTGATCCCGACGACGGCACGGCGCCGCGACCTGAGAAGACGGTCCCGCCGCGTCTGATTCCGAATCCGAACAGCACCGAGGATTATGCCCGTGCGCAACGCACCTGCTCCGGCGTGCCGAGCCTCGCTGTCTCGCGCGGTGGACGACTTTGGGCGGCTTGGTTCTCCGGCACGACACCCGGCGAGATCATCGAGCGCTGCCCGCACGCCTACGTCGTAGTCAGCACGAGCGGCGACGGCGGGAAGACGTGGAAGGAAGTGCTCGCGATTGATCCCGATGGCGCGGGGCCGCTCAAAGCCTATGACCCGCATCCGTGGATCGATCCCGACGGGAAACTGTGGGTCTTTTTCACGCTGCCCTTTCCCCTGCACAAGCACGCTTGGGCCATCACGGCCGAAGACGGCGATCAAGAAAGCCCCGTGTGGTCGCCGCCGCGTCCTGTCTTCGAGGGCGTGCTGCTCAACCGCCCCACCGTGCTTGCCAACGGCGACTGGTTGTTCCCCACCTATGCCCGGCGACCGCAAAACATGGGCGCGATACTTTCGCACGTCTCCCGCGACCAAGGCCGCACCTTCGCCGTGAGAGGACGAATCGAAGCCAGCTGGGACCTCAGCCCGTCCGAGCCGATGGCGGTGGAGCGCAAGGACGGCTCGCTCTGGATGCTCGTTCGCACCACGAAGGGCATCGGCGAAAGCGTCTCCAACGATGGCGGCACGACGTGGAGCCCGCTGAAGGTTCCCGCCATCCAGCACACCTCGTCGCGCTTCTACATCGGCAGGCTGCAATCGGGAAATCTGCTGCTCGTGAAGCACCTCCGCATCGACGAAGACCCGCTGTCCGCCGGCAAAGGCAAACAGCGCCGCGAACTCACCGCCTTCCTCTCCAAAGACGACGGCAAAACCTGGACCGGCGGCCTCGTCATCGACGAACGCGTCGGCTGCTCCTACCCCGACATCCAGCAAACGCCCGACGGCACCCTCTACATGATCTGGGACTTCATGCGCTCCCGCGATCAGGACATCCTCATGACCACCTTCCGCGAAGAGGACGTGCTCGCCGCCAATGACGAAGCCGCCGCCCGCGTGAAGGCGAATCGCAAGCTCGTGAGCAAAGGAGGAGCACTTTGAACATGAAACCCACGCTCACCCTCCTCACCGCCCTGCTGCTCGCGCCGCTGGCCGCGCTCCACGCTGCTGAAGCAGTCACGAACACGGTCGGCATGAAGCTCGTGCGCATTGAGCCGGGGACGTTCACGATGGGCCAGGACGGGCCGCCGCTCTCGGGGAACGACAAAATGGACACGCATCACACCGAGTTTCGTTGCGCGGATTGGGATGAGAAGCCGGCGCATCGCGTCACTCTCATGCAGCCGTTTCACATGAGCGTCACCGAGGTCACGCTGGGACAGTTCCGGCAGTTCATGCCTGATTTCCGCAAGGGCAAAGCCGTGGACGATGAGGCGGTGAGCGGAGTCACCTGGACGCAAGCCACCGCGTTCTGCGAGTGGCTGTCGAAGAAGGAAGGCAGGACCTATCGCCTGCCGACCGAGGCGGAGTGGGAGTATGCCTGCCGTGCGGGCACGACGTCGATCTTCCACACGGGCGAGAGCTTGCCCGCAGGACATCAGAAGTGGTTTGGCGAACAGGGACGGCGCAGTCTGTATTTCCCGGACGGCAAGTTCCCGCCCGAATATGCGTGGCAGGACGGCGCGTCGTCGCCGCGCGTGGGACAGACGACGTCCAATGCGTGGGGGCTGCATGACATGCACGGCAATGTGGCCGAGTGGTGCCTCGACTGGTATGGCCCGTATGAGAGCGGCGATCAAACCGATCCGCTGGGCCGCAGCGAGGGCGATTTCCGCGTGTTCCGCAGTGGCGGGCATTCCATGCTCGCGCAGTTGGTGCGGTCAGCAAACCGTGGCGGCTGGGTTCCGGATTCGTCGCTGCCGTGGGTCGGTTTCCGCGTCGTGCTCGGCGAGATGCCGAAAGGAAAAACTTTGCCGCCTGCGCCCGCGCCGCTCAACGCGCGAGATGTCAGCCGGCAAGCGGCGAAGATCGTGCCGCAG
>Ga0194127_10003653_pt1 | contig 19508 bp, 18 predicted proteins | sample TA2KigC100mmetaG_FD_148624 | JGI IMG/M metagenome (GOLD analysis project Ga0194127, IMG submission 148624) | Freshwater microbial communities from Lake Tanganyika, Tanzania - TA2015036 Kigoma Deep Cast 100m | ecosystem: Environmental > Aquatic > Freshwater > Lake | place: Tanzania: Lake...
AGTGCCACAGCTCGAGCTGATCGAGCGCGGCACCGGAACCATTTTAAAGGTAAAATCTTTTTGTTTCAGCAGACTTTCAGCGCGGATTGCATAGAAAATGGTTGGAAAAGTAACGTAACAATTAGTGGCCATGACTGCTCCTGCCTTTGATCTCTTGTAGCTGTGGAATCCATTAACGGATACTTTTTATTTATATCATATAATCCAGCTTTTATTCCTACAGTTAAATAAAGAAAGTTCGGCATTTCTAATTATATTGGCTAGACAGCATTACTCATATACGAATTGTTAATGAGCAGGCAGAGAGCTATTACTAAATTAAAGGTTCTGCTAAGATCTCCTCCAAAATGTTTCGAAATACCAGGTCGCTAATAGACGGTTTAGATCATAATCAGTATAATTAAGCGGGGTAATCCTTTGCAGTTGTCTCCTGAAAGGTTGTGGGTGATGGATTTTGATCAGATCAGGGCTTTCATCAAAGTAGCAGAACTACGCAGTTTTTCTGAAGCAGGCGAGAAGCTTTTTATCAGCCAGCCTTCGGTAAGCGTGCGGGTCAAAGCCCTGGAAGAAGAGCTGGGGGTTATTCTTCTCGATCGCTCCAAGGCCCGCGAACCATCTTTAACTGATGCAGGCCGGATCTTCTTAGATTACGCCCAGTCGATTATGAAACTTAATGATGAATGTCGCGAAAAACTGTCAGGCAAGCGAGAAAAGTCAACCGGTCTGCTTTATACCGGGGCCAGCACTGTACCCGGCATCTACCTGCTGCCGCCACTGCTGGCCGGTTTTCGGAAAAAGCATCCCGCTGTTGAATTTAATATCAGTATTCTCGATACTGCCGCAGTTTTAGAAGGGGTTCTCGATTACAGTTTTGATTTAGGATTGGTCGGTCTCATCAAACAAGACGATCGCCTGAATTATTTAGCGCTGATGGAAGATGAGTTGGTTTTTTGCACGGCCGGAGGTCTGCTTGAACAGGATCGCTTTATAGATGGTTTTCCGCTTGAGCAGCTGTTTGCGCATCATTTGATTTTACGGGAAAAAGGTTCTGCCACCAGACAGTTGTTGGAAAAGGTATTGGTAAAAAATGGATTCAGTATGGATCAGTTTAAAGGCATTACCTACATCAACAGTCTTGAAGGAATTAAGCACGCGGTTAAAGCTGGTTTGGGAGCGGCTGTGGTTTCAAAACTTTCCATTGCTGACCTGGTGGGGCTTGGCGAACTGGATCAGTTTACGATTAAAGATGTTGACCTCAAACGATCACTATACCTGGTTTACCATCACCGCCGGGTTTTGACTGGGGCGGCGGAAGAATTTATTGCATTTGCTGCTGCTTGCAGTGATGCGCAACAGTAAATATTTAATCAACTGTTAATATCGGTAACTTCGTTTTATAATAGATAGAGCAGGTCGCAGACACCCTGCTTAATAAAAAACAGGGATGGCAATTGATTAAGTGCATAATCACCAAGGTGGTTTAAATTACTGGACCAGGGCAGCGATGATCGCCGCCCTGTACGCCGGTTTAACTATCTTGCTGGCCCCGATCAGTTACGGTATGATTCAGATCCGGGTTGCCGAGATGCTGATGGTTCTGCCATTTTTTACTGCAGCAGCAGTGCCGGGACTATTTGTTGGCTGTTTGGTTGCCAATATTTATGGCGGCTACGGCCTGCCGGATATTGTTTTTGGCAGCCTGGCAACTTTGGCAGCGGCTTTTCTGGTTACAAAAATTAAAAACCGTTACCTTGTTCCCCTGCCCCCGGTGGTGATCAATGCCTTAGTAGTAGGGATGGTTTTACATTTAGTCTTGGGTCTGCCATTTTTCCTGGCTGCAGCCTGGGTCGGTCTGGGACAGCTGCTGGCCTGTTATGGTCTTGGATTGCCACTACTGCTGATCCTGGAAAAACAACGACATCTATTTAAGTAATTTGAGCTGATATTTAGTAAAGGTTTAAAAGAAGATACCGGGGAGGGATGCCTGTGGCCGGACATTCAAAGTGGGCGAACACCAAACACCGCAAGGCCAGGGTTGACGCACAAAAAGGCAAAATCTTTACCAAGATCGCCAGGGAGCTAACCGTTGCAGCCCGCGAAGGCGGCGAAGATCTAAACGCTAATTTCCGTTTGCGGCTGGCTGTTCAGAAAGCCCGCGAAAACAACATGCCTGGTGAAAATATCCAGCGGGCCATCCAAAAAGGAGTCGGCGGTCAGGATGGTAGTAACTTCGAGCAAGCTAATTACGAAGGATATGCAGTTAGCGGCGTGGCAGTACTGCTTGAGATCCTGACTGATAACCGCAACCGGACTGCAGCAGAAATCAGGCACATTTTTTCACGGCATGGTGGCAGCCTTGGCGAATTAGGTTGTGTTTCTTGGATCTTTAATCGTAAAGGAACGATTTCCGTCTGCGTTAAAGGGCAGAACATGGATGAAGATGACCTGATACTGCTCGCTCTTGAGGCCGGAGCAGAAGATGTGACCGCTGAAGGTGATCATAGCTATACACTGACCACCGGGGTCGATAGTTTTGAGTCAGTAAAGCAGGCTTTACTTGATCAGGGGCTTGAGATTGTTTCAGACGAAGTGACGATGCTGCCCAGCACTACGGTTGCTATTTCCGACCAGGAAGATGCTTCAAAAATTATCCGCCTGCTGGAAACGCTGGACGATCACGAAGATGTCCAAAATGTTTACGCCAATTTCGAAATCCCGGAAGAACTACTGAGCTGACGAAGTTTTCTTCAGCAGGAGAGATAAAGGTGAACTGATGCGTATCTTAGGCATTGATCCGGGTGTCGCCATTACCGGTTACAGCATCATTGAAGAAAACGGCGCCGACTATTGTTGCATTGCTTCAGGTTGTATCCGGACGACAAAAGATAGTGAGCCGGAGCTGCGTCTTCTGACCATTTACGATCGGATAACCGAGCTGGTTACAGAATATAGTCCGCAGGCTCTGGCTGTGGAAAAAATATTTTTCAGTAAAAATGTCCGTACTGCCCTTCAGGTCGGAGAGGCCCGGGGGGTGGTGCTGCTGGCAGCAGCACGGGCCGGTATTTTGTTATTTGAGTATACACCGCTGCAGGTCAAACAAGCTGTAGCCGGTAACGGTAGAGCTGAGAAAGCCCAGGTCCAGAAGATGGTCCAGCTGCTGCTTAAACTGCAGCGGCAGCCGGCAGTGGATGATGAAGCTGATGCTATGGCCGTTGCGCTCTGTCACCTGCAGAACCGCCGCTTTCAGGAGGCAGTCAGGGGAGGAAAGCTTAAGTGATCGACTATCTAAAAGGTACCCTTGTTTCAGCTTTGCCCGGAAAAGCGGTGCTTGATGTGGGTGGTGTCGGGCTGGCTCTCGAAATGCCATCTGCCGCGGATCACCTCTCTAACCGGATTGGTGAAGAGGTGATGTTTTACACCCGGCTGTTGGTCAAAGAAGACGAGATGATCATCTATGGCTTTCGGGCTGCTGAAGAGCGCAAACTGTTTAATCTGGTATTGAGCGTCAGCGGTTTTGGACCCCGGCTGGCCCTATCACTACTCAGTATCTTGACTGTATCGCAGCTCTATATCGCGGTTCTGGAAGAAAATGTGGCCCAGCTGTGCCGTGCGCCTGGTGTTGGCAAAAAAGCGGCGCAACGACTGATCTTGGAATTAAAAGAAAAATTGCCCAAGGTTATTTCCGCCGAGGAGTTGGCAGGCGGGCGTCTGGTCAGCAGCGGCAGCTCTATGATTGACGATATTACCGAAGCTCTCTGTGCTTTAGGCTACTCACTTGGTGAAGCAACAGTAGCCGTAAGCAGGGTAGCAGAAGAAAACAAAGATGCTTCGCGGGAAGAACTACTTAAGCTGGCCCTTAAAAATATGGTTCGTGAGTAAGAGAGGAGCAGCAGATGGAAGAGCGCATAGTGTCAGCCCAGCGTCAACCAGATGATGACCCCCAGATCGAGGTCGGCCTCCGGCCGCGCAGCCTGCAGGAGTATGTTGGTCAGGAGAAAATCAAGGAAAAACTGGCTATCTATATCAAGGCTGCTTTGGAGCGAAAAGAGGCGCTTGACCATGTTCTACTCTACGGGCCCCCTGGTCTTGGTAAAACAACACTGGCCCACATTATTGCCTGGGAACTGGGGGTCAGCATCCGTATTACAGCCGGACCGGCCATCGAACGCCCCGGAGACCTGGCGGCCATCCTCACCAACCTTGGTCACGGGGATGTTCTCTTTATCGACGAAATTCACCGGCTCAGCCGCTCGGTTGAGGAAATTCTTTATCCGGCTATGGAAGATAATGCTCTCGATATTATCATCGGCAAAGGGCCGGGCGCCCGCTCGCTACGTTTAGAGCTGCCGCCCTTTACCCTAATCGGGGCAACCGTGCGGGCAGGGCTCTTAACCTCGCCACTGCGAGACCGTTTCGGGGTAGTTGACCGTCTTGATTTTTATAGTCCAGCGGAGCTGGAACAGATTATCACCAGATCGGCCGGAATCCTCAATATTCAATCAGAAAAAGACGGGGCGGATATTATTGCCCGTGCCTCACGAGGTACTCCGCGGATTGCAAACCGCCTTCTGAAAAGAGTACGTGATTATGCCCAAGTTAAAGCTGATAATATTATAACCAAAGCAGTAGCCCTGGAGGCACTGCAGATGCTGCAGCTCGATCATTTAGGCCTTGATGAAATCGATCGACGCCTGCTTTTGGCCCTGATTGAAAAGTATGAAGGCGGGCCAGTGGGGCTCGATACCCTGGCGGCCTGTATCAGTGAAGAGCCGGAGACCCTGGAGGATGTCTACGAGCCCTACCTGATGCAGCTTGGCCTGCTTAAACGAACAGCTCGTGGTCGTATGGTAACCACCGAAGCATATAAATACTTAGGGATCAAGCAGGGCGGCGAAAGTCAGCATCAACTTTTTTAAGCTCAACCTAAAAAATCACCACTATTTTGAATCTGTTACGCCGCTGAACATCTATAACCGGTCAGGGAATTACATAATAATTGGAACAGGTGTCCGTTGAGCGACTATCAATTAAGGGATTTTGACTATCATTTACCACAGGCCCTAATCGCCCAGGAACCGCTGGAGCAAAGGGACAGCTCACGGATGCTGATTTTGAGTCGCCAGGATCACAGCATCCGCCATGATCGCTTTATTAACTTTGCATCCTACCTGAAATGTGGAGATCTTCTTGTTTTGAATAATACTAAGGTGATACCGGCTCGTTTAAACGGCACCATAGAGCAAAGCGGTACATCTGCAGAAATACTGCTCATTAACCGCCTGGCTAATGGCAACTGGGAAGCGATGGTTAAACCAGGCCGTAAGCTTAAAGCGGGCGCAAGGGTAACCTTTGATTTTGGCGTGCGGGCTGTTGTTGAAGGCATTGCCGCTGACGGGTTGCGTGAGATTAGTTTTTCGGCAAAAGAAGCTTTCGAAATGATTCTGCCCCGCCTGGGGAAAGTGCCCCTGCCCCCATATATTAAGCGGGAAGTAAAAAACCCGGAGCAGTACCAGACTATCTATGCCCGCGTAGCGGGTTCGGCGGCGGCTCCGACAGCCGGGTTTCATTTTACCGACCAGGTATTTGCTGAACTAGAAAACAGAGGAATACAAAAAGCTTTTATTACCCTGCATATCGGACCGGGAACTTTTCAGCCGGTCAAAGCGGAAGATATCCGTGAGCACCAAATGCACCATGAATATTACCGGATCAGCAACGAGACAGCTACTCTCCTTAACAGCGCCAGGACGGAAGGCAGGAGAATCATTGCTGTTGGCACCACTGTCTGCCGGGTTCTCGAAACCCTGGCCGCTGAGGGAAACCAGTTCGCGGAATCAGAGGGCTGGACCGAACTTTATATTTATCCCGGCTTTAAGTTTAAGGCAGTTGAGGCCATGCTGACCAACTTTCACCTGCCTCGTTCATCGCTGTTGATGCTGGTCAGCGCTCTGGCTGGGCGTGAATTTGTGCTTAATGCCTACCACGAAGCAGTTGAGCAAAGGTACCGCTTTTTTAGCTTTGGTGACTGCATGTTTATTATCTGAACCAACCGCCTAGATGTGGCTCTGGAGCATTGCTGTCATTGACACTGACTGCGGCATAATATAAGCTATAGAATGGATGAGCAGCTTGCCGGTAAAATACAGTTTAATTAAGCAGTGTCAGCTTAGCGGAGCCCGCCTGGGAACGCTGGAAACGCTGCACGGCCGGATCGAAACTCCGGCTTTTATGCCGGTTGGCACCCAGGGTACGGTCAAGGCGATCACCACCGGTGATCTGGAAGAGATGGGTACCGGGCTGATCTTAAGCAACTGTTACCACCTCTTTTTAAGACCGGGAGTAGAAATTATTGCCCGCCACGGCGGATTACACCGCTTTATCAACTGGCGGGGCGCCATTCTCACCGACAGCGGCGGTTTTCAGGTTTTTAGCCTCGGTGGGCTGCGCAAGGTTAATGATGACGGGGTTTTATTTACCTCGCACATCGATGGTTCGACCCACTTTCTGACCCCGGAGCGGGTTGCGCGGTTACAAAATATAATCGCAGCCGATATTGCCATGGTCTTAGACCAGTGCCCGCCCTACCCGGCAGAAAAAGATGTTGTAGCAGAGGCTGTTGTGCGCACAACCAAGTGGGCGATCAGGGCCAGGCAGGCTCATATAAAAGATCGCCAGGCCCTTTTTGCCATCGTTCAGGGCGGCGTTTTTGACGACTTGCGGCAATTATCCGCCGCAGCATTGACTGAAATTGGTTTCGACGGCTACGCCATCGGCGGCCTTTCGGTCGGAGAACCGAAAGAGCTGATGTATAACAGCCTGCAACAGACAGTACCGCTACTGCCCGCCAAAAAGGTGCGTTACTTAATGGGGGTAGGTTCACCGGACGCCCTGTTGGAAGGTGTCTACCGGGGGGTTGACATCTTCGATTGTGTGCTGCCGACCAGGATTGCCCGCAACGGCCGGGTAATGACGTCTCAGGGATACCTGCCGATCCGAAACAGCGTTTTTGCCGCAGACCTGTCGCCTCTTGATTCAGAGTGCCACTGTTCTGTCTGCCGCAATTATAGCAGGGCTTATATCCGCCACCTGCTTAATGCCGGGGAAATATTGGGTTTAAGGTTAACCACCTACCATAACTTGTATTACCTCGATCAGCTGATGCGGGAGATTAGAAAAGCCTTGAAAGAAGAACGTTTTACAGAGTATTATTGTGGAATGAAACCGGTTTTGAAAAAATTGTACGGAGGTGTCGATGAGTGAACATTGAAACACTGGGACCATTTGTACCGCTGATTTTACTGTTTGTGATTTTTTACTTTCTGCTGATCAGGCCGCAGCAACAGCAGCAGAAAAAACGTCAGGCAATGTTAAAAAGCCTCAAAAAAGGCGACCGTGTTGTCACCATTGGCGGTATACATGGTGTGATCAAAGAGATTGATGAGACCATCATATCGCTCAGGGTGGCTGATAACCTAAACCTTAAGTTCTCCCGGGCCGCTATCGATCGGGTCCTTGAAGAAGAAGCTGAATAACAATTCACAGGTTTAAGCAGGTTGTCCGGCAAACAGTGTAACGGACCCAAAAAACGCTCCTTGGAAACGCCGGGTTGGTGTTGGTGGGGGGCGTTTTTTTAGGCTGAGATTTTTTAGAGCAGGGGAATAATGATCATGGATTTGATAAGCTTCGGTTGGGAAAAGAAAATAAAAGAAGAAGGCCCTCTGGCACAGCGGATGCGCCCGGAAAAACTGGAACAATTTAGCGGGCAGCAGCAAATTTTGGGCCCCGGCAAACCGCTCAGGAAGATGATCGAAGAAGACAAGCTGGTCTCGCTTCTCTTTTATGGCCCCCCGGGTACCGGTAAAACCAGCCTGGCCAGAATCATTTCCGTCCAGAGTAAAGCTCTGTTTATCCAACTCAATGCAGTTGCCGCAGGAGTAAAAGACGTCCGCCAGGTAATCGATGAGGCCCGGGAAAACTGGTCACTGCATAACCAGCGCACGATCCTGTTTATCGATGAGATTCACCGCTTCAACAAGGGCCAGCAGGATGTCTTGCTTGCTGCTGTTGAACAGGGGACAGTTATTTTTATCGGTGCTACAACCGAGAATCCCTTCTTCTATTTAAACGGTCCCCTGCTTTCGCGGGTCAGGCTCTTTCTCTTTGAGCCCCTAAAGCAGGCTGAAATCATTGCCCTGCTGCAACACGCGCTAAATGATCAGGAGCGTGGCCTCGGATCGCTGACGCTTACAGTCGAAGCCGAAGCCTTACAACTGTTTGCCGACCGGGCCAACGGTGATGCCCGGGCTGCTCTAAATGCGCTCGAAACAGCCGTTCTGCTCGGGCAGCAAAAAGAAGGTCCTGTGCTGATTAAGGCAGAAACAGCCGCTGAAGCGATTAGCAGCAGGCTGCTCAGCTACGATCGGCAGGGCGACAATCACTATGATATGGCTTCTGCGTTTATTAAATCAATCCGCGGTTCAGATCCGGACGCTGCCCTTTACTGGATGGCCAGGATGCTTAAAGGTGGCGAAGATCCCCTTTTTATTGCCAGACGGCTGATGATTAGCGCTGCTGAAGATATCGGCAACGCCAACCCACAGGCCTTAACTATAGCTGTTGCCGCTGCCCAGGCAGTAAAGCTGATCGGTCTGCCTGAAGGCAGAATTCCTTTAGCCCAGGCTGTTGTCTACCTTGCCGGATCGCCGAAGAGCAACTCCTCTTACCTGGCGATCAATGCAGCACTTGAGTTGGTGGAGAAGGAAGAAAACCATCCCGTGCCGACCCACATCAAAGACAGCAGTTACAACGGGGCTAAAAAAATGGGCTACAGTTCTGGCTACCTATATCCGCATGATTATCCCGGCCATTATGTCAGACAGGATTACCTGCCCCCGGCCCTGGCGAATAAAAAACTCTATCACCCTGCTAATTTGGGTGCGGAAGAAAAGATCAGGCGTTACCTGGAAGTGATCAACCCTCAGCGCTATGGGGCAGCAGAAACAAACAGTCATGGTCATAAAGATGACTGAAGCTGAAAGTACATACTTATCCCCCCGCAGAGCACTCCGCCGCAGTTTCAGTGAGCAGGGCTCGCGCTTTATTGTCGATCTGGCTCCTGCCCGCAGTCAAGAGGCAGCCAAAGATTTCATCGACAAGATCAGGGCTGAGTTTTCCGATGCCACCCATCATACCTATGCTTTCCGGATCGGCGCCGGTAGCGCCATAATTGAGCAGGCATCTGACGACCGGGAACCGGCAGGAACAGCTGGTGCGCCGATCCTGCAATATTTACAGGGTCACCGAATCTCCGATGCAGTGCTGGTCGTTACCCGCTATTTTGGCGGTACTAAACTGGGAATCGGTGGCCTGACCCGCGCTTATCGCAGTTGTGCCAGGGTTGCCTGCGAAGCTTCCTGTCTTGATTTGAAAGAGCCGCTGATCAACTACGCCTTGCAGTTTAAATATAAAGAGCTCGGGTCTGTAACCAGGCTGGCGAATAGTCATGGCGGAAGGGTTTTAGCTGTTGATTACGGTGATACAGTTGTCCTGAACCTGGAGTTGCCTCTGCGGTCTTCCGCTTCATTTAAAGAGCGCTTTGAGGCCATCTGCCGGGGTGGCGGTGAACTTGAGCTTTATTGACAGCCTTTCTTTATAACAGCTATAATTGCCTTAATTCGCAATGGAGGTAAACTGATGCAGTCAAGCACAATTCGCGCTTTCTTTCTGGACTATTTCAGATCAAAAGACCACCTGATTATGCCCAGTTTTTCAGTGATTCCGCAAAATGACCCGACATTGCTCCTAATCGGGGCCGGAATGGCCCCCCTTAAACCATATTTTACCGGGGAGAAAAAACCACCGCACCTGCGGGTGGCAACCTGCCAGAAATGTGTGCGCACACCCGATATCGAAAGGGTCGGCTACACCGGAAGGCACGCCACCTTTTTTGAAATGCTTGGCAACTTTTCCTTTGGTGATTATTTTAAAGAAGAGGCAATCGCCTGGGCCTGGGATTTGGTTATCAACGGTTATCGGTTGCCTGTGGATCGGCTCTGGGTCAGCATCTATGAAGAAGATGATGAGGCTTTTAAAATCTGGAATGAAAATATTGGTGTGCCCGCGGAGCGAATCAAACGATTAGGCAAAAAGGATAACTTCTGGGAGATCGGCCTTGGGCCCTGCGGACCCTGTTCGGAGATCTACTACGATCTGGGCGAAGCAGCAGGATGCGGCAACCCCGATTGCGCTGTCGGTTGTGACTGTGATCGCTACCTGGAGATTTGGAACCTTGTCTTTACTCAGTTCAGCCGTGAAGCCAATGGTGGACTGGTTGAGTTAAAGCAGAAAAACATTGATACCGGAGCCGGCTTAGAAAGATTAGCAATGGCCCTACAGGGTGTACACTCGCTTTATGATACCGACCAGGTCAGGCCGCTCTATGATCATTTTGTCAGCCAGGCCGACCCCGGTCGTCGTGATCAGCAAATACAACTCAGGGTAGTCACCGAGCACAGCAGGGGCACAACCTTTATGATTGCCGATGGGGTGATCCCTTCCAACGAAGGCCGGGGTTACGTCTTAAGAAGGTTGCTGCGCAGGGCGGTTCGCTACGGGCGCCTGCTTGGCATTGAAGGAGACTTTATGACCGAAGCTGCTTCCCTGGTAGTTGACCAGATGGGATCGGCCTACCCTAACCTCAAAGATCGACACGATTACATTCGCCAGGTGGTCAGCCTGGAAGAGCAAAAATTTCAGGAAACATTGGCCCAGGGCATGGATATTCTTGACAGCTATCTGGAGAAGATGCAGTGCGCGGGAGAAAAGATCTTACCCGGGGATCTGGCCTTCAAGCTTTATGATACCTTCGGTTTTCCGCTGGATCTGACGGCCGAAATTCTTCAGGAAAAAGGCCTTGAAGTCGATCGCGAGGCCTTTGGCGTCAACTTAAAGGAACAGCAGGAGAGAGCGAGGGCGGCTACGCGCACAGCTGCCGGCAAAGACTTAAATGAGCATTATCAGGCGGCTGAAGCGCTGGAAACAGTTTTTACCGGTTACGAAAGCTTAGAGCAGGATGCACAGCTAATGCTGGCTCTGGCGGACGGAAAAGCCGTTGCAGAACTGATCCAGGGCGATGAAGCCGAGCTGTTTCTCGATCGAAGCCCCTTTTACGCCGAAGCAGGTGGACAGGTGGGTGATAGCGGCCTAATCGAGGCAGCAGGCGCTGTTTTTAAGGTTATTAACACCGTTTTTACCCCTTTCGGCCAGATAGCCCATCAGGGGCAGGTTGTTGAAGGAGAGTTTAAAGCCGGCAGCAGGGTGCAGGCCAGGGTAGACCAGGTTCGTCGCCGCGGTATCTGCCGCAGTCATACTTCAACGCACCTGCTGCACCGCGCTCTGCGCAGAACTTTGGGTGATCATATCAACCAGGCCGGCTCTTTGGTCGCGCCTGACCGCCTGCGCTTTGACTTTAACCATTTCACCGCTCTTTCGGGTCAGCAGCTGCGCACCGTCGAAGAAGAAGTAAACCGCATGGCACTCGACAATGTGCAGGTTACCGCCACCCTGACCAACCTTGCAGCGGCACAAAAAGCGGGCGCAACGGCGCTCTTTACCGACAAGTATGAAGAGGGATCGGTGCGTATGGTTTCTGCAGGCGACTATACCCGCGAACTTTGCGGTGGAACCCATGTCTCGGCCACAGGGGAGATCGGGCTGTTTAAAATAATCGCTGAAGAAGGAATTGGCTCTGGCCTGCGGCGCATCGAAGCAGTGGTCGGATTCGGTGCCTACCGACAGGCGGTAAAAAATGATCAGCTGTTAAAATCGATTGCAGTGGCAATGAACACCGACATGCCAAGGCTTGCCGATAAGGTGACAGAGCACCTTGCTGAACATAAGCTGCTGCAGAAAGCAAATCAGGAGCTACAGCAAAAAATTGCTGCTTCCGAGGTTGCGTCCCTTCTTTCAACGATCAGGGATGTTGACGGAGCAAAAGTGCTAAGCGCAGCAGTTACCGCTGCTGGACTGGAATCGCTGCGCCTGGTCATGGATGAGGTGAGGGGCTGCCTTAGTTCTATTGCCGTGGTTTTAGGGGCGGTCAGTAATGGCAAAGTGATCCTCGTCAGTTCGGTCACGGCAGATTTGGTTGAACGCGGAATCAGGGCGGACCGTTTGCTAAAAGATGTTGCTAAACTTGTAGGCGGGGGCGGCGGTGGTAAGGCTGACCTGGCCCAGGCCGGCGGCACTGACCCTGCAGCCCTTCCGGAAGCGCTGGCTGCTGTGGATAAGCTGGTTCGTGAACAGCTTCAGGGTAAAGCATAGCTGTCGGGTAAAGACAGACTGGTTCTGGGCAACCAAAGATGGCCTGGTCATCCACGACCGGCACCAGATGGGAGGAGTTACTTGTGACTGACACTTTTAATCACGAAGAAACAGTCTTATTCAGGGTTGATGGTGAAGAGGTTGATAATAAGGCCAAAAAAGTACTGACCTCAGTTTACCAGGCTTTGAAAGAAAAAGGCTACAATCCGCTCAATCAACTGGTCGGTTACCTGTTATCCGGCGATCCGGCTTACATAACCAGCCACCAGAATGCCCGCAGCCTGATCAGGCAGGTAGAGCGTGACGAACTGCTGGAAGAGATTGTTGGCTCCTACCTGAAACTGGCCGAAAAAAATAATCTGTAATGGAGCTGCCGGCACCTTGCGCCTGCTAAGTATTGATCCCGGGGAGAAGAGAATCGGAGTGGCAATCAGTGATCCGCTGGCGATCACCGCCCAGGGGTTGGAAACGATAACTTTCACCGATCAGGAGCAGGCTGTTGAGCGCATTGCCGCGCTGTGCGAAGAGTATGGGGTTGAAAAGCTGATTGTCGGCAACCCGCTTAAGCTTGACGGCGGTCGGGGTAAAGCTGCGGAACTGGCCGCAGAATTAGCCATCCGCCTTGAACTAAGAACGGGTCTGCCTGTAATCATGGTTGACGAACGCTTCACCTCGGGCAGTGTGGAAAAAATCCTGATTGCCGACGGAACGAGACGTAAAAAGCGCCGCGCGGTGCGCGATAAACTGGCAGCCGCGTTGATCCTTGAAACCTACCTGGCCCGTGTCAAGCGGGACTGCTGGGATGAATAATATGAAACTGATAAATGAGGTGCAAACAATTGAACGGTAACGGCGAAGAGAGAACAGATCTGATTGTCCTGGTGGATGAAGAAGGTAACGAGCATGAATTTGCTTTGATTGACCGTTTTGAACTTGACTTTAAAGAGTATGCTATTTTGGTTCCGGTGATGTATTTAGAGGAGGAGGAAGAGGAAGAGGGTGAGTTTGACTTTGAAGATGAGGCCTATATCTTCCGTATAGATATTGATGGCGATGAAGAAACCTTAGTTGAAGTCGATGATGAGCTAGAGTGGAACGAAGTTGCCTCCGTCTGGGAAGAACGGGTTCAAAGTGAGGAGTACGAGGATGACGAGGAGCTTTTTTAAAAGGAGCCTGATTAATGTTTAGAAGAGTGCTAATCATCCTGGTGGTTTTGGTGATCTTTGCCCTTGCTGCTTATGTCGCCGGGAGTAACTATTATTACCAACAGCTGGAGCCTGTTGATCCGGAAGCGGTCGCTGATTACCGGTTAATTGAAATTCCCTCCGGCGCCAATGCCGCTCTGATTGGTGAGCTACTCTATAAAGAGGGTCTGATCCGTAACCAGCAGGTTTTTCAGCTTTATGTGCGCCGCCACGGCTTAGGGCACCTTTTCATCGCTGGTATCTATGACCTTAGCCCTTCGCACAGCCTGGGGCAAATTGCGGAGAAGCTCAAAAACGGCGAAATATACTCGGAAACAATCTGGTTTACAATCCCCGAAGGCTTCACTATTAAAGAGATCGCACAGCGCCTGGATGAAAAAGGCCTGGTCGAGAGCGCTTCATTTCTGGACTTTGCCCGTGAGCCATCTGATCAGATCCTGGAGAGTTTTCCTTATCTGTTGGAAGTAAGTGATTCAAGAATTGAATTTCTGCTGGAAGGTTATCTTTTTCCAGATACCTACGAGGTCTACCCGGAAAGCGGAATCGAAGAAATTGTCAGCCTGATGCTGCGCCGCCTGGATCAGATCATCACTGCAGAAGATCGGCAACGTATCACAGAGCTGAACAGCAGCCTGCACGAGATCCTCACCATTGCTGCCATGGTGGAGCGCGAAAGCCGCGTAGACAGCGAACGCCCTTTAATTGCCGGGGTGATTTACAACCGCCTGGAAATCGATATGCTGCTGCAGATTGATGCCACCATCCAGTACGCGCTCGGAGAAACAAAAGAATTCTTAACCTTTAAAGATCTCGAGATTCAATCCCCCTATAATACCTATCTCTTCGGCGGCCTGCCACCCGGCCCGATTGCCGCCCCCGGTGCCGCGTCAATCAAATCCGCCCTCTACCCCGAAGCCTCGGAATACTATTATTACAACTATAAGTATGATGGTAGCGGTGAGCACTACTTTTCCCGCACCCTGCAGGAACATCTCGAAAATGTTGCCAGGGCTGAAGCTAACCTTCCTTAAGAATACCAACATTATCCATTAAATAGAAATAAACGTAAATTCCCAAAGTAAGTTCCACAGTGGGAAGCCTGTTGCGATAACACTGAAAAACCAACGGATTTAAGTATGAGAAATAACCAGTGAAGAGACCTCAGAGGTTAATAAATGACGTAAAAATGGCCAAGAGCGGTTAAATAATGGCAAGGCAAACAAGCCTGATCCGCTAGTGTTTCAGACTAACTGCAACTTACCGGGAACTTAGAATGGGAAATCTTCCTTGAAATTTATCCTGGTTTGCGTTAGCCTTTAAGCAAGCTAGGCGATTGGTTTACCTCACCTGCCGAAACAGGTGTAATACCTAGCCGGGTGGCGATCTGAGCCCCGTATGTAAATGCGAACACTTCATACGGGGTTTTTCCACCCAAACTCTTGCGCTTAACGCTGTTGACGTGTGAAAAAATCAAATTCACCGTATCCTGCGTAAAATGGTCGAAAGAGCTTCCCTTCGGAACAATATCTCTAAAAAGTGTATGGTTCTTCTCGACTTTTGGCTTCTGGTAAGCCTTGTAGGGATCACAGAAGAAAAGATGAGTCTCGCGCTCCCCTATGACATTGTTTTCAATGGCTGAGACATTGGAAAACTCTCCACCGTTATCGGTGAGTGCGAAGGCAATAATGTCACCGAAAGCAAAACCGCCGCCAGTTAAAGCCGCTTTAAGGGCGGTAACTTTTGCGGACACCTCAAAGGAGGACTTGTCATTTAAGAGCAGACCGAACATAAAGTTGCACAGGGTGAAGTCAAAAGTCAAGATGACCTTGCCGCCGATACGGCCGATGAGAGTGTCCATCTCGGTCCAATGGGTCACGGCATTTTCTTCGATGAAAGCGAGGAAGTCATCAAAAGTGCGGCCAACCCTCGCGGCCTTAGGGACATACTGGTCGCGATGCTTGCGGCGCGGCTTGAACTTTACCACGCGGGGGAAATCCATCTTGCTCGCCGACAGATAGCCGCGGCTTAAGTGCCGGTAGACCGTTGATTTGGATACGCCCAGGTTGTTGGTAGCCAAGATGTGGTACAGGTGCTGCCCCTTGCGGATGCCCTCTGAGATAAGGGCATCGATCTCGTAGAACTCCTGCTTGTTGAGCGGGATCCCTTCACGGGCTTCTACGAGTAGGGTCTCGTAATCCTTCTGCGCGGCCTTCGCGTTGTAGAGCTGTTTCTGGAAACCGCACTGAGCGTGCCGTTTCCTGCAGGGGTTGCATACAAACGGGGCCTTGAGAAGAAGTGGGCAGATGTTCGTGATGGGGTTGCCATGTTTGTCAAACTTCTTGGCGCTGTTGGGGTTGACCTTAATGTGCCGCTTGACTTCCTTGGAAATGGTTGTCTGATCTTTTCCTACACGCGCGGCGATTTTCTTGAAGGTCACACCTTGGTCCAGGCACATTTGGATCTCGGTGCGGTCGTCAAGGGTCAGATGCTTGAATTTCGTAGAATTTAAGTCTGTCATTTTCTGTTTCCTTCTTCCTTAGAATCAAGGAAAATTTCCCAGACTTAATTCTACCTAAAAAACTTCCCAGACTAAATGCCACACCTTCGTCCACTGTGGAACTTACTTTGGGAATTTACTCTATAATTATTATCATTCCAAGGCAGACCTGTTTCTTGAAATTGTGACAGATGATATAAAAACTAATTTAGGTAAACCGCAGCCTATGCCGTTTAATGCGAAGGATAATCTAGTTGATCAAACCATGGCGCTGATTGCTAGTCTGGCGCAACCGCTACAGCCTGCAAATAAAGAGCTGTGGAATTTCCATTTTTTTGATTGGGAGTAAACCCCCGGGTATTGGTTTACCGATTTTCCTGTTCCCACATAATGTAGGCGTCATACATCTCGGGCAATGTCACCCACTTAACACTACCATCTTCCACATACGGCTCTATGCGTTTTAACCACTGTTCTAGCAGCACCTTATCAAGGGGCTTTCCTAAGCTCCAGCCTACATAGTAAATGTTTACCTTATCTGGGTCAGCCAAGGCAATGGCCTGTTCTAGCTCCTGGATGTAGGTGTCGATGTCCTCTTTAGTGAAATCACTAGAAACATATGAGCCGTCAGGTGACATTGACTGTTCGTATTTGCCAACAAGCAGTCCGCTTTCAGAAAGGATGACAAGCTTTCCACTGGGATTATCTATAATCCAGTCTGCCCCACTTTTGGCACGCCAGGGGTGGAGTCTTTCGGCAAGAGATGTCGGGTAGGGCTGGTGGCATTTACTGGGGCTTGGGCAGTTTTTGAATTGATCAGGTTGAAGCTCTTCGGGGAGTGAGGAAACAGAATAGGCCACGCCACCTGTGGTAAACTTGAATCCCGATTCAACGCAAGCTGTGACCCAATCACAGTGAGACGTTACGCCAGAAACATGCCTGACATTTATGCCTAGCTGCTCTAACTCTTTCTTTTTAGTAGTAAGGTCTGATGTAAAGTTCTTGCAGACATAATTTCTGCTGCCGCCCACATCAGCATGCACGCCAACGCCATGTCCACGTTCTTGCATTTCAAGTAGGACGTTATCGCCCCAGCGAAGGCTGCCTTTAGTAAGTTCCTTGCTCTCCCATGTAAGTTTGGCATCATACGCCTCAAATAAGTCTGCATAATCTCGCATCAAACTAACATGTCTAACGTAGGCGCTCTCGTTAGTATCATCTGCCCAGCCTTCAAGATGAACCATAATCCCGATATACACGATAGGGCGGGTAGCTTTGGTAGTTTCTTGTTTTGGGGCGAGATCACGGCAGTCTTCTGGGCATAGACCCCTATCCTTTTCTATGGGATCACATACCCCATCGCCACATTTTGATTGGGGAGGACCAAAGAGTTCTGTGGCATAGCGCACAACCAGCGCTTCAACCGGTTTTCGAGAATCACCCAAAGGCTTAAATGGTATGGTTTCCAGTAAGTAGGTCTGGTTGGGCGTTTCATCATTTAAGCGCACCCAGGGACAGCTGCCCTTAACTGCATTATTAATCATTAAAATCGTATGAGCCTGGTCTGGTTGGACATGATCTTTTACACCCTGGATCCGCTGATATGGCACGATAATCTTTTCAACAAAGGTTGCAGCCTCCCTTTCTTTCCAAAAACTTTCATCATCACAAACAGCAATCGTCCCTAAATGACCTATATTGTGTTCATCACAACCTCCGGTATCATCGCGATTGGCTGGCCCTTCCCAGTCGATCAAGAACTGAATCGGTAAATCCCGGTGACGGGCTAAAGCTCCCGATCCCATGGTTATCCCATAGGAAAATGTTGCCATGCCAATTTTGTCTTCAGCAACTGCCGGTAAAGCTGCAATATATCTTACTACTGCAGCCAGTCCATCCTGCTGAGTGTAGCCGCCATGATCCTCTACCCCGGAGCTTAAGCCCCGACCATCAGGGTCAAAGACCACGGCAACCATCCCGGCGTCATTAATGGCGCTGACCATTGAAATACCACCCGGGTTCTCCTTAATAAAGCCCCTGCTATTTCCTGTTCCACCTGGTACGAGAACCAGGGTTGGCAAACCGCTTTTTTGATTCCATATTTCGGGAATATAGACCGCAACGTATAAAGAAACTTTACTACTTGGATTTATTATTTTCAAAACATTTTCGCCTGGCTTCAGCGTTGGTAGATCTTGCTGTTGCGCAACTGGTTCTTCATTTTGAACATAATCGGTAATTCCATCTTTAAAATAGATATTCGGTCGGGATCCGTATTGTTGCTGCCAAATCTCAACAATCTCAGAATAGTTAGCGTACATAATCTTGCCCTCTTCGGCCAGCGGAGCAAGCTGCTCCAGTAATTCTAATAGTTTTTGATGTTCTTCAGAGTTAAAGATAATACTTTGCGGCACAGCCAAAGTAGCAGTATAGATCAGTTCAGGATCAAGTTCTCCCTTTTCCAACAACACCAAGAGATCGCGGACAAAATCCGGGGTAGAACGTTTACCATGCTTATTGTTCCAGTTATCATACTCTCCTGGCCCGATATAGATAAACTGCCCCTGCGGATTGTGAGTCCAAAAATCACTACCTGTTCCGGAGGGAATCCAAACCCCGCAGGCAAAATCATCAGCCGAAAAATCTCCCAAACGATGTGTTGAATCGACTGCCAGGGTCAGGGCCTGTGGTTTCCAGGTAAAGTTTGCAAACTGCAGACCTTTCTGCCCTTCAGCCAAACTTTTCCACTGAACTGGATCATCAAATACCAAGCCGCCCATTGTCTCACTTACACCTGTGGTCAGTTCGCCAGCCAGCCACCGTATATCAGCATAATTATCTTTACCACCAAAATCCCAGCCACCCTGCTGATGGGCATCAATTTCATAGCCGTATTGATCTACCAGGTAGTCAATCACATTCTGGCCATTGGTCAATTCCTGTAGCGAAGGAGTTTCACATCTCGTGACCCCCAAGAGGAATTCATAATCTGACTGCAGATTAATAGCAGCCTTATAAGGTGCGACTGCGGAGGCAAATTCCAGTAGTTTCTCTCTGTAATCTGGATATAACTGACAATTAGCATAACCAGGCACATCTTCAAGATGTAAAGCTATTGTCACATAAACTGGAGGCACTTTTACAGCAGTAGGCATCATTTCTGTCGCATCTTCGTTGCTTGCTGCTGTCTCTTCAGCCTCGTCAGGATGATTGATGAAGGGCAAGGTAAATGGAAATTCGCAGGCAGTTAAAAAAATTACTGGCAAAAATATAAGCAATGCGCAGAAAACTCGCTTAAAGTACAATGCCTCATCTCCTTTTAATCATAATCTGATAGTATATCTATAGTATCATACTAAGAGATAGATATAATGGAAGGGCCAGCCCCACACGCGATACGTAGGTTAGGCCTGCTATAATAGCAGGAAAAGAGCTACATGCGAGGAGGCAGACCCATGATCAATAATACCATATTTGTAGGGCTT
>Ga0194127_10003656_pt1 | contig 19485 bp, 26 predicted proteins | sample TA2KigC100mmetaG_FD_148624 | JGI IMG/M metagenome (GOLD analysis project Ga0194127, IMG submission 148624) | Freshwater microbial communities from Lake Tanganyika, Tanzania - TA2015036 Kigoma Deep Cast 100m | ecosystem: Environmental > Aquatic > Freshwater > Lake | place: Tanzania: Lake...
AATGTTGAGTTGTAATTGTAGCCAGACCAACAGCCAGGAACAATTTGAAACTAACACTTCATATTCCCAACTTCGCACACTTCGACAAGCTCAGTGCATCGCTCCGCATTTCGCATTCCGCATTTGATTAACTCCGCATTCCACATTCCGCACTTGATTGACTTCGCATTCGACTGATTGCTTTCCTGTTCATAATTGGCTAATTTTATTTTGAAATCATGAACGATTGTATATTTTGCAGGATTATAAATCGTGAAGTTCCGGCAGAGGTTGTGTTCGAGTCGGATTCTATAATTGCTTTTTTAGATATTAATCCATTGAATTATGGTCATGTACTTGTCGTTCCTAAAATTCATTCGAATGATTTTTTAGATATTCCGATTGACCTACTGGACGAACTTGTTCACGTTACTCGAAAAATTACAAAGGCGATTGTCGATTCACTAAGCCCTGATGGATTCAATATCTTTTCGAATAACGGAAAAGCCGCAGGGCAATCGGTATTTCATTTTCACTTTCACGTTACTCCCCGTTACAAATCAGATAATTTCAAATTCATTATCAATCTTAAAAAGTACAAAGATGGAGAGATGAGCAATTACGCTCAGAAGATTCGTAATCAGATCAATTAGAATAATCAGAGAAATTTATGGAGAGAAAAATAAGAGTATTAATCGCGAAAGCCGGACTTGACGGGCACGATCGTGGTGCTAAAGTTATTGCCGCCGCATTACGCGATGCCGGTATGGAAGTTATTTATACCGGATTGCGTCAGACTCCCGAAATGATTGTCGAAGCCGCACTTCAAGAGGACGTTGATGTGATAGGAATTAGTCTGCTAAGCGGTGCGCACATGACAATATTCCCGAAGGTAATTAACCTTATGAAAGAGAAAGAGCTAAATGATGTACTGCTTACCGGCGGTGGAATTATTCCTTCAGAAGACCTAAAGCAGCTGAAATCAATGGGATGCGGTGAATTGTTTACACCTGGCGCAACCACCATCGAAATAATTAAATACATAAAAAATTGGTTCAACGAAAATAAAGCTGCAAATTGAAAAAAGTTGATTCTTCTCGCTATGCCCAATTTGTTAATTATTTGATTATTTTTTTACTCATCAATGCACCGGCATATCCATCAGTCATTGAAGATACGGTGTCTAATCACATAATTAAAATTTTAAAGGATAAAAAGGGGAATCAATTTCTGGTTTCAGATTTGCGGGGCAAGAAAATCTACTCAAAGTATTTTTCAAATCCATCGATCTATTTTTATGATTTAGATGGCGACGCCGCTGATGAAACAGTAATTGTCGATTCGATCCCAAATTCTACTTCGTTCAATTATTCAATCTATGTTTACAGCTTTGAACCGGAATTTGAATTTTGCGACTCGATGGTAATTGGCAGAAACTTGCCTGAGTTTTATGATTTCGATTCAGATTTAGGATATTTCATTAAGATTTACGACAGCAGATTCGAAAATGTTTTTGGTTCAACTTTAAGGATTCTGCCAATTCAATTCTATACTCTCGTTGATAAAGTACTAATACCCGACAATGAATTTTCTTTTGAAGAGTACGAGAGCGAATTAGACAATCTATTAATCCTGCTCGATGAAGTAAAGCGAGGATTCAGCTGCAGCGATTTAGAAGCGAAGAAAGATATTCAAAAAATTATTTCGGTAATTTATGCTGATTTAATTTATATGGATTCCAAACTTTCACTTGAAAATTTTATCAAACAAAATTATCCGTGCAGTGATATTGAATCGTTATTGGAAATATTAAAACAGTTTTTCGAATAGAGTCTGTCAAACCATTGGAGCAAAATGAAAATAAATTGGAATAAATATCTTAACTATGATGTAAACGTAACTTTGCACGAAAATTACGGAATAGTTCAATCCGAAAAGATGGAAAATCCTTTTTATGAAATTGTCTTTAAGACTGGGAAACTGATCGAAGTTTTCGAAGATGGATTGATGCTTCTGGCGAAGTATCAGGATAGAGATATAGAGATTTTTATTCCCTATCCAAGCATCAAATGTGTTGAAATCATTCATCCCGAAAAAAAGAAAGAGTAACTATATTGCCACTGACTAAACTTGAAAAGAAAAAATTAGGATCGAGGACGGCAAAAGGTGGATTTTCCAATGAAGGAATGATTTGTAAAAAGTTTAACAATTGGAAAAGAGATATCAATACTCAAGTCTGGCTCAAAACTATGGGTTATGATTTAGAAAAGATTAATTCCGTTTTGGCGATTCGTATTCCGACTAGAATCAAAAAAGATGAAATTGAAAAATTTAATATTTCAGAAACAGAGTATTATGATTTTGTCAGATTCAAGAAAGCAGATGCTCAGGTTCGAATTATTATAACAATTGGAAATATCATAAAAATTGAAAATATATCACTAAAAAAAGCAAATAAAGATGCTAATTATAATCAAATTGATAAAAGGTCAGTGGATTCATATCAAGAAATGTGGAAATTCGATGATGAAATTTCCTTATGGCTGAAACTTTTTACAGGTGAAATTTTACCACGAAAGTACAAGTACTTGATTGGGAAAATTAAATTAAGAGATAAACGAAAAGTGTATATGGATGAAATGCCGTTAAGAATTCAACAAAAAATACTTTCATTTTTTAATGAAAATAGAATTATTGTTCTTACTGATATCCTCAAAGGACGGGGGGGATTATCTGCTAATTGGATTCTCGTGTCAAGATACAATAGAATAAAAAAAACAAGAAGTTGGATTTTGAAGGATATAAATACAACAATGAATTTTTATGGAAAGGGCGATGTTGTACTCTCTTCAAAAGGGAATTTATACATTGGTAAAATTACAATGCAAAGAAAGGGAGGTACACCTGACCCGACTAAATTGCAATTCAAATTTAAGCCTTGTGAACTATTTGAAATAGAGAATGATTGAATTAAATAAAGTAATCTTAGGTGATTGCATCGAGGTAATGTCGAGTTTACCCGACAGTTCAGTGGATTTAGTTTTTGCCGATCCTCCGTTTAACATTGGTATCAAGTACGATAATTATGATGATAAAAAAAACTACGATCATTACTACTCTTGGTCTGAGGAATGGATCAAAGAGACTTATAGAATTTTAAAAAAATCTGGCTCAATTTACATTGCAATAGGAGATGAATTCGCGGCTGAAATAAATTTAATTTTGAAGAGAATCGGATTTAAATTTAGAAACTGGATTGTGTGGTACTATACTTTTGGTCAGAATCAACGAAAGAAATTCAATAGATCGCATACTCACATTTTATATTTCACTAAAGATGAGAATTCATTTACATTCAACAGTGATGAGATAAGAATCCCATCCGCAAGACAGCTTGTCTATAACGATAAACGAGCTCATCCAAAGGGAAAAGTACCCGATGATGTTTGGGAATATTCGAGAGTTTGCGGAACTTTCAAAGAAAGATTAGGAAAGCATCCATGCCAGATGCCTGAAAATTTACTCGAAAGGATTATTAAAGTCAGCTCAAACGAGGGAGATATAGTTTTGGACCCATTCGGTGGAACAGGTACTACAGCAGCGGTTGCTAAGCGACTTAAAAGAAATTACATAACAATGGATATTTCAGAAAAATATGTTGAAGTTATCACGAAACGATTAGTAGGAAAAATAAAAGAAATTAAATGTAAAACCGATGTATTTGAATTTTCTCAATCACTTTCTTTATTCGACGACCGATCTGAATATCCGAAACAAAAACTTGTCACCGCTAAAGCAAAAAAGAAAAAATAATGTTCTATCCATCTTACTCAATTAAATATTTGGAATGAAACAGTGTGGACGATTCTATTTATTTTATCTTTATTCATAAATTTATTTGGTGAAAGCGATTTAACAATCAAAGACCTTCGCGTCTACTCCGTACGAAATGAAATTCTTCCACCAATAATTGTCTATCGCGACCTCGATGTTGATGGAACTGAAAACACTACAAATGATCATATCGTTATTGAGTTTGATATTACAACAAGACTCAAACCGAACCTGCAAATAATTTTTAAATTCTGCGATAGAGATTGGAATCAGTACGATAATATTTTTCTATTAAATACCGGGAGGGATAGATTTTATAATCTCCAATTCAGATCGGCTCCAACTGGAGTGAAGCATTACACATATACTTTCAAGCAAAAATTTCCGGATGAACGAGAGCAAGTAACATTTCCTTTTTCTGGAAAGTGGAGTTTTGTAATTGCTGATTTCAAAGATGAAACAAAAATTTATGGTACTGGGAGGTTCATTGTTGTACACCAAGAATTCCCGATAAAAGTTAGACACTCACGACATGTAATTGACGATAGCCTATTTGAAATAATGCAGTGGAACCGCCGCGATCAAATCGCTGCCGAAGTTACCACTCCTGCATATTATGATGCATTCTATCAAAAAGAAATCGAGATAGTTCAGAATCAAAAGTTTAATTTTCCTTATCGAGTTAACATCGAGAAAATTTCGAAGAACAGCTATTTCGAATTCATTTCGCATGCAACCAAGCGGTTTATTAAACGCGATATTTTTCCAGGTAATGAATATCGTCAATTAGATCTGCTTGACGTTAAAAAATATATGGGCAATAAGCTTCATCAAAATTTCGAGGGCGTTGATGTCACTCGTAAATTTCAACTTGGCGGTCGTGATTTCAATGGCGGTTCGAAAAGGTACAAACAAGATGACGTTTACAACGATTACCTCGAGTTCAATTTTGTGCTAAGCTCACCACAAATTTTTTCAAAAGATCTTTTTCTGATTGGAAGTTTTAATGACTGGATGCCAAGTTATGAAAATAAAATGGAACGCAGCAGTAATTACTATTCGAAGATTTTAACACTCAAACGTGGAGTCTATGACTATCAATATGTATTGGGTGTATGGAATGATTCAACGAAAAAAGCAGAGAAGCTTGATTGGCTGGAACTCGAAGGAAGCGATTGGGGGATAACTAATGTGTATTATGTTTTTGCTTATTATCAAGATCCACTTTATGGCGGCTACGATAGAATAGTCGCATTTAAGGAAATTTATTCAAGATGATTCGGAAAGATCTCTAAGTGTGTAACTTAAAAATTCTTTGCGCTGCTTCGAGCCTTAGCGTCTTAGCGGCTGTTTATCTCGTCCCCATCCATATTTCTATTCATTTCCAATTTAATCTTTCTATACTGACAGGTAACCCTTTTAATAGTCAAGCTGATTTGCCAAAAAGCCGCAAAAACACAAAAAACAAAAAAGATGTTTATTAAATCTGCTTTATGCTGGATAAACTTTTAAATTGTATATATTTATAGAGTTAATTTATGTCGAAAGTAAAAATCGGTGTTGTTGGTGTCGGTCATCTCGGAAAGCTTCATTTAAAATTATTAAAGGAAATTTCAGAAGCGGAGTGTATCGGTATATTTGATTTAGATAAATCGAATGCACAATCAATGGCTGAACAATATTCTGTTTTGAGCTTTGATTCTCTCGATGAGCTGTTATCGAACGTGACCGCTGTTGTAATTTCCGCGCCAACGAGTCTTCACCATGAAATTGGAATTAAAGCGCTCGATAAGAATGTAAATTTATTCATCGAAAAACCTATTACTACAACCATCCGCCAGGCAGAAGAGCTGATCAAAAAAGCTGAAGAAAAAAAATTGATGATACAAGTTGGCCATATTGAAAGATTTAATCCTGCTCTTTTGGCTTTAGAAAAATATAAATTAGAACCTATGTTCGTTCAATGCGATCGTCTCTCGCAATTTAATCCTCGTGGAACCGATGTCGCTGTTGTTTTGGATTTAATGATCCACGATATAGACATAATTCTAAACCTTGTTAAAAGTGAAGTTGTGAAGGTCGATGCGAATGGTGTAGCAGTTGTCTCTGACAGCATAGATATCGCAAACGCAAGAATACAGTTTGAAAATGGTTGTGTTGCAAATGTAACTGCAAGCAGGATATCTCAAAAGAAAATGCGGAAGATGAGAATGTTTCAACAAGATGCATATATAACAATCGATTTCCTTCAAGGTACCTCAGAAATATACCGGCTCGTTTCGCCTGATGAAGAAGCCCTTGGAATTTCTTATGGTGAAATTGGAGTTGGCGTGAGAAAGAAAAAAGTTATTTACGAACAGCCGGAGATACCTTCTATCAATGCTCTGAAATATGAACTGGAATTATTTATTCGAAGTGTTAAAGATAAATCTCAAGCCGTTGTAACTGCATTAGACGGAAAACGTGCTCTCGAAGTTGCAGATGAGATTATTCAAAAAATAAAGGAAAGTTCGCTCTGGAAAGCATAACGAATACTAAACGATTATTGTATCTGAATAAGTTTTGTTTACGTTGCTCCAGTTTGCTGATGATCAATGCTAGTTCTGTTTAGTATATTTTGTTTTACACTGTTCTCAAATCCAGCTTAGTTATCTATCAAAACAATTTCCACTTCTATTGATGATTAAGATAAATGTTGAATTTACTTTCTTGTAGATATTTTTTTCTCTAATTTTAAAAAGAATCATAATAAAAAATGATCGGTGACATTTAAGCATTAAAGAATAATCATCATTTATCTAAAAAGGAGTACTTAATGTCTAAATTACGTTTACTATCAATTGCCTTAATAACATTGTATTTTGTGAATACCGGATATTCTCAGGTTGATTTAGGTCTTAACGCGATGCTCGGTCTTCCGCAAGGTGAATTCAAAGAAAACATTGATAATGTGGGATTTGGATTGGCAGGCCATTTTTCTTGGAGTCCGAATCGATCTGTTCCATTTTCAGTTGGTTTAAATCTCGGGTTCCTAACTTACGGCAGCCAAACAAAGCGTGTTCCATTTAGCACAACTATTCCAGGTGTTACAGTAGATCTAACTGAATCGAATAATCTTGTCAATTTTCATGTTCTATTTAAAATTATTCCACAAGCAGGCAAATTTCGACCATACTTAGAGGGACTATTCGGCGGAGCTTATCTTTACACTGAAAGTAAAATTGAGAACGCCAGCAAAGGAGAAGAGATTGCGAGTTCTACAAATTTCAGTGATTGGGCATGGAGCTATGGAGCAGGCGGAGGAATGATGATATGGGTTTATGAAGGAAAAGATGATGTATCTGGTAGACCATTACCAATTTATCTCGATATTAAAGCAAGGTATTTACTTGGTTCACGCGCTGAATATCTTAAAGAAGGATCAATTAGAAATATTGGTGGCGGTAATGTGGCTTATGATGTTTTAAAATCTACCACGGATATGCTTTCAATACATTTAGGTGCTGTAATATTCTTTTAAATTAGTTGGAGTGAAAAATGAAAAACAAAATTATTTTCTCCATAGTTTTAACATTATCTCTATCTCAAATCAGCTGCTCGGTCTTGAAGCAGATTGAAAACATTTCAAGACTGAAATTTAAACTCGACAGCATTGGAAACTTTACTATAATGGGCATAAATGTTTCCAACAAAGGATCGGTCAGAGATTTCAATGTACTTGATGCCGCACAATTCTTAAATGGAATTACGCGGGGGACTTTACCAGTCAGTTTCAATCTTTACATCGATGCATTGAATCCAAATGACGGCGGTGGATACCCGCGTCAAGATCTGGACATTGTTGATTTCAAGTGGAGATTGTTCATCGATGATAAAGAAACCATTGCAGGAAATATTGCCAGCCCGATTGCAGTCCCCGGAAGAGGAGAGGCAACAAGGTTTCCGATCGGTATAAATTTCGATCTTTACAAATTTTTCTCCGAGAGAGGTTATGACGGCTTAATCGATCTCGCTTTAAAGCTTGGCGGATTAGGTGGAAATCCTCATCGAGTTACGCTGAAGGCAAAGCCGACAGTGAAATCTATGTTCGGAAATATTACTTATCCAGGAGAGATTGATATTATCGATAGAGAGTTTCGCTGAAAAAGTCTTGATGAATATAGAGTGAATTTCGAGAAGTGAATAAGTTTTTTGAATTGTTGAAAAAGTATTACTACTTGTTTACTTCTTTTTTTGTTTTTTTAGTTTACTTAAACACGATCGCACCAACAGTTGTTGCAGCCGATGCCGGTGAGTTAGCTGCAGTTCAATACACTCTTGGGATTGCGCATCCAACAGGTTATCCGCTTTTTACAATTATCGGATATCTTTTCTTGTTAATTCCTTTACCTTTCACTCCGATTTTTCAGGCGAATCTATTAGCAGCAATATGGACATCAGCGGCAGTTGCCGTGTTCATTCGAACGGTAATGTTTTTATTGAATAATCTTTCTCATTTCAAATCTAACCGAGATGAAAGCTCAAACGAAAGTGATATCCCGTATTGGATGAAATATTTCATTTCGATCAGCAGTGGATTGTTTCTCGCATTCAGTAAAACTTTTTGGGCTCAAAGTACATCAATTGAAGTGTACTCATTGCACATGCTTCTTTTTTCACTTTCATTTTACTATTTACTGAAAGCTTTCTGCAATAAGGATGAAGAAAAAATAATTTCCAAAGAATGGATTTTATTTGCGGTTTTTCTCGCTCTTGGTTTTACGAATCACATGTCAATTATTTTCATTCTGCCTGCAGCAGCTTATTTGTTTTTGGTCAAATACAAATTCGCTGGAATAAAAAAAATTCTTGTTATGAAATTAATATTTTTGCCCATTGTAGTTTTGCTTTATTCTTACCTTCCCTTACGCGCGTCAATGCTGCCTGTAATGAATTGGGGAAATCCATCCACACTGGGCGCTGCAGTTGATCACATTTCTGGAAAATTATATCATCAGTTTGTGCTTCAGACAGGCAGAACATTTATTGAACAACTTTCTGTTTTTTTTCAGGCGATTACAATTAATTTCGACGCGACTGATTTTAAATCCAATGAATTAGGTTTAGTACTTTTAGTTTCGTTTTTCGGAATAGTTACTTCTTTTTTTCATGTAAGAAAATTGTTTATTGCGACTATATTAATTCTAATCACTTGTGTAATGTTTACGGCTTTTTATGGAATTCCCGATATCGATAATTACTTTTTAGCAGCATATTTTTCACTTGTTTTATTTTCTGTGATCGGATTAACCACTGTTACTAAAATAAAAATAGATTCAAGGATGAAATGTCCTGCTCTGATTTTAATCGGAACAATCTGCTTACTTTCAGAAATTATTTTTAATCATTACCGTGTTGATGAAAGTGTAAATTACTTATTCGAGGATTACACTAAAGCGATGATGAATTCACTCGATCGAGGTTCAATAATCATGAGCAGCAATTCTTCATTCTATTTTCCTGCACTTTATTACCAGTTTGCTGAAGAATTCAAAACTGATATTGTTGTCGCTGAGCATCTTCTTCTCCAGCAGAGATGGTATTATTCGCAACTGAAAAAATCTCATCCGGAAGTAATTCAAATGGATAGTGCAAGTGTAAGACTTGATACCAAGGATCGATCGATTTACGTTTCACAAGAAATCGCTAATTTGATACAAAGAGGGAAGTTTAGTCTTGAAGAAGAGACGAGAATCATTCCAGATTTGTTTCTTTATAAAATTGTGAATTCAGACAAGTATTCGCCAGCATCGAAACCTGATTTCAAAATTCGTTTTTCCGAAAAAAGGACAATCCCAACTGTTGAGGTGAGAAATCTTATTATTACGATGCTGTTGAACCGAGCCATTTATGAATTGCAATACAGTAAGTTGAATGAAGCTAAATCGTATCTTTTAAAGCTCCATGCAGATTTTCCAGAGTTTGAAATTCCTGATGATTTAAGAGTTTTAATTGAAAATTATTCTAACTAACAATTCCCATCTTAATTGGTGATAGAATCAAAAAACTAGATTTGATCAATTTGCGAAGCTTAATATTTCAAGTTCCACACTTTTATCTATCTTATTCAGATGTTTATCAACCATTTCCATCGTTTCGTCTTCAATAAGATACTCTCTGCAATTCGTGCACTGGTAGATAGGAAGTTTTTTGATTATCACAATTGAGTCTTGTTTTACTTTAAATGGTAAATCAGTAATCAATTTTTCAAATTCAGCTCCACATTCATGACATTTCATTTGATTCTCCTAGTTTTAAAATCATCTTCCCATTTTTCATTATCAGGTTTATAAGAAGTTATCACTCGCACATTATTGTTCTTTTCCTCTACGGCAAATAAAATATGAAAAATCACATTATTATGCTTAGAATAAACTAAATAACTCGGTAGATATTTATCATTAGGATAACTCTCAATAATTTCATATTTACTCACTGATGCAATTATATAACTCCTTGGTATGAATCTTTCACTCAATCGTAAATTAAGATGATAAGTCCAAAATATCCTTCCATGTGAGACACACTCCTTGATGAATTCCAGTATATCCTGAGTCATTTTAACTTTAACCTTCTAGTCTATTTTATTCTTAATTTATTTCAGATGCAATAAGTAATTCTTTAAAAACAATATTAGAAGAAATTCAATTTCTTTTATACCTGAATAGATTTAATAAATCTCATCAATTTTAGCTTGAGATAATTCATAAAGAAATTCACTTATTTGATTAGTCAATGAATTCAAATAAGCTGCCCCTTTTTCTTTTGTTGCTTTTTTCGGATTTCCAAGACCAGTGTCCTCTGTGATTTTATCCCAATCTCTGGGAGTCCAAACCCAACTTTCTCTCAATCCCTTAATTTTTGATTTCTTCTCATTTCCATCCCCGGCTTCGTTTGTGGGTAATACGAGTTCAGGTTTTATCACCATCAAATTGCTTGTTTCCATTTCTCCGCCATGTTCACCGGGTTCATTGAAAAAATTATGACCTTCATTGACTTTGTACCAATTTATCAAACCGATAAACATATCTTTGAATTCTAATTTTAATTCACGAATGAGCAATTTGAAATCATTGCCGCCATGTCCGTTTATAATCACAAATTTTTTTACGCTATGTTGTTGAACCGAGTAAAGAACATCCCGAAGAATTTTTAATTGTGTTGATGGATTAATATTCAGCGTCATATTCAAATTTAAGTGCCCGGAATTCACTCCGATTGGAATTGTTGGAAGTACAATTACTTTCGCTCCCTTCTCCCAAGCTTTGCGCGCAGATTCTTCAGTAATGTATTGTGATTGGATTGTGTCTGCTGAATATGGAAGATGATAATTATGCGGCTCCGTTGAACCCCATGGTAAAATTGCTACCTCATATTTTGTATGCTGAGCAGTTTTCCAAGTTAATTCATTGAGGATATAATTGCGTGATGACATTCAATACTCTCACATTCTTTAATATTTTTGTTATTGGCTGACTGTTTATCTATGTTTCCGAAAAATTGAAATTATAAAAATGGCTCAGTTCTAATCATAGCTGATCCGCGGCATGCGCGTTCCATTAAAATCTTTTACTAATTCCCAATATCTTCGAACCAAAGTTTTGGATGAGTTTTAATGAATTCAGACATCAAATTAATGCACTCTGCATTTTGCAATACTTCAATTTGAACGCCTCGTGATGTGAGCAGTTCTTCTTCACCCATAAAATTTATATTCTCCCCGATAATGATTTTCGGAATTTCATAAAGAAGAATTGCTCCGCTGCACATTGAGCAAGGGGAGAGAGTTGTATACAAAACACTATTTTTATATACAGAAGCTGAAAGACGTCCTGCATTTTCAAATGCGTCCATTTCACCGTGAAGAATCGGACTTCCGTTTTGGATTCTGCGGTTGTGTCCCTGTCCGATGATTTGACCATTATGTACAATCACCGAACCGATTGGAATTCCTCCTTCGGCCAATCCTTTTTTCGCTTCATCGATTGCAGCTTGCATGAACTCGTCCATTAGTCTCCTTTATAATTGTGACAGCAAAAATAAGAAATGAAACAGGAGAATGGTAGAATGAAATTAGCGCATCTCTAAAATCTCAAAACACAAATTCCAAATGACAAATAAATTCCAAATTCTATGAACTAAATTTCAAACGAATACTTTTTTGCTTTGTTTTGTCCGCCACAGCGGATTGAATTTTGGTTGTTTCCGAAGGAGCCTTCAGAGAAGATTATTTGAGATTTGTTTTTTGTTATTTGGAGTTTTTAGTGGTCCCCATTAGTGAATGTGAAAAGGAACTCTTAACTGCCTACGAGTCTTGGAGAGCTGTAACCAACTAACAACTCAAATGTAGTTTTCTCCACTCATCAATTGTTATTTCATAAAACATGATCTGATCGTCTGAATTCCATTTTGAATTGGTGTTTGATTTTGTTCCAATAAATCTGAATGAGTTTTTCTCCAGCACCGATTGAGAGGTTTTATTTCGTTCTAGTGAATGTGCATGAACTCGCACGAAATTCATTTTATCAAAGGCAAAGTGCAACGCTTCACGGATTGCAGCGCTAGCAAATCCTTGATCCCAAAATTTATATCCTATCCAATATCCAAGCTCAGCTTCGTTTTTCTGTTTGTCGACAATCAAACCGCAGCAGCCGACAATGTGTCCAGCTTCGTTTTTAATAATAAAACAATATTCATCACCTGAATGATGCCGAGGTACTACATAATTAATCCAATCGACCGCTCCATTTTCAGGATATGGCTCGGGCATTCGAGTAAACTTCGCGATATCAGGATGACTCGTAACGAGCGATTGAATCTCTACCGCATGTTCGATTGAAATTGGCTCGAGTTTTACTTTTGGAAGCATGGGTCAATTTATTGAATTATGCAGATGAAAAAAAATGAATTGAACTTACTTGTTAGTAATTGAAGAAGCGTAAATAGAATATGACTTTTTAATCAGTCTATTTCTGTGGATCTAGTCTTTCACATCAGCTTCGACAAGCTTCGCTAACAAGTCTAACGATTCCTGCCAGCCGAGGTAGCAAGCATCCATCGGAATTGATTCAGGTAAGTCCTCTTGAACTATTTTAATTTCAGTTCCGCAAGACACATTTTTTAGAGAAACGGTTGTCTTCATTGTCCCGGGTAAATTCGGATCGTCAAATTCGTCAGTGATCACTAATTTTTCCTTAGGTATCAATTCAATATATTTACCTCCAAAGGAGTGAACTTTTCCCGTACTGAAATTTGTGAACGACATTTTATAACTTCCACCAACTTTCGCTTCGAGATGATGGACTTGACAAGTAAATCCATTAGGCGGGTACCATTTGCACATTGCATCGGCATCTAAAAATGCGCGATAAACTTTTTCCGGTGCTACACGAAGGACACGATGGAGTGAAACAGTGTTTTCTGACATACTACAATAATCCTATTAAAATTTTAGATTCTTATCTCTTAGCTTTTCTAAACAACAATGCTGAAAAGATCCATAATCCGATAAACAAAATATTCGGTATCAAGATCATAATGGATTCATTTATTTCATCGCTCAAATTAATTGAGAGAGCAATTACCAGAACCAGCGCATTAGCGAATGCTGTCGCAAACATTGCTATCGACATTCCGTGTGCTCGAAATCGTGCAATTATTGTGCCGATAATTTCTACGGCGATAGCTCCTAAATACATAAAATTAGCAGGATTGTTTTCTGAGCCAATTATGCCTACTGAAAGATTAGCCCAAACGATCAAAAGAGTAGTAGCTGCTGCAATTCCCACAGCAGTTTTATATGCCGTGTTATTCATCTGTCTAGTAATGAGCAGATACGTTATACCGGTGCCGAATAAAAGTAACCATGCGGCAAAGAAGTCGAACAAGCTCCAGGCAACTTCATCTGTAAACTGCATTGCAGCGAGTGGAACTAATAATAAAAATGCTGCTGAAATTCCGACGATGATGAATTGATGTACTGTGGATTTCGAATTCTGAAATTTATTGAAGGAGCTGCTGATTATTTTCATAAGTAAGATTGATATTTCTTTATAGTTAATATTTTTATGAACCTGAGCTTGCATATCACCGTGTGTCATCTGAAACGCCGACTACTCTGATTGAGTTCCATAGCCAGGTACATTCTTCCCAAGAATAATATCTCGGGTTCCAATCAGTAAGTTATTTTCTTTTTTAAGATTGAGTACTCTGTTACCACCGCCTCTAATGGACGAATTTTTTTTATCTTCACTGGTTAACGAAGGATCATCTGCAAAATAAAAGTCGTGTATCCAGTAATACTTTCCATTTGGTTCTAAAACCGTAATATGAATATGTGCAGGCTCATCTCTTGAAGGATAAGAGCCTGGCTTGAGAGTATAAAAAGTATACTTTCCGATTTCATCGGTTTTAATCCAGCCTCTTATGTATCCATGTCTTCTTGCCCAGCCTTTTTCGTCTCCCTTTTTAGGATAAATACCATCTTGATTGGTGTGGTAAACATAAAGTATGACATTTCTCGCAGGTGTTATTCCATCATTTTTGTAAACGGTACCGGAGATTTTAATTTTATTGCCAGGATTTGTGAAATCTATTAATGTATCGATAGCTGATAATTTTTTATTACCAAATTCAAAAATTGCTTCACATCCTTCGCATGTACCGATCAATTCAGAATTCTGAGCTTTACATGTACTAAGCAGCATCATCGTTAAAAAAATATATTGTAACATATTCATTTTTAGTCTCCGTTATTCATTAGGTAATGCTTCAAATTCTTTCTTTTTATTCTCGAACCATTCTTTCATCGATTCAGGATTTTTCATAAGCTTTTGCATTTCATTCATTGCTTTAAGATGGGCTGGATCATTATGTTGAAACATTTCCATTGCACGCTGTTTGCTCAGTTCGGCAATTTCTTCGAATGAATTTGCATGAAATTTTTTGTCACAAGCACCGCCGAGTTGTTTGCAGGTCATTGTCTTCATATTTCCCTCTGTTCTTGAATTTCATAAATACAAATACATAACAGAACAAACTTGAAAAACGTTTCGAGGGAGATAAGTTTTTTTGTGGGTATTGAGTCGGTCGGCTTTCTAATCTCTTAAATACTTGCTTGTACGCGATTAGACAACTTCAATTTTTACTCTTCTTCCCAATGTTTTGGTATAACGACGAAAAGTTGATAATCTGAAATCCTCTGAATGATTTTCTCTTCTTGAAATGACTGATTTTTTTGTTTCTAATTTTTCTGCTAATTCTTCCTGGGTCATTCCGGATTCTTCACGCATTTGTTTTAACAAAACACCAATTTTAAAATTTTGATAACCGACATCATAATTTTGAGAAAACTCTCTCTCTTCTTTTTTTCTTTTTGAGATATATTTTTTCAAATCACTCATAATTTTTTCCTCTCATAATAAGTTCGTTTTCTTTAATCAGCCAGGACAATTTCACCTTGCAAAGTCTTTTGTGATTTTTTTACAAAACCATTTGTGAGAGTAAAATTATTCTTCTTTTCAAAGAATCATAAGATTCTAAAGATCTCCTGAAAAAATAACCCTGATTTCCCAGATATCAACTGTATTTTTTAATTTCTTTAAATATTGTTTCGGAACTACGGACATCTCTTCGAATAATTCTAAAACCCAAGCAATCTTTTGAGCTTTTTGCCGCTCAATGAATCAAGAAATTCAATGACTGGGCATTTACCGGATTCTGATTGGTAAGAATAAACTTCTGGCACATGAAAAAGTTAGCATTAATACTAACATATTTCGATAGAAATTTTAATCTGCCTGTGCATTTCGCTTCGACAGACAAAACATTAAAAAAGTTCAATAATTGCAAAAATAGATTTTCTATTTCGCTGGCTTACTGCATGCAAGTTTAGTATGACTCTTTCGCTCAACTTAAGTAAATTAGAATAAACGTATAGAAGTTTAACAACATTTTATTAAAAGTGTGATGATATGAACTCATTGAAATCAAGTCCAGCATTGTCGGGTAGAATTTTTTCCTCTTTCATATTGATTTATTTTTTCTTTTTTATAGTTGATGCCATTGGGCAAGCTCCTCAAACTCTCTGGAAAAAAACTTTCGGGGGAACTAATATTGATGTCGGAAGCCACGTAATTCAATCAAGTGATGGCGGCTATGCTATCACGGGTTATACTCGTTCTTATGGAACAATGAGCGGACGAAACATTTTACTTCTCAAAACAGATTCAAGTGGTAATCAATTGTCGATCAATGCTTATGGCGGCAACGATGATGAAGAAGGATTCGGGATCAGACAAACTTTTGATAGAGGGTACATCATAGTTGGTTATACAAAATCTTTCGGCGCAGGAGCAAAAGATGTTATAATTCAAAAAACTGATTCACTCGGCAATTCAGAATGGATGAGAACTTTCGGCGGCAGTAATGATGATGAAGGATACTCGATTCAACAAACTTCCGATAGGGGTTTTATTATTGCCGGAGCAACTTCATCTTCTGGCGCGGGAAGCAGAGATGTTTATCTTGTCAGAACAGATGCAAATGGAAATCTGCGATGGGCTAAAACTCTCGGCGGGATGAGTTCGGATGGTGCATGGTGTGTTCAACTAACTTCAGATGGTGGATTTATTATTACTGGCTGGACGTTTTCGTATGGACCTGGCTTTGTGGGAAATGTATGGCTTGTAAAGGCTGATTCACTTGGAAATCAAATTTGGCATAAGTATTTCGGCGGCAGTGATGCTGATAGAGGATTAGCGGTTGAACAAACAACAGACGGAGGTTATATAATCACGGGATACACTGCTTCTTACGGTGCTGGTTTAGATGATTTGTATTTAATCAAAACTGATAGCGCAGGAAACGAACAATGGTCAAAAACTTTTGGCGGAAGCGGCAGAGATTACGGCAACTTTGTTCAGCAAGCACACGATGGCGGTTATATAATTACCGGGTACACGCTTTCATTCGGTGCAGGGAGTGAGGATGTTTGGTTGATTAAAACCGATCCGAACGGAAATAAAACCTGGGATATAACTCACGGAGGTGCACAATCGGATGTCGGTAATTGCGTTAAGCAAACCTCTGATGGAGAATATATAATTGCTGGATATACTCTCTCTTATGGTGCGGGAGTGCATGATGTTTGGTTAATCAAAACTGCGCCTGAACAAAACACAATCACGATATCATTTCAAATCCAACCTGATTGGAACTTACTGAGCGTTCCACTTAATCTTGCAAACATGAACATCGCATCAATCTTTCCGGAAGCCGTCTCAAATGCATATTATTACGATAATGGATACATCACTGCAACGACAGCACAGCTCGGCAAGGGCTTTTGGTTGAAATTCAATTCAGCACAAACAAAAAATCTGACGGGCATTCCTCAAAGTTCTATCAACATTAATTTAAATGCAGGCTGGAATTTGATCGGTCCGCTCCATGTCAACGTCCCGACCTCTAATATCACTACAAATCCTCCTGGTATAATTTCTTCATTATTTTTTGGTTATTCAAATGGTTATCAAGCTGTTACCACACTTGAAAAAGGAAAAGGTTATTGGATCAAAGTCTCTTCGAACGGAACAATGATAATTCCTACCGCTGCTGGGAAAAGGAAATAGTAATGAGTATCGAGTAGTGAGTAATGAGACTTGAGAATCAATGTTCATAAATACTAAACCAGAAACATTTCGGGTGCAAGAATCTTTTCTCTTTTTAAGCTGAGAATAACGACGCTGCCGCTAAGCCGCCCATCCGTTAGCTGACGGACAGCAAAGCCGCTTTGAAAAACAGTTTACCCCGACTTGTCGGGGCTGTCCGTGTTGAGCGGCTGGATATAAGGCGTTTATCTATTCTCTTATTAATCTTTCTTGTAATAGTTTTTGCATATCTCTGCGACCATCTAATACACAGTGGATAAAAACTACTTTCTCAATAATCTGATAAATTATTCTATAAGGTTTATAGTTTAGCTCTAAAAAATCATCTATTCCGAGGAGGCTCAATTCTGGGGGAACATGACCACGATTGGGGTATTCTTGAAGTGATATACATTTCTCATACAATTTAGCATACAATTTATCAGCTTTCTCTTCAGAATCGTTAAAATAAACATATTGATAAATTTCAAATAGATCCTCTTCTGCTGAAGAAACAATATTTACCCGCCATTTAGCTGTCTTGGATTTAGGCGGATTAACTTTGAATTTCACGTTGGTCCCGTTTAAATTCATCTATATGATTTCGTAAATCTTCAAAGGATTTTTCCAATGTTTTATATTTGCCTTTTCTGAGTTCTTTCCCACTTAATACAAGTATTTTAAGTAAAGCGATGCTCTCCTGGGTTTTTTCGTAAACTTTAACATCTTGAAGAACCACTTTGGCTTCACCATTGTGAGTAATTATCAATGTTTTACGATTTTCAGAAACATTACGAATCACTTCAGAGGCATGAGTTTTTAGATAACTAATTGGTTTTACAGCTTCACTATATTTCATTTTATTTCCTTTCATTATGCGACTACAATATAGTCCTTTAAGTAGTCCATGTCAACTCTAACATTGAATCATGAATTAAGCCTTATAACGGCGTGTTATGTTAAATCGCAACCCACCAAAAAGAAGGTGGGTAGGGTGGATAAACATACCGTTTGAGTTCTCCTTTTTTTGTTTGTTTTCCGAGAACTCAATTTATTATTTTCTTTAAACATACGTTCTTGTTGCTAAGCCACAGCCCAGAACAACAATGATTAATTAAAAATATACAATTAACAATTATAACAAACTTTTTTATCCATATAACCTTTAACAAGAACGATTATACGGAGCAACTACCTTTTAAACTGCACAAAAGACGAGTGCGAAAATGCTTTCGGCTTGAGGCACAGGTTATGTGCTGCCTCTTAAATTTTTATTATATCTATCTAGTTGTTCTTTTACAAATCCTATATTCTCAGCGTTTTTAAAAGCAAACCATTTCTCTCTATATTCTACTTCACCGTCAATTATATCCTTGAAATTTCTAAACGGTTTCGAGAGGCTTAATCCTAATTCCAATTTCTTTCTTAATTCTTCATCATTAACGGTTGCTACAAATTCCGCCATTACTTGAAATGATTCCCTTGAATCCATTTTCTCGAATTCAAGATATTTGTCATAGTTTTCTTCGATTTCTTTTAGATCTTCTTCCCACAGTTCGGTATCTGCATAAACATCATTATCAAAATCTATTATTGATTTTATTTCCTTTGTTTCAATATTAAGGTAAACCTTAAAGCCAGTTTCCAAATCTTCAGCAATAGATTTTATTTGCTCTTCTGCAAGTTCCAATGGATCACCTTCTTTATACAATTAGTTTGAATCAGGAACTTTAATATTGCGTAAAACTATTTTTTTGAATCATTATCCTTCTTCTCTTTGTATCCAAACAATCCAAAGAGTGCAAATAAAGCATATAGTCCATATAATGCTGGAGTATCAAGCGCAGAGCCAAGAGAACCCAGTAACCCCAAAAATCCTAAAAAACCTAGCATATTCAGTTTCATAACAATCTCCTTTTATTTACTAAAAGATTTATTAATTGAGCACATAACGTTAAGTATTTTATCCGAAGGTTGAGACCCC
>Ga0194127_10003662_pt1 | contig 19462 bp, 32 predicted proteins | sample TA2KigC100mmetaG_FD_148624 | JGI IMG/M metagenome (GOLD analysis project Ga0194127, IMG submission 148624) | Freshwater microbial communities from Lake Tanganyika, Tanzania - TA2015036 Kigoma Deep Cast 100m | ecosystem: Environmental > Aquatic > Freshwater > Lake | place: Tanzania: Lake...
CCTGATGGACTTCCGCAAGATCGGTAAGTATGGTCGGGAGCTCGGTGCCTATTTCATGTTTATTCGCCCTGCGGCTACCGGTGCAGTGGATGCCATCGATGCGTTGCGGCCCGGTTTCCAACGTCGTGAGAAAGCCTTTGCTCGGCTTGAGCCTGAAGTGCAGGAGCTCTTTGAGACCAAGACACTGGCTGAAGAAGTCAACAAACTTGAAGAAGCCAAGCGGCCTAACAAAAAAAATATTGAGGAGCTTAAGAAAGAGATCGCTCGTCGGGAGAAGTCCTTTGATGAGTTCGAGTCTCGCCGGTTAGACAGAGCCAAGAATGCCCGTAACACAGCGTTCTTTACTCTTGCAGCGGGTGCGGCGATCTACGCCATGGCTGCAGCGGTATCTGGCGAGGACGATGAAGGGCGTAACCGAGTAAGGACCGATGATACATCCCGCTGGACTCGCTATGCCCGACTGCCCCTGATTGGTAGTGAAGGATTCCTGCAAGTCCCGTGGGGCTTTGGTGTCAGTGCATTGATGTCAGCCGGAGCTCAGTTTGCGGCACTGGCGGGCGGGTCATCCAGCTTTAAAGATTTCGCCGGTAACATGGTTGAGATCGGTATCGACTCGTATCTTCCGATCCCGGCTTCGCGTATCAATCCTGCAGATAATTTTGGTGCGTGGTTGATCGACAGCGTTACGCCTTCGGCGGCTCGGCCTTTGGTTGAGTTTGTACTGAACGTCGACGCGATGGGCAACCCAATCTACAACTCCCGTGCAGGTAAGTATGCCGATGCCTTTACGGGTAGCGCCAGAACTTCCGAGATGCATCGCAAGATTGCAGAGAAAATTTTCGAGATGTCAGACGGTGCAGTCAGCTTCTCGCCTGACTCGGTTGCGTTCTTCATGAACAACTATGCTGATGCCTTGAACCATCTGGGCGAGAATAGTTGGAATTTGTACCTGACTGCGACGGGCGACAAAGAGTTCGACGCCAAGAAAGACTTGTTTGTTCTCCGCAGCTTTGTTGGCCGCAACTCCAACTACGACGCCCGTAAGTTTGCCGAGGCAGAGAAAGAAATTAAGAGCCTGTCGCAGCGACTCAAGACCTTTGAAGACTTCGGTACGCCCGACCAACTCGCTCGGTTCTACGACAAGAACCCGAATGCCGACATCCTCATTCAGATCTACAACCAAGGCGTTAACGGTGAATTGCGTCGGCTTCGCCGAGAGCGTAACGAGATCCTGCGTGACCGGACGTTAACTCCGAAAGAACGCGACATGTATATCGACGACATTCGCCTCAACGAGAACTACATCAAGAAGGGTCTCGTTGAAGACTTCGAAGCCTACAAAGGCAACTAACGGACTCGCCAGCAGCGTACTCCGAGTACGCCGTTCTTGATGGCAGGGTAAGACTTGACCTTGATCTTCGCCGTCTTGGCCCGTGTGTCGAGGACATACAAGAGTTCTTTCGGTTGAAGCGTGGGGATAAAAAAACTATCCCCAACATACATGGCCTCAAACGGTAGATACCACTCCGGCTCAGTCATCCGTGGACTTGTCAAGGAGGTCATCCGGCAACCCTTCAGTATTGAATACGTAGCATGATACCGCCGACTGGTGCGTGCCTGCCTTCCATCCTGTTGTAAGCCGCTGCCTCTTAATTTCTTTCAGGATACCGCTCTTAAGCCACGCTTTCTCTGCGGCAGAACTACTAATCTGGATACCCGGTGTTGCAAGGTACTTCTGAAACTCTGTTTTACTAATGTACTGCACACTGTTATGAACTTCAATACGACCAACGATAGCACTGCGCGGCTCATTGATTAATTGGCTGTCGTTAAAGATCAGGTAGCCCGTGTGGTACTTGTTAAAGAAGTCTGCGATCAGGGACTTGTAATCCACGTCGTTCAGGTTAAAGACGCCTTTCTTCATCTCGTTCATGGTCTTCATGACCGTACGGTAGATCCGTTTCAAATCAAGATTGACGATGCCTGCTTCAACTGCTAACTCGCCACCCGCAAAGCAGCACGAAATCATGTTCTCGTAAAACCGGTACGCCGGATTCCTGCCGTAGTCATCACGGAACTTTTCAGCCCAGTTCTCGATGGCAGCACGAAGCTCGGTATCGCTCTTAGTGTAGAGGTGCTTGATGTAGCGCGGGCCAGCATGGCCGTAGTTAAAGCGCAGCGGGTCTACGATTTTCTTACTAAGACTCGGGTCGTCGATGAATGCTTGCGGCATCTCCAGACGGAACTCAATGGTACGAGCAATCTCACCGTCCGGACTCTTCTTAACCTGCTTCAGCTTGTCGTACAATGACTGGTTCGTCGTCATGATAGCGATCAGCGCAGCACCCATCTCAATCTCGCGCTCAGCATTGACTGACGACTGCATACGGGCCTTGGCTCGACCCTGCGAAATCCGGTGGATCAAGCGGGACAGAATCTCGCTGTCGATGTTCGATACTTCGTCCAACCCGAAGAGCAGGTTCTTGATGGCAAGATAGCGCCCTGTTAAAGCGTTGTCCGTAGCTGAGCCATCGGCCATGCTGATGTAGTAAGGATCACAAAACACACTGAGCCCCGCATACATACACCCCGTCTTACCCACGCCGGTCTCAGGACTCATGTAGCTAATCACGCCGCCCGGTGTTGAGGTCATACGCATCAAAGGCGAACCGAACCCTGCAAGCAAGCCTAGTGCATGAAGCTCAAGGCTAGGCAGGTTGAATGCATTGGCAGACTCCTGCCACTTCTCGTAAGACCCTGTGGGTCGAAACAGTTTCGATACGTTCTTGACAAGCGGCGAAGTTGCCGCAGGTCTCTCTTCACCCGAAGCCAAGATCTCCGTGGCCCCAGTTACGAATGCGTCTAAGTTTTCAGTCCATCCCATTTGCATACGAATAATCTCTGCTGCTTTAACGTTTTGTAGGAACTCGTCCCACTTTCTCAAGTATTCCGAAATGTACTTCGCCATCTCTGGCACGAAGTTAACGCTGTTAGAAGCCAACAACTCTTTCATCTTGTCGTAGGCATAGGCGTACTTCATCGGAAACAGAAATTCTTTCGTCGGATCTTTCGGCATGATGTACCGAACCAACAGCGTCTCACCGTCAGTCGGGCTCCACATGCGCTTCACCGCGAAGAAGTCATTGGCAATAATCTGGATAGGCTTCACTATCTCGACGTTGCCTTCTTCGTCTACTTCGGGTTTGGGTTTGTACCAAACTCCTCCATTGGCTCCTCGTACATAGGGACTGATCGAAGTAGGAAATAACGGAACTTTTTCGGGATTCGCAGCGATCCGAACTGCGTCCTCTTCACTAATCGTTTCGGTTGTCGGGGCTTCTTTAAGTTGCCGTCCAAGTTGGATAGGCCCTGACTTGCCGAGCTTTCCACGATGCGGGCATCCATGGCATCGGTTGGGGTTGAGTTGCTCGAACTTGTCGCATCCGTAAGCCCAGTCTGCGGAGAGTGTTGCATTGGCTTTAACCTCAGTTTCGTCGGGGGAATAGTTGGGATGCTTGTTAGACATCATGTGAATAGCATCCTTTCCATCCACACAACGCACGGCCACAGAAAGCCCCGCCCTCCATAGCGGTTCTTCTACCGTCTCTTGGTTCAGTATGATGTGCTTGATCTGAACGCAGCCTTGATCCTGCAAACTCTTGACCGCGATGTCCTTGAAAAAGTATTCAAAGTTGTCAGGCTTTGGCGGCAGGTCAGGTTCAATCGACGCGAGGATTTCTTCAATACTCGGCGGGATCACGCCTAAGAATTCTTGGATCTGATGGAAACTGTACTGACCAAAATCTGTGTCTAACAACTCCGTCGGACGCGGCGGGTCGGTCTTGTAGTTCAAAGTGTCTGGGCAGCGAAGCACACGGGCAGCGTCAGCGGAGACGGCCATGTCGATCTTCATGTGCTCGGCACAGAATTTTTTGAATTTGTCTGCGTATTTTTTCCAGTCCTCAATCGGCACGTCGCTATCAAGTAACCAGTACGCATGGATGCCGCCACCTGAATCCACACGGACAGGCGGAGCGAACTTTGTGATCTTGAGGAACTCGTCGAGCGCAGCGAGGGCTTCTTCCTTGCTGCCATACTTCTTCGGGTTCTCTGGATCTACGTCAAGATCAACAAAGAACGACCGGGAATAAATCGCGTTGTCAGCCTTGCGGCTGTAGTTGCTGAACGAACTTAGCGCGACGAATACGTTTGACTGTTCACTCTTTAAAACCTCAATAATTTCAATCAACTCATCGAGCGTCTCAGCAAACCGGTTCTGGGCACGGCCCTCTTTGATGCCGGTTACACAATAAACGCCCTGCGATGGCAATGCTTTCTTGTAAAATTGTCTTAACATTTTTAACTCGCAGAGACAAAAAAGGCGGGGGCGCGGGCCCCCCGCCAAACCATCATGGCTAGGGTCAAACCAGTAGAATCAAAGTTTCACTCCTATCATGGACTCGATGTACATTTTGGCATTGAAGAGTGTGTTGGCCGGAAGGTGACCAGCTTTCATGTCCTGCTTGACAAGATCCATAAAAACCTCAACCACCTTACGCTTGTTCTCACGGATGCCGCCGCCACGAAACCAGTTGTACACACTAATGCGTGAGGTCTCCAGCGCCTTGGCAACGTAAGCTGCAGGCAGGTTCGCTTCTACACACAGCCTGCCAAGCTGGACACCCAACCGAGAGGCGTCAGCCTTCGCAAGATTAAGTAAAAATTTTTCACTGTATGGGCGAGCCACGGCAACCTCACTTCTTAGTCCATTCCTTCAGGACATCGGATACGTCCGTCGCCTGTGCCGTCTTCTTCGGCTTCAAAGTTACAACAGGTTCAGCCACAGGTGCAGCCGGAGCCGCCGGAGCTTCGCCCTCATCCTGCTGATACACCGTGAGTTTCACAGCGTTCTCGGCAGCAGGCTTCTTGGCCTGAGCCTGCAACGTCTCAAGTATGTCCGGGGCTACACCTGATACAGGCGAGAACAGAACACGAGGTGCCGTAGCCTTAGTGTCAAACTGCATCTTGGTCACAACGCGACTTGCTGAGATGTTGTGGTTAGCCAGCATCTTGATATAGGAGCGGAACGGCCAGCGACCATTCTCTTCATCACCAAACGCAGATGTAGCAGGCAGAACCAACTGCATGATATCGCCACCCGGATCTTGCGGAAGCACCACTGCGGTACGCCACGACAGGCGGCACGCAGCACCCACACCACTCTGACCTGAACCTTTGACGGACCACTGACACTTGTCGCAAGTCGAAGCCTGCGGGGCCTTCACTTCAGGATCAGGTACTTTGGAATCCGAGGACCAGCAAACGGGGCTGACCTTTTCGCCTTCCTTGAAAGCGCCAGTGTAATAGGTACGGCTCGGCGTGTGCGACATCTTCACGAAGATCACGTTCATGTGACGGTCTTCAATCGCACCAATCTCTTTGCCGCTCACCATCTTGCGGAACACACCGCCCTTAATGGAGATACGCCTATTGCCACCAGTACCGCCACCTGCTATGGCTTTGGTGTCTTCGTCGAGGCCGTAGTTAACTTCGGCCAACTGATTTTGAATACTCGCAATGATATCTTTGCTCATGATGAGCCTCCTAAATTACAGTGCAAAAAGAAACTTAAAAAACTTAAGCAGCCCTAAAATAATTAAAGCCGCAACCACACTAAACAATACTGGAATCACAAAAACACTACCTAACCAAAATATCGCTTTCCGATCTTCAGTTGATAGTTCCTCAACTTCAGACCTAATCCAGTAGTACACTATCATCGCCATACCCACGCTAAGTGTGACAAACGTCGCAAGGTATTCGCGGTTTACGACAATGTAATTTTGAAAAGCGTCGATGTACTCCTGAACCATACGCCATCTCCTACTTACTTGCTTTGCGTACCGTGATGCCGTACTCACGCATAACACTCACGCCCGGTGGCAGGCCATCGTTTTCATGGTCGGCCATGAACTGCTTGAAGTTTCCTTGATGGATACGTTTCTCAAGCAACTCTAATGCTTCGTTCTCAACCACAAACTTCCTGAAGTTCTCCCAGTCTTGGCAGAAGAACCGCTCATTCAGTTTGCGCATCACCGTACCGTGTGAGGTACGAATACTGTCGGCGCTGATCGAGTTGCATACATCCAGTAGCAGAGCTTCGATCTTGGCCATGTCCTCTTTTAACTTTGCATCCTTCGCCTCGTACTCGCGCAAGATGCGCTCACGCTCAGTACGAATGTTCAGGTATGCCCCCACCACTTCTTCCGTGTTAATACTATTCATCACTATCCTCCAACTCTTGTTTGTACAGGTCTACTAACTTCTGATGACTATCTACTTTGCCTTGCAGCATTCGATACATCTTCTTCTCAACTTCACTTCCCTGCAGATGCACGATGGTCATGTTGTTCTTTTGTCCAACACGATCAATACGGGCGATACACTGCAGATAAGTCTCAACACTCATGACCGGAGTCCAAAATACCACCGTGTCTGCGGCAGTTAGCGTGATGCCGTGTGATGCAGACTGAGGCTGCACAACAAGAACGCGTGGGTCAGTTTGCTTTTGGAATCGCTCGATAGTTTCGTAGCGGTCGCGGGCAGAGACGGAACCTTGTATGACTTCACAACTAATATCCTTACTAGCTAAAAACTTTTGAACTACATTGATAGTATGTAGGAACCCCACGAATACTACAACTTTGTTTAACGTTTCGTCTAGTACTTCTTTGAGGGCGTTGAGGCGCGGGGCAATATCAAACTCAATGGTCTGCCCCCCGTCCGTATAAACCGCGCCCCCGGATATCTGTAGTAATTTATTGAGCGCAGCGGCAGCGTTGACCGCGCTGATCTGTTCGCCTGCGGCTTCTACAAGTAGTTGAGCCTTAAGGTTTTTATAGAACTGTGCGACCTGTGGCGACAACGGTACATCTCGTGTCTGATATACAACAGGCGGCAGGTCAAGACAGTCCTTCTTGGTATACCGGATGGCAGGCTGCAGGACTTCATGCACCCTCTTCTCTGCATTCATACGCGGCTTCCAAGTGAAGCGGCTTATCTTGTACATCACCATGTCCTTCCACGCTCCAGTGAAGCGGGGTACGCGGTTCGGACTAACCAGCTTAGCTAAGCCAAACGCATCGACCGGGGACTGCGCCGCTGGCGTACCCGTCATCATCCAAAGTCGCGTGCTGGGATTAAGTAGTTTGGCCAGTGTTTTCCAGCGTTTCGTCGTGGCGCTTTTATAAGCATTGGCTTCGTCCACGATAACGAGATCAAAACTACCATTACACAATTCATCGAACACAGTATTCACACCATCGTAGTTAATGATGATGAACTCGTACTCGCCGCGAATAACCTTCTTGCGCTTTTCTTGCAACCCATAGGCCACTGCGCAGGGGCGATGCATGGCCGTGTTGAAAATGTCGGCTTGCCACGCGGAGTACATGATTGAGAGCGGACAGATCACAAGGACTCGGCGCACCTCACCGATCTTCATCAGATAGTCCGCAGCCCAGATCGCTGCAGAAGTCTTGCCAGTACCCGCTTCGTTGAAACAGAACGCCCGCTTGCGCAGCGACAAGAACGATGCGGTGTCTTTCTGATGTTCAAACGGTGTGTAGATACCGGGCCAGTCGTAGTCCCGCAGCATGGGCGAAGGGATGCTAGGCAAGTTAAGGCTGGGCGTTTTCTCATCTACATAGAACGCGAGTGCCGAAGCCTCCGGATAATCCCAGTAGACCAGCACCTCTTTGTTCTCGGTGTCACCACCCAGATTCTTACTCTTCTGAATGTTGCGCAGCGCAGCCTCTGCCACGACAGCGGGCAACTGCATTTGCAAAACTTTGTTATCTACAACTTGCATAGGTTTCCTCAATAAAGCCCCTTACGGGGGCCAGTCGGCTTAAGCACAGTCCGGAAAAAGCATTGCTTTAAAACTGTCTTAAGCAAGCATGGTTAAGCGCCGTGGAGTAGCGCGGGGGAAAAGAGGTGTGAACCCCCTATCCTGCACACTCATGCCTTGTGCGGATCTCGTTAAACCTCCTTGTAGAACTCGCAGCTTCTAACCGGGCACCATCCGCACAACGGTGTTGGTTTTGCAGGCCACTGATCCGCCGTGAATGCGTACTCCAACCTTCTCAACTCAGGCTCAAAGACTGCCCACAGTTTCGGGATCTGCTCCCGACTATATTCCTCTGGCACAAACGAGTTGTGTGCGACGAACAGCAACCCGCCTTTGATGAACTGTACTTGAGGGAAGTGAGCAAACGTCATCAAGGCCATCAGCTTTAACTGCTTCGGGTCCGGATACCGATTGCTCCCTGTCTTGTAGTCGATGACGTAGCCCTGATCCTCGTTGAGCACCAACAAGTCCACGATTCCGCGTACCCAATAGTCTTCTGCATCGAAGTCACATGGAACCTTGTCAAGGTTGAGAGCCATCTTGTATTCCGGGTAATGCGTACCCGGCATGGCCTTCAACACATCAAGCATCGACTTGAACCGTTGATAGTTCTTGACAAGTGGCGTTCCATCTCTGACGTAATCTTCGAGGGCCTTGTGTACCTCGGTGCCATACATCATTTGCTCCGTAACTTTCTTGACGAAGTTACGTTTGACCTTGACCTCGTTGTACTGCTTGGGGCAGTTCATGAAGTCTTTGAGTCCGCTGAACGACCACCTAATCTTCGTCATCAGTATTCACTCCACGACTTCTCAGTGACCGGATGACACCGCTCAACCGACTATGTGTATTGCGCTGCATCTCAGAGAGCGTCTTGACGTAGATCGTCAAAGCTTTGACCTCTTTGCGTAGCTCTTCTATTTCTGTAGGCGGTTCCGGAAAACCGTCGTCGTCAACAATCTCCATATGACTCACCATACTTCGCTTCACATGCCACAGGTAAGTTGACCGCCCAATCTGGCGGGGTGGACATTATGGCAGTGATTTCTTTGACTGCCTCCTCCGCATCAGCCTTCTTGGCTACCACTACAGCAGCATCATGGACTGTGAGGACGGGCCTATAACCGGCCTCGCGTAGCCTAAGCATTTGTTCCGCAACGATAATTCTGGCAAGGGCTTGCACAATGTTTTCAACCATGGCCCCACCATAAACAGACTGAATGCCCTTACGTGAGTCGTAGATGTATCGGTCATTACTCTTACGAAGCTTCGGGTATCGGATGTGCAACCCGTTCGGCAAGCGGATCCCGTGCGGCGTAATCCAAACACACTTGTGCTTACCGACCGAATACTCGTTATTGCCCGAGGGCCATGCAGCAAGATGGTTAAAAGCGAGGTCACACTCCTGCCACAACGCAGAGATCTTATAGTTAGTCTGACGATACAGATCAACGACGCGTTTGCACTCCTCATCTGACATCTCGATACCGGGAGGCTGGGTCTTCAACGTGTGCTGAAGTTTTTTATGTCCCGTGGCAAATCCAAGTGCGAGTACTGCCGTTTTTCCGACATGACGTTCAATCGGATTCTTCTTGCTAATTTCTTTCTTGTAGATCTTCGACGCAAAAATAGAATAGACATCTTCGCCCTTGCGAAACTGCTCGACCACATCATCCTGCCCAGCCAACCACGCAAGCACACGCGCTTCGATCTGTGATGAGTCACAGTTGATTACCACATGCCCCGACGGAGCCATAATGGAATTCTTGAGGGCCTTCTTTTTCTTGTCACGGCTTGGAAGATTCTGGAGATTAACCGAATCAAGGCCGGACCAACGACCTGTGTGAGCACCATAATACTTAAGAGGAATAGGTAGCCGCCCACGATTCCTAGCACCAATACCAATAAAGCGTTCAATGCGTGACTCCTCAATAGTGGATTTAGTACCGAGCCTTACCGCGCACAACTGCTGAATAAACGGATCGTCATGCTCAATCAGCGCGATGAAACCCTCGTCATTCTTAGCAAGAGCGAACGTTTCCTTGTTAGTCGTCGGACTGATCTTGGTCGGAGCCTCGACACCAAACTCAGCCAACACCGCCGCGAACTGCGGATTACTAGCGAGTTTCTTGCGAACGTCTTCCTCGTTTTCGCAGTTGAGTTTACCCATCAACCCACTAAGCAACGCAGACTTTTCCTGCTTCACTTCTTCAAGCCGCTGCACAAGCAACGCATCATCGATACGTAATGTAGGCTGTGTGTACATGCGCAACGTCATGTCAATCAAGTCCAACTCGCCACGCGGGAATTTTTCCTCAAGCAGTCGAGTAAAGAGTTTGAACGTGAGCTCAGTGTCATTAATGCAATATTTCGCATAACGCTCCAGCTCTTCCTTGCTAAAATCTAGCCGACGCTTACCCAACGCATCGACGACCTCGGTCCCTTTTTTACCCAATGCATACCGCTCAGTCAGCGCAGCCAATGAGCCGCCAGCATCTACGCCATGTATCGCACGGGCCATACACAAGGTGTCGAAATACTTGGCAGGCACGATCCCAAAGCGCCACGCAAGGATGGCTCCGTCAAAGAGCATGTTGTGACAAAGCAGCGCCGAGTTCGCCCAGTCTACTTGGTTAAGCCACGCCTTGATCTCAGCATCGGTGCCGCTGAACCACACCGCCGGATCGTCGTTGACCTTCATCGCTACCCCAATCACTTCGAAGCGCGGGTCGTTGATGTACTCTTCCGTTGTTAACTTCTTTAGACTGAGGTCTTGGGAATAGTAGGTTTCAAAGTCGAGCGTAACGAAACTCACGGATCAACGCTCCATGTTTCGGTCTGGCGCTGCAACTTAGGCCACTCTAATTTTGTAACGAATGATTTGTCCTGCACAAGAATATGATTGGTAGGTTGTGCCGTGAACCTGCCGTTGTCTAACTTGATAAAGTAAAACTCTTTGGACTGTTCTGGCTCTAGGCTAAATCCATCAAGCATAGGGATTGCCGTGAAAAGGTACTCACCAAAAAGTTCTTCTTTGTTTCGCAGTCTTGCACAAATTGCCATGGCTTCAAGAAACGGGTACTCCACCACGCTGAATTGATGCCCATAACAATCCCAAGTTTGAGCAGAGTCGGTAGGCCATAAATTTTCCACGGGTTTGTGCGCGAGTCGATGCAAAGAAACATTCCTGTAGATTGCCCCGCATTCAAGCAGCACATGGCATCCCCAAGTCCTGCCGGGATGACTGACCAGACCAAACCACGCGACACGTTCCCACTTGTCGTTACCAAATGTTTTAGGTTCAACGTAACAATATGTATGACGGGGCAACGGCCCCGCACCTGAGTAAATCATTTCTTCTTGCCACCCTTTTTTAACCGCGCCACTTCTTCACGCAGCCGCTGAATCTCATCGTGACATGCCCAAAGAATCCCACCCACGGTGAGGAACTTCATTTCCGTAGTTGTTGATGTATCGTTGATCTCGTTGGGCAACGCACGGATCAAGTCAAGAATGTCATCTTCGATCTCCACGTAGTGCCTCCAACTCAGCCTTTAATACGCTAATTTCTTGAGCCAACACACTTGCTTCAAGTTTCAGTCCTGCCTTACGCATTGATGCAAGGGCTTCTTCTACTTTGACTTGTTGCGAATGCCGCCACGGCATCCGTTCCATCTCAGCCTTCCACGCGCCCGGTGGAGACTCGTTATCGACTGGCATATTGCTGCCTCACTTGATCGCGCACTAATGTAAGTAACTTACAAATCACGTGTGTCTGTGACTTAGTTTTACCGTTGCGATTAAGAGAGTCGAATTCTGCGGCGTACATTCCGATAATGTCCCATCGCAGAACTTCTAAATTACCGTTATCGTCAATTTTTGCCCAAACAGTTTCTGGATTGACCGTAGTTTTTATATGTTCCTGCGGCACGATAAGATACGCTTCATCGTCCTCTAGAACTTCTTTATTGATCTCACTCATGGACAATCTCCTTGGCTACATCCATCCACTCTTTACCGTATTCAACATCTACCCAATCTTTGAACCACGGCCCACCTCGGGTGAAATGCACAGCTTGAGGGTTTGAACAGTTATCCTTCGTATACCATCCTTCCAGATAATTGTAGGTGATGGGTAAATCACCGATGGTCGCGTCCCACAGGAACCGTAACTGATGCAGGTACATCCCAGACTCGCGGTTCACAACTTCGGGAGTAAGTGTCTTGAGCAACGGATGCCCACAGTTCCACAGGATCATGCTGCTCCAGTTCTTGCGTGGATACTGGTGCTGAACCCTGCCGTCCATCTTCGTTGACTCTTTCGGCTTGTAGTCATGCTTGACCACACGCACCCCGTAATATGGATCCATGTAGTTCTCAAGCGCAGCGATGTCGCCTCGCCAGAGAAAGTCACAGTCCATGAAGACAGCCCACCCCTCGTAGTTGCACAGGTGCGGCACAAGGAAGCGCGTGAAAGAAAATTCTGTAGATGACAACGGGTCATGCTCACGCCAATAAAGATTCCGTTCACGCATCTCGGTCTGCTTGATCGGCTTGATCTGAAGTGGCACAGACGTATGCTTCTCAAGCGACTTCTTACAAACTTGATACGCGATATCCTCACGGCTATCCCAACCAATAAAGATTTTCATCACACCCTCTCAAATTCCCTCTTACGATTTGTGCCTTTGAAGTGAAGAATCTTCGCTTTATCTGTGTTGTGTTCGGGTAAACAACCGTAGACTGATTCGGTAAATTCACCACACCCATACTTCTCTGCGTAGATTCGTAATGCTTCTTGGTCGCCGTACCACTGCTTGAACTTTGGATCAAGCGAATCGTATATCTTCAATACGTTTGACCAGAATCTCGTATCGTTGGTGGCTACTGCACAGCCCACGTATGGATAGAGTTCACCAATCGTCTTCCCTGCGTACTCATCAAACTTGATACCGCGCTGCTCAATATTGAACCCTGCGTCATTGTTGAACGCTCTACGACATAACGAAACTTGTGTTCCAGCTAGCATGTCTTCGACATTGATCTTGTCCTGCACTAGCATATCGGTATCCAAGAACAACGTTGGCACTTCGATCTCTAACTGAGAGTACATTTTAACTCGCGCATACATTAAATTTTTCTTATCAACAGTTGTTTCAAACCTGTCGGTTATACCCATCACATCTGGCGTAGAACTGTCTGTACACATGATAACGTTTGCATCAGGGTTGTACCGCAAAATCGATTTCACCATTTTATGTGGATAAGAGATGTCATCGCCCACGTGGAAAAATACAAAGGTCTGCCGGTTGCGATCTCGTTGTCCGAGTAACGCATCTAATTCTTCTTTGACCTGCATCAACTGCAAATCCCATGGCGCATTCATGTTCTCGCGCTGATAAATCTTTATGCTCGGATACCACAGGCTTTCGTTACCGATACGGTTGTTCCAATACCAGAGTTTGTTGGCATCCAAAAGCAAAACATCTTTACCTAGCGCCCCTGCCAGATGCACATTCGCGCACGATGGCGAGATGATGACGCTGCATATCTCCATGAGCGCAGCCACGTTTTCCAAATCCAAGAATGTATCAATGTGTGTGGTAATGAGACTCGGGTGAAACCCTTCGCCCTGTTTCTGAGCATCGCCATACTGAAGATTAATGAACTTTAGAAACGGTGTGTCCAGAATCTGACGAAACGCTTCAAGCGGCACAGACTTGTGTTGACCAATGATGGGCGCGGTACTTGCCCAAGTTAGACCAGCAACGTAGTCATCTTCATGCAACCCATACTCTTTGCGGAGTCTAGCCACACGCTCAGGATCAGCCTTAAGATAAGCGGTCGAAACGTTAGGAGCGATGTCACGCACAGAATCAACAAAGTATTTAGCGAGAGAGGCAATCGGTATATGTGAGTCGTGATTGCTCATTTTCACACGTGCGTTATGAGACAGGAAGGTGACGTTCTTCGCCTTGCACCCGCGCTGAAAAAGATTCGCTAAACGCAAATCAATCAGCACCGTGATATGTTCAACCTCTCGCGCTAACGCTTCGATGAGAGAGCCATACAGAATCTGATCACCAATGCCTTGCTCACACCAGACAAGCGGTCGTTTTAGTCCTTTGCCGCGCTCCCATTGTGAGTGCTTGGTATGTAGGCGGGGGGACTTAAAAGTTTTGCTGCCCCAACGCCGCTCGTAGCCTTGCCAACCCTTTTTGAAATCACCCATTTGCAAGGCAAGAAGTCCAATAGTCCAACCTGCATCGTCGTTGTTGGGTTCCAGTTGTGCTGCGATCTCAAAGTGTTGACGGGCTAACTCCCACCTATGCATTTCCCAATGGCATCGCCCAATCTGCAATTCGGTCGCAGTCAGGACAGGCAACGCCACGTGAATGTTTTGGAGGATGCTGATGGCCTCGTCGTAGTTGCCCTCTTCAGCTTTGGCAAAACCTGTCTTGTAAATGTGTTCAGCAAACTCAGGTAGGGTCTGTTGTTTTTTACCTTCAATCATGCCCTGCCTCTTTTACTAATTGCATCCATGCAATCAACGCACCCGTTATAAAAATCACCTTCCATGTATTCAGCAATTTTTTTACAATCTTCTATACAAGACTCCCGCTCCGCAGCGGGGGCAAGGGCAGCAAAGCGTTCAAGGCAAAGCCACATCGGCCCTTCAAACTTGATCTGCTGGTCGTTGACAGGACTGACTCCTGCGTCTCTGGCGAACTGAATAATTTTTTCGCGGGTCACCAATACTCCCTCCCTGACCCTCGTTTCGCTGCCCACTGCGGTGGTGGCACGTGCGCCCATGCTTGATACCGTTCCCATTTCCACCGTCGCCACACGTCACGCATCCACCTGATCATGCCATCTCCTGCGGAACAAACTGCAACAAGTTAAGTGGGAACGAGACCGCCGTCTTGCGGCCTTCGCGTGGATAGACCAGCACTCGCCCTGCGTTCTCCAAAACTAGAGCGTTCGTCACGCCCTTCTCAACGCCCTCAAAATCATCTAGCACAAACACAGTAGTCTCGGTGACGATCTTGCCAAGCGGCTCAAAGTCTTGTTGCGCGAGCCTTCCATCCAGATAGACAAGATTAGCCTTGACGTTCTTCTCTACCATATCTGCAAACATCTCGTGTGATGCTCGCATCGGATACTGGAAGATATTCGGCACGTCCAGATTGATGTTGTTGGAGTGGTCACAGGTATAGATGTCTACCAACCGTTCCATAGCCAAGTTCATCGTCTTTGTAGACACACCGATAAACGTACCTACCTCGGCAATGACGTTGGGCTGAAAGAACTTGGTGATCTTGTACAACTCAAACGCATCATCGACAGGCAAAGAGCCGGTGTTGTACTCGGCCTGACTACGCAACTCCTGTTGCTGCTCTACGATCCGCTCGATCTTTTCATACGGAAAGTCGCCAACCTTCTGGTCGATGATGTCCCAAAAGATCTCGCTGAATCGTTTACGACCGATCTGAACTAAGTTCATACATACCTCTTAAAAGAAACCAGACCCTACCCTGCCATGCCGCGCCCAACCACGCGATACCCAACCCGACCTAACCGTGCCTCACCTAACCTCACCCAACCGCGCCCCATAAAATTTCTCGCCAGAGAAACCAAACCGTACCAGACCTAACCCTGCCTCACACGACCTCACCCCACATCGCCTTACCTAGCCGTGCCACGCCTTACCAAACCCCACCATGCCTCACCACACCATGCCCCACCTAACCCAACCATGCCTCACTTTATTTCTTCAAACTTCGTCACTCTAAAAGTCCCAAAGGGACCACGTTTCTCTGGCCTAAAGTCGCCAATGCCAATGCTCTCACCCGCCTCGTTCAACAGGCGATGTGCGTCCTCAGACGACAGCATCTGGTCATTTAAAATCAAACGGAACTTCGCCGCCCACTGGTCGAAGCGCGGACGGTATCGCATCACTCGACCCTTCGTCGCCGGGATAGTCACCGGGCGTCCATCCACCTCAAAGTTAGGTGCAGGTTTCCCGTCACCGGCAAGGATCGTCACAGTATCCGACTCCATGCGCACCGCACTCGGCACGACGAACTTCAACGTTTTACGGGAGCCACGCATCTTGTGATTCACACCCGCATTCGCCATCGTTGCCGGAATCGAAAAGGCATTAAAGTAATACGTTCCATCCTGTGCGATGTAAGCATTCTTCGTCGCCTCGTCCCGAGGATTCGTACTATCCACCATCACGCGCCGCGTGGCTTTGCCTTGCTCAACCTGTTCCGCAAACTTGTGAATCAGCAACGGCGTGTTGCCGCGAATTTCTACGTCAATCGTTTTCATACATCACCTCTTTTAAATTTAAATTACGCACTCTTCCGAGCATCAATCTCGCGCTTCAAATAAAACAACGCTTTCTCCAAGTCCTGCACCGGGTCCGTACTCTTCTTGCCCGCACGGGTGACGTACTTCACCACGTTGCCCAAGCGATAGTTCAAATCTTTGGCTTCAATAAAGTCGAGCGTCTCAATGCCACCCGTCCGGTAATGCGGGGGACTGTTCACCATGTCGATACCTTTAACTTTTGAACCCCGCAAAAACTTCGCTGCACTTTCCCCTTCAACCACCAAACCATCCAAATATTGCAGCGCCTCCCGGTGGGGGTTCGTCAAACGTTCATCACGCGCTCGCACCGAGGCTAACTCCCTCTCGCGCTGCGCCGCTGCGTCGATGGCCTTCAACGCTTGATCCATTTCCTTCACCGCTTCCACAATCTTCGACGGCTTCTTGGTTTTCTTCCCTGCATTTTTATTTAAGTCCATCCAGCGAATGTGGTAGACGTAAGTCGGCTTGACCTTCACGGTCTTGGCTACCTCGCCAACTGCCTTACCCTCTTTCAACAACTTCAAAATCTGATCCTTCTTACTCATAATCAAATAACTCCTTTAAATCATCCACGTTGGTCTCATCAATCACGATTGCCATCCCGCCCGCATCCATGATCCGTTTCAATGCAGCCTCTTGCAGCGCGGTCGGCTTGTTCCCGTTGGCCTTGCATTCAATCGCCGCAAACCTGCCGCGATAACAAATCAGGAAGTCCGGCGTCCCACTCAATCCATACCCACCGGTTGCGGGCATCGCGTAGTAGCAGCCCATCTCGGTCAAGTAACGCTTGACCTGCTCCTTCACCTTGGCCTCGGGAGTCACTCGACCCCCTTGCCGTCCAGATAAATCTCGCAACCATTACCCCACACGGCATCGCTACCGCGCTCGGTCTTGAACTCAGCACGCTTGGCGTATTGATGCCACTCCTTGCCGGTCATGCGGAATTCTTTATTCTTGTTGTAGTCCCACCCAAAGAACTTCGTTCGCGACGGGAGCGTTGTGAGTTTTTGTTGCATGGTGTTCTCCGTTTAAGAAGGGGCGGGGGTTGCCCGCCCCCACCGTGTTAGTGCTCGACCGTAATGGTGAATCGAGTGTTGTCTTTCGTGTCGGTGATAACGTACTTGCCGGGGAACTCTTTAAACCAACGCCAAAGTTGATCCACCGCAACTCCAAGGTCGTTGTAAGCACCCATCGTTTCGTCATGGTCGTCTGCCAACGCGACGATGTAGCGGTACTCGGCTCGTAGTTCTTCATAAGTCATTTGCTTTCTCCGGTTTGTTGTAGTCGGTTGAACCATTCAACCAGAGCATATCATAACATACCTTTACTTACTTGTCAACCCCCCCTAGTCCTCCGACTCATCCTCATCAGGCATCGCAAACTTGCCCAAGCCGAACAACCGACACGCGTGTTCCAATGCACTATCTTCCCAAGCCTCGTAGCCCACGAAGCCATAGCGTAGTACGCGCTTAATAAACTCGTCCCGGTCGCCCGAATAAATGTCGTTGTAGACAAGTTCCAATATCATCTCTTTGCGTGTCATACGTTGTCCTTAAAAAACCATGCGGCAATCAGCGCCAATATCACAAATGTCACCGAGCCTTTAAGCAATAAATCCACAATCAAATAATCCGTCGCGTCCATGTCCGCACCTCTTAAAATGGATTAATAGGTTGAGGTTGTTGCGGCTCATCGAGCGGTAGGTCTAACTGATTTGTGATTTGGCGCGGTCGGCACCACCACTCCCGCAGTTCGTAGAGTTCGCGCTCATAGTCGAACATTTGCTGAGTGATCCAGTCCTCATCCTCGATGGGTATCCACCAATCGTTTTGTATCTCTTGCAGTCTCATGGCAGTTTCACCCAACGGTTATCATCATCGCCGTAGTCATCGTCCGACTCGTACGCATCGAACCATTCCGCAATGTCTTCTAGTTCGCCATGCGGGACCGTACGCAAGTCCACAATCGCCGGGGCAGAAAACGTAATCTGTACCCCTTGGTCGTAGTACCCGCGCAGTTCAATCCTCGTTACTGCGAACTCGCCCTCATCATATTCGGCGGTCACGACCGCATCCCAATCGTTACCGAACAGCATTAAGATGCCTGATTCTTCTTTAAACATGGGTCGGCCCTCGCTGAATTTCTTTTAGCGCCTGTTTCTTGCACCACGCGATATTCTTGTCCGTCATGCGGGATGCAATGTGTTTCGCTACGTCTATCGCATCTTCTGATTGCTGTTCCGTGGGCGCGGTAATGCCCAGTACCAAAGCAAGAATCAATGCTTGCCTGTCGTTGGTCGGAATGTTCATGTGGTCTCCTCGTAAGTATCGTCGGGGTATCCAACGGCCTCTAACAACTCGTCATCTGTGGTGTTCGCCAGTCTTTCAAGAATGCCCTTGCGAATTTCCGCAGCCGTCGTTGCTTCGCCGTCCTCGCTGTCGTTGATGACCACGAAGGCGATTGAGTACATATGGTTATATCGGTTCATGCGGCCTCCATTTCTTCGATGTCCATCGTTTCTTCTTCGTACCGCTCGCTATCGTCCGGCATCACCGAAAACACTTCGTGCGCCTCAACATAAGCGTCGTCTTCGTTTTCAGCCTCCACCCTGATCGTCTTATAAATCGTTGCCCTGATGGTCACATCGTAGGTTTTCATGCCGCGCTCCCCTCTCGCATATCAAAAACGCAGTAGTCCGATACCCCTACATCGTAGCCCCGGCGGTATGCGTGGCGGGTTTCATCGCTATATGCAGCGTCGATACCTTCGTCGTTACCGTGTGCGCGGCCTTCGTAATAGCCTCGGGCGAACCAATAAACTTGTTCGTCGTTCATCTCACACCTCCCCGTCTTCGTAAGACTCGACCACCGCGAACCCTGCAATCGGGTTATCGCACTTGCAGAGGTATTCCATCTCTTCCTGTGCAACGTCCTCGGCGTGTTTGGCGTTCTCTGCCCATGTCCACACCTTGAGGACCACGCAATACTGTTTCGTTTCTACTTCTGTGTTCATCTGTGCTTTCTCCTAGTTAGTTAAAGTTTCTTTACAGTATCTCCGACACTAGCGGCGCGTTCGCACCCTGTCAAGGGGTGGAAACCATTATTTCAAACCTTTTTTACACGCGACCGCACCCAACTTTTTTATAGACCCGTTCGCACCCGATCAAACCGACCCCCG
>Ga0194127_10003664_pt1 | contig 19455 bp, 18 predicted proteins | sample TA2KigC100mmetaG_FD_148624 | JGI IMG/M metagenome (GOLD analysis project Ga0194127, IMG submission 148624) | Freshwater microbial communities from Lake Tanganyika, Tanzania - TA2015036 Kigoma Deep Cast 100m | ecosystem: Environmental > Aquatic > Freshwater > Lake | place: Tanzania: Lake...
CAGTTTTTCCTCAATGGATTTTATGTCATCGCCGATCTTTTTTGTTTCCTCGATGATCTGAGAGGCATCCTGTCCTTTTTTCTTAAGTTCGCTGACCTCTTTTGACTTCTCGTTGCGTTTACTCTTCGATTGTTCACAGGCATGAATCATAGACCTGCGCTGGGCGTCAACCTCAAGGATTTGATCTATGCTTGCTGCCTTTTCGTGCTTCAGCGCGATAGCCTGTTTGACCTTGTCAGGGTTGTTCCTGATAAAATTTATATCAAGCATGTTTCAAAAAGCCTCCAAACTTGTAAATCTTTTTAATATTGCATTATTTTACTTGTAATTTCAAAGCATGCAAGGGAATTCAAATATTTTTGGCTTTGATGCACTCTATATCAGATAAAGTCCGAAAAATGAAATATTCAGTGCTTCTCAATTTTTAATTCATTCTTTATGCCTGAGATTATCTTTCTTGACCAAGTATCAGGTAGAATATATAGTAATAACAAGCGGTAAACTATAAAAGAATAGTAATCACTGTAACTATTTAGCCAAATGCAGCTTTGTTCGCCCCTTTGTTCCCCTTTATTAATGGGGATTTAAACCGTTACCCTTAATAAAGGAGTATTCAGGGAGTTGTTAGGTTTCAGTAGATTAGGTTGAATGAAACCCAACATGGATAACAGCATTCAAAACCCAGAAGAAAACCTAAACGTAGAAGATTGAATTAGTTCGGTATATAACTGATCAGGGTGAAATCAAGAGCAAATGCAGGATTAACACATGGGTAAAAATTTTTTAAATGAAAAAAAGGTTTATAGGTCGTTTTGAAAGGCTGACTAATGCTGATATAGAAACTATAAAAGTTTATTGCAAAACCAATATAGAGTAAATAGATAACACCCTTATGCCATTGGTCAGTTATAAAAATATGGAGTGATTTTCTAATGTCAACAATATATGGGGATAGATGGGAAGTAATACGGCCTTTAAGTGAAGGTGGACAGGCACATACTTTCGTAGTAAAAGATAATAAAGATGGAGGTAAAACACAGTGCGTTTTGAAACGTCTGAAAAATATTAATAGAATTGACCGTTTTAAGCGTGAGATTGAAGCTGTTAGAAATATCTCACATGAAAATATTGTTCAATTAGTAGATTTTGATATAGATACCGAAAAACCTTATCTTGTGACTGAATATTGTTCAGGAGGTAGCCTATCTCACGCCAAACCTTTTTGGCACAATTCTCCAACTAAAGTATTTGAGACTTTTTTGCAAATATGTTCGGGAATACAATATGCCCATCACAATAATATTATTCATCGTGACTTAAAACCAGACAATATTTTCCTGAAAACAGAGCGTGGTCCTGCTGTTATTGGTGATTTTGGAATATGTTTTATTGAACAAGATGGTACTCGCATAACTCTTACCGATGAGGCTGTGGGCCCTAGATTGTTTATTGCACCTGAACTTGAAGATGGGAGATTAGATGATATATCTACCAAAAGTGACATCTATTCACTTGGGAAAGTCCTTTATTGGTTACTATCGGGAGGGAAAATTTTTAGTAGGGAAAAACATAGAGACCCAGAATATGATTTAAAACGAAAAAAAGATACATTCCCAGGTTGGAATAATATCTACATGGAACATGCCAATAGATTGTTGGATCATATGATTGTTAATAAGTCTGAAGATCGCTGGAATATAAGTGAAATTATAAAAGAGGTCAAGCAAGTAGAGAGATTGGTAAGGAAAGAATTCACCCCTATCGCTAAAGATATTAAACAACCATGCACATACTGTGGCTCTGGATACTACAATAATAAACAAGCTTACGACTTAGGTCTACAGGCACCACATATTCCAGATTGGAGGGTTTTAGTTTGTTCTGATTGTGGTCACATTCAACTATTTCGGGTAGATATGGCAGATCAAAAAGGTTGGTGGATTAAATAGGTGTTTCTTATAAGATTTTTTCTCTTATCTTGAATTATTGAATGCATAAAGAACAAGCATCTTCTAAGGTATCTGTAATTCTGTGCCATGAGAGTAGCGTTTTAGCATATTCGATATTTAATCCGAATGACTGGAATGGTGCCAGTAAAGCAATCATTCATTCATGTGCGGTCCAACAAGGCATTCTTCTATATGAGGCATCAAAGCTCAAGGCGATTTTTCAACAAGCGGATGCTTTATGTCTGCCCAGATTTGCAGATTTAGAAAGTCAGTGGAATACTGCAAAGTGGGAGATTAATACTTTCTCTTATTTTGTCGAGATTCCTGAGGCTCATCTCAGTATTCAGGCGTTTCTTGGTTCGATTAAGATTTTTTTTGATATAATCGTTCAGTTAATTTCTGCGCAAGGTATTGTTTCTCAACAGATACATGGATTTCATAAGAAAGGCGACGATGTTGGCGGAAAGCTTATGAATGCACTGAGAAATAATGCAAAAAAGGAAACCCAAGAGATAGCTGTAAAATTGGATGATTTGATTGCACGGCACAAAGCTATGTGGATAGATCAGGCTGTAAAGGCACGGGATATTTTTATACATCCTGGAAAAGGATTCTCCAGTGTGATGTTTGCCCTTGATCTTCAAGTTGATGAAGGGAAACTACGACTTGTCCGGGTGATCAAGCCATCGATTAACGATGAGGATTTCGATAGATATGCTGAAAAAACTACTGGGTATGTCGCAAACTTTTCTGAACAGTTTCTGAGTCTCATAAAAAATGTCTAACTGTCAGTTGATGTATGGTGGGTTAAGCGAACGCGAACCCACCCCTGAGTTCCCCTCCCAGTAGGGGATTGAGAAGTGGGTAATAAGAAGGTGGATACAGTATGAAGAACAAGGAAGAATTTAAAGAGTTATACGGATGGGATGATGGGAAGATATATTTTATGGATGAAGAGCACAAAAAAGAATGGTGTGTAACTGACAATAAAGAATTGTATAATCAATTAATAGAAATTTGCAGAAAATATTTTAAAAGTAAAAAGGAGACATAACAGATGAAAACTGAAAAATTTCTTATGCATTTGATTAAACCTTTGGTTCTTTCCGGAGTATATAAAGACGAAACTGTCGCACTGAAGGATATCGTGATTACCCAAATAGAAAGTAAAATAAAGACCTACGACAGGATTATAAAAACTTTTCAGAAGAAATACGGAAGGAATTTTGACACCTTCTCAAAAGATTTGGCAAACAAAGCGACTTCAGAATTAGAAGACGATTGGATGGAATGGAATGGGGTAATAGAGATGAAAAAGGCGTGGAATGAGGCATTAAAAGAGGTTATTGATAGTGAAGCAACCGTTTAATTTTCCCGAAGTTATTTCATCCTTAAAAGAGAGCGAACTTATATCAAGGGTAGAAATAAAAGCCATTGATGAAATTCACGAAAGTGGTATTTATAAACTGCGGTGCAGTTTAATCCCTTCGAAATACAAGCTTGAGATAAGGTTTGTGAAAACGCAAGAACAGATTTTATATTCTTACCAACTTTTTAGTAATGCGCCTATCATTAGATGGGATAATTCACCTCATTATCCAAAAATAAAAACTCATCCCCACCATTTTCATGCAGAAGACAGCAATATTGTAGAGTCCGAATTGACTGGTAACGTTGTTCTGGATATTAAAAAAGTATTGTCTGATATTACGAAACTTATCGTAAAATACGAATGTTAATTTCATATTTCTGCGGGTTCTGGTTTGTAACCTGAACCCTGAAATTTTCAAGGATTGTAGCGCAATGAGATTTCAAAAAATGGGTTCAATTTACAAAATTGAACCCGCCTAAATATTCGTGGTTTTTCGTGTAAATTTGTGGCAGGTTTTTTTATGGCAATATCTTCGTGTCCTTCGCGTTCTTCGTGGTTAAAATAGGAATCAAATAGGATGAAACCATAACCAAAAAGAGCGCAAAGAGAAGAAAACAAAACGCAAAGGGCACAAAAAAACTTACAAAAAAAGAAACTTTTACAGGGTAAACTATATTTATGTTTACTGACAACAAAATCTCACGCAGAGCATTTCTCAAAACGGGTATTGCCGTGGGCGCTGGCATCTACGGTTTATCCTATTTAGGTACGATCAAAAAAAGACCTGCCTTAAAAAAACACAAGGAACACCACCTAAAGCCGGGACTGGTTATCGCTCACGGAAACGTTTCTGACACTGCCGATGAACCAACGATTATTAAAGAGATGGTGCGGCGCGCCCTGAATGCCCTGGGCGGTATGGATAAACTCATCTCCAAAGGCAACAGGGTCATTATCAAACCCAATATTGCCTGGAATCAAAAGCCTGAATTCGCCGCCAATACCAATCCTTATGTGGTGGCAGCCCTCGTGGAGTTGTGCCGGGAGGCTGGAGCAAGCGTGGTAAAAGTCATGGATCACACCTGTTCCGCAAACCCTGAGACCTCCTATGAAAATAGCGGTATTGCCGCTGCGGCCCGTAAGGCGGATGCGGCGGTAGTCTATATTAATAAAAGCCGTTTTAACGACTTCGCAATTCCTGACGGCAAGGTTTTGAAATCATGGTCTTTTTACGAAGAAATGATATATGCAAATGAAGTGGATGTGCTTATTAATGTGCCTATTGCAAAGCAGCACGGCACATCGAGGCTTTCTATGGGACTCAAAAACGTCTTTGGCATGATCGGAGGCGATAGGGGCAGTCTCCACACCGATATACACCCAAAGATTGCCGACCTCAATAAATTCATTAAAATAGACCTTACCGTACTCGATGCCTTTCGGATACTGAAAAATCACGGTCCTACGGGTGGGCGGCTGGATGATGTTGACAATTCTCCCGAACGGGCAAGACGCATCATTGTAAGCACTGATCCGGTTGCTACCGACGCCTATGGCGCCACCCTGTTTGGTATCCAGCCCAAAGACGTGGGTTATATCAAAGAATCGCACGAACAAGGCCTGGGAGAGATTGATTTCCACCTGCGTGGTTTTGAAGAAATATACGTGTAAACGGGGAAGTGGCGTGTGTCGAATGGCGAGTGACGGGAAAAAACGTCACTTGTCACCGTTCGGCTGAGCTCACGACGAAGCCTGCCACACGTCACTTGCCTTATCAGCACTACTTTGGTTGCGGCTATGCGGCCCTAAGGTATTTGCATTTTTTGGTACTTGAAAAATATTTCATTTTGTGTCTTTGGAGCTTTGTGGCATAATCTTAAAATAGGCCTTCGGCAACTACATGAATTGTAAACAATCCCTCCCTTGACTTCGTCGTGAGTTCAGTCGAACGATGGGAGGGATTCAGGGAGGGTGATTGGCTTTTTCCCTTCACCCCCACCTAGCCTCCCCCATCAAGGGGGAGGAACGGATTGTTTGAAATTCCAGAACTTTTGAAAAATTTTAAACATTACCTTAAGACTATGATGACCTTTCAGGAAATTATCTTAAAACTACAAAACTATTGGGCAGATTATGGCTGTGTGATATGGCAGCCATACGACCTCGAAAAGGGGGCTGGAACTTTTAACCCTGCGACATTTCTCAGGGCGCTTGGCCCCGAACCCTGGAAATGCGCCTATGTCGAACCCTCCCGGCGGCCAACCGATGGCAGATATGGTGAAAACCCTAACCGATTACAGCATTACTACCAGTTCCAGGTGGTAATCAAACCCGCGCCGGAGAATTCTCAGGATATCTATTTAAACAGTTTGAGATTCCTGGGTATCGATCTCGTGAAACACGATGTGCGGTTTGTTGAAGACGATTGGGAATCCCCAACCCTTGGCGCTACTGGTCTTGGCTGGGAGGTATGGCTGGACGGGATGGAGGTGACTCAGTTTACCTATTTCCAGCAGGCAGGCGGCCTGGAACTCGAACCCATCACCCTCGAACTTACCTATGGACTCGAACGCATTGCCATGTTCATTCAGGCAAAGGAATCCGTTTTTGACCTCGAATGGGTTAAAGGTTACACCTATGGGGATATTCACAGGCAGGATGAAGTCCAATTCTCCACGTATAATTTTAAAGTGGCGGATACGGCCATGCTCTTCCAGCTCTTTGATACGTATGAAAAAGAATGTCAAAGACTCTTAAAAGAAGACCTCGTGCTGCCTGCCTACGACTATGTCTTAAAGTGTTCTCACACCTTTAATCTGCTGGATGCGCGGGGAGCTATTGGAGTCACACAGCGTACGGGTTATATTGGCAGGGTCAGAAACCTTGCCCGACGCTGTGCGGAAAACTATGTCCAACTGCGCGAGGCATTACATTGGCCTTTGTTAAAGGATAAACCCGTATTATGAAGGATTGCTTATGGAAACGAATGAAAAGAATCTTGTAGAAATATCTGTCATGGGTGAGGTCACAAGCCCGATGAGTGGTTCGCAGCCTTATTGCATAACACCCGAAGGGAAGCCTACCATACTGCCAAGTGTGGGCGGCATTACCTACAATGTCAAAGTAGGTGACAACGCCATTACATGGGAAGCGGACCACGTGGAACCGTGTGTATCAGTTAAAAATAAGGATAGAGAAGAGAATGGCGCATTAAATTTGTTGTCCTGCATCGGAAATATTGCCAGGGTTATATCCGGTGATGCGAAAGGCCATACAGGCGTTGTTACAGGAAAACACGGCGGTATTGAAAATGTGCTGGTTGATTTTGAAGACAGAACCCTTGAAAAGCTTGCCATAGGGGACAAAATACTCATCCGGGGTATTGGCGTAGGGCTGTCTTCTGCAAAGTATCCCCATATTAAAATCATCAACATGTCTCCATCTCTTCTCGATAAATTACCCATCAGACAGGACAAGACAAAGGACGTATTGCGTGTCCCGGTAACCCATATTATCCCGGCAGCAATTATGGGATCAGGATTGGGGTCTCAACATTGTTATCGTGGAGATTACGACATACAATTGTTTGATAAGGAACGGGTAAAGAAGTGCAATCTCCAGACATTGCGATTTGGCGATATCGTGGCGATCATGGATGCAGACCACACCTTTGGAAGGATTTACAGAACGGGCGCTGTAAGCATAGGGGTAATTGTGCACAGTAATTGCGTAACGGCGGGACACGGTCCCGGTGTGACAACATTACTTACCTCAGCCGATGGTAAAATCGTACCCTGTCTAGATAGCACTGCGAATATTGGCGTATATTTGAAAATCGGACGCTTCAGGAAAAAAACACCAAAAAAGGGATAAAGAATATTTTGCTTTTGCTGATATAAAATGTGCTTGACATTTCATCCCCAGTTAATATAATTTGTAACTTTCTAATTCTTTTGTGTATTGGTTTATTTTATTGGAGAGGAGATTATTTGTCTACTGTGAGTATTCAAGAATTGGTCGATGCGGGATTTCATTTTGGCCATCGGACGAGTAAATGGAATCCAAAGATGAAGCCTTTCATCTTTGGCAAACGGAATTTAATCCATATTATTGATTTACGGGAAACAACGAAAGGGCTTGTTACCGCATGCAAGTTTTTGACAAGTCTTGTCCAGACGAAAAAAGGCGTGTTATTTGTAGGCACCAAATGGCAGGCGCAGGATATTGTCGTACGGGAGGCAAAACGCTGCGGGATGCATTATGTAAGCGAGCGCTGGCTGGGCGGCACACTGACAAATTTCGATACCATAAGGAAACGGTTAGAACGTCTGGAAGAATTGGAAAACTTAGAAAAAACCGGGGACATTAATCAGTTTAGCAAAAAGGCCATTTCCTCTCTTAATCGGGAACGCAAAAAGATACTTACCAACCTGGAAGGCATTCGTAATATGAGTTCTCTCCCGGGGTCCCTTGTAGTAGTTGATCCAAAGCACGAACACAACGCCATCAGCGAGGCAAAAAAGCTGGGAATTGCAACGGTATGTCTTGCTGATACGGATTGCGACCCTGATATGATAGACATTTGTGTCCCGGGAAATGACGATGCCATACGTGCAATCAATCTCTTTTTAACCAGGACGGCGGATGCGGTTTTGGCTGGCAAGGAACTCCTGATGACTGTCGCAAAAGTTTGATAAGGATATTGAAGGTTCAATAAAAATTCCTTCCATGCGTTAAAAGATAACAGTATACGTATCCATACAAACTGCAAGTCAGACTACTACCATAAAAGAACATTTCATATGGGTTTCCATTCGTTGGTTAATTTATACGATTACATTATACAGGACATAAAACGACAGTAGTTTTATACTACCGTGTACGGAGGTTGTTCATGGCGGATATATCGAGTATTACGAAGTTGAGAGAACAAACCGGGGCTGGTATATTAGAGTGTAAGAGCGCCCTGGACGATGTTAAAGGCGACTTTGAGAAGGCCCTGGAGATTATTAAAAAGAAGGGTATTGCTAAGGCTGCAAAGAAAGAGCAGCGGGCAACAGCCGAAGGCAGGATCGGCACCTACATTCACACCAACGGGAAATTAGGGGTAATGGTGGAACTCAACTGTGAGACTGATTTCGTGGCAAAGAATGAGGTCTTTCAGCAGTTATTGAAGGATGTCTGCATGCAGGTTGCTGCTACAAAACCGGTAGCTGTAAAAAGAGAGGATATCCCCAGCCAGATTATAGAAGAGCAAAAGAAGATATTTATGGAAGAGGTCAAGGGAAAACCTGCGAATATTATCGAAAAGATTGTTGCCGGAAAGCTGGATAGTTTTTATAAAGAAAGATGCCTGCTGGAGCAGCCTTTCATAAAAGACAACACTCTAACGATCAATGAATTATTAATTGCAAATATTGCCAAAATAGGGGAAAATATCAAAGTTAATCGGTTCGTTCGATTCGAGGTTGGAGAGTGTTAGCCAGTCAAGAAACGTTGCATTACCCCCGTGCCCATGAAAAGGAATATCAAGTATAAACGAGTATTATTAAAGATAAGCGGCGAAGGTTTTGGTAATGAAAATGGACGCGGCATAGAAACAGAAAACTTTATTGCATTAGCCAAAGAAATACAAAAAGTTTCAGCAACCGGAGTTGAACTGGCAATCGTTGTGGGCGGCGGCAACATCCTCCGGGGCGCAAAGTTCGGCAGCGCCGGCAAGTCGAGGGTACAGGCCGATCAGGTAGGCATGATCGCCACGGCAATTAATGCGCTGCTCTTGCAGGATATTTTGGAAGGGTTTAACATCAGGGCGCATGTAATAAGCGCCATAGAGATTAAAAATATTACCGAACCCTTTGTACTGCGAAACTGCCTGAAATATTTAAAAGAAAAAAACGTCGTTATTTTCGCTGGTGGAACGGGAAACCCTTATTTTACAACCGATACGGCGGCTTCATTGCGTGCGATTGAAATCGGCGCAGAGGTAATGTTGAAGGCAACGCGGGTTGACGGCGTATATACGGACGATCCCCTGGAAAATGCATCTGCAAAGCTATACAAAAAATTGACCTATATGGACGTCTTGAACAAGCAACTGGGGGTAATGGATCTAACGGCGATCTCCTTGAGTATGGAAAATAAATTGCCCATCATCGTTTTTAATATGAATAAACGTGAAAATATCAAAAAGGCAATTTTGGGTAAACCTGTTGGGACATATATCGGGGAATAATGCACTATGGCAAAAGAATCTATCTGTAAAGACGCACGGGCAAGGATGGAAAAGGTCGTTATGCACCTGCAAGAGGAGCTCAGAGGCTTAAGGACAGGCAGGGCGAGTCCGGGACTGGTGGAAAATATAAAAGTAGAATGTTACGGAGATTTTTCACCGTTAAAACAACTGGCGGCTATTTCAACACCAGATGCACAGTCGATAATGATTAAACCGTACGATACCACGATACTCGCAAGTATTGAGAAGGCTATCTTACAATCCGATCTTGGTTTAACCCCTTCGGCTGAAGGGAAGGCCCTGCGCATCGTAATTCCGCCACTCAACGAGGAGCGAAGAAAGAAACTTGCTTTGCAGGCAAAAGAGCAAGGGGAAACGGCAAAGGTGTCTCTGCGAAATATCAGACACGACGCCAACAAACATGCTGATAAAGAAGAGAAGGAAGGCATCCTGACCGAAGACGACGCCAAGCGCACCAAAGATGATATACAAAAGCTTATCCACGAATACGAGGGTAAGCTAAACGATCTGGTCAAGAAAAAGACGGAAGAGATACTGAAGGTGTAATGGTGCAAATCCGAAGTCCGAATCTTGTCAGAAATTTTATTTTTTACATGCAATTAGGAATGGAGCATATATAATAGGGGGCATAGCTCAGTTGGTAGAGCACCGCCCTTTTAAGGCGGGCGTCGATGGTTCGAGTCCATCTGCCCTCACCATTTTAGTAACGATTTACCACAGAAAATTCGTGGTATAAATTTACTATGTGGCCCCATCGTCTAGCCTGGTCTAGGACAACAGATTTTCGATCTGTGAACTGGGGTTCAAATCCCCATGGGGTCAAATTTGTTCAGCGAAAAGCCATGAGATTGGAAAAATCTCATGGCTTTTTTAGTTTGACAAAGATAAACCGATTGCATATAAGATAAGGCTGTGTTTTTTGCATTATTTGATTTTTAAACCCAATATGAAATATCAAGAAATACTAAAAGACTTTCCCTACTTAACGAAGAAAGATATTCAGGCATGTTTGAGCTATGCAGCAGATGCATGAAGACCCTACCGCCGGGATTCTTTTACTGAAATAGCAAATCAATAGGAGGGTAACACTGGAGCGAATCTTCCTTATGCAATCGGCAATATACAAAAGAAACACAAACCAAGAAAGACGACTGTTGTAATTGAATAATGAAGGTTTGACCCTCTGCTGTGCTGGACTGGAAACCCTTCCCAAGACAATTTTCTCACTTGTTAACCTTTTTCCTCATGTTTAGATTGTCCGAAAGATTCAGGGGTGGATGTCGCAAGGAGGTTGGCGCTCCCAAAATGGGATTAACTGCGGCTCTATGGCCTATGTCCTGACGCCCCAGTGTTTTTCAACCTCTTCCCTGGTATTTGGACCGGCGCTCATCCACCCCGCAAAATACTATACCCCACGCCTTTCAAAGGTCAAGGATATTTTTATTAACAGAGATGCCCACGAAATACGCTAAAAGACATCAAAGTAACAAAAAAGCAGAGACCCACGAATGACGCGAAAGGGATTTCGTCTGTTTCGCGTCTTTCGCGGGTAAATTTATTAATTTTCAGCGAGATCTGGCGATTTAGCCTTCTTGCCGATTTTGCTTTCGGTGCCATTTACAATTCTTTTTATATTTGCTTTGTGACGAACAATAAGGAGCATTGAGATGAATATGGAAAATAACGTCAGAGGAAGTCCATGTCGAAAAGGTTCTTTGCCAAAGAGTATTAAACTTGCTACAAGCGCCACAGAACTAATCATGGAACCCAGAGATATGTAACGGGAAATGAAGACCGTCAATGACCACACTGCAACGGCAATAAAGAGCGGCGCCGGGGCTAACCACAGAAATACCCCACAACCCGTTGCTGCTGCTTTTCCTCCCTTAAAACCCAGAAAAATGGGGAAAGTATGGCCGCATATTACACCAACCCCGCATAATATCAACGCCAGATTGTGGCCGTAACCGGAAAACAACTGATCAAAGAAATAAACCGGCAAAAAACCTTTGAGCATGTCTAAGAAAAACACCAATATACCATACGGTTTACCCAAGACCCTCGCAACGTTCGTTGCGCCTGGATTACCGCTCCCAACCTGACGGATATCGATGTCTTTTATAAACTTCGTGAGTAAAAATCCAAAGGGGATGCTGCCTATGAAATATGCAATGATTGGACCTATTATATTTTGTATGAGCATAGTTATGACCTTAAATTAAAGATAATTCCTCCCCCTTTCTCCCCCTCATTGAGGGGGAGAAAGGGGGAGGAATAATAGTTTGAAATTAATGCTGTAACGCGGCTTTCAAGTCGCCTATTTCTGTTGATTACCTTTTAGTCGCAGCAGGCGAGATAAATCTCGCGCTACTATTTATGTAACATTGAAATTCCCAAAAGTTGAACTTATAACCACCCCTCTTTCCCCTCCTTCGCAAGGAGGGGACTTCGTCGTGAGCTCAGTCGAACGATTCAGGGGGTTGTGTTTTTTCCGGGCTATTCCCCATTTTCATGAGGACAAGTTTACAACCCCCTAGCCCCTTTTTTAGGGGGACTCTCTATGCCATACATCGTATAACCAGCATAAAGAAAATGAAAGTTCCTATACAATCAAATTACGGATTTCACAAAGAGAAACTCGGTAAAATTCTTCCCTCGTAATTCGCCTTTCTCAGGATTGCTTCTTGAAAAACCCGATAGACGCCACCAGAACTTGTGCAGTGAGTGATGCGAATAATATCGGCGTATATACATTTTCCAATTTTTGTCAATCGCAGTACCAAATAACATGTAAGCCTTAAAAAACCTGAGTCTATCCGTTTTAGAAATCAAAGCTAATTTTTTGCCCAAAAATTCTCCCGATTCGGTGACATGGGAAGCCGGTATGTTATATTGATAATCCATATCAGGAAATCCTTGTTTCACCCTCCCCTTTGTCCCCTCCCATCGAGGGAGGGGCGAGGCGTGGTTGCCTCCATCGTCCTTCCTGTTTTTTTGATATGAGTGTGTCTTCCCTGATAACCAGCGCAGTTTCTCAAGAGAGCGATCCAGACGCAGCAAATTCTTGATCCTTTGCTGAATATCAAGCTTATCCAAAACGACCGATTTATCCAGGTCTATGATGTATGCTGTGAACTCCCCGGTTGAATCTTTTTTCAGGAGTATATTTTTTAGATGCAAATCTGCATGATAGATACCTGCATCGTGCATATTCCTTATCAGTTTTACGAGGGCAAGGATTACCGGCTTTTTATAAGTCTGTATGAATTCTGGCGAAGATTTTTTGAGGAATTCGATTATGTCTACAGCGCCGTCTATCTCCTTTGATATAAACTTTGCCTTATAAAATAAACCCCACAGCCTTCGCTTGGCTATGGCAATCACTTCGGCGGATGGCACGCCTCTTTGTGATGCTATTTCACTGGTAAACATTTCGTTTAAAGGCCTGTCTCCATTGAGGAAAACCCCGCCAAAAAGCTTGCCCAATAAACCACCGTGTCTGTAGTCCCTGATAACAAACCGTTCCGAGCTGTTTTCTGTAACAGGCACAGACAAATAACTTCCCCTTCCAAATTTTACCTGAGTGTTATTACCGCTCTCATGCAGAAATTCTTTATCCAGAACAATGCGGAGGATACTCTCTTTGTATTTTTCCTTTACAAATAAGGTCGTATTCCCTCTCTTGACTATTGCAAAGGATGCTGGTATTTTTAGTTTTTGTGACATAACGGTCACCGGAATAATTCACCGCGCATATTCACGGAATTGTTTGAAAACACATAATACGGAAATTATATATGAAGATATAAACGAATACAAACCCAAATTGAGTCGAATTGTTATTGAAATGGGGTTTTATAAGGATTATAGTAGCAAACGAATCGTTTTGTATAAACTCTTTTGTAACATTATAGATGGACAAACAATTCAATAATCCAAAGAATATCCTGGTTGTGCGTTTGGGCGCAATGGGCGATATTGTCCATGTTATGCCTGCGGTAACTAATTTGAGAATGGCATTCCCTTCTGCCCGGATTTCCTGGCTTGTAGAGGACAAACATAAAGATTTGGTCGAATGTCTTCCGGGAGTAGACGAGGTGATAGTCTTTCCGAGAAGACAATGGCAATGCTCTCTAAAAAATCCACAAAAATATTTTAAGATAATTTCAGAAACCCGAATGTTCCTTAAAAAATTAAGGGATAAAAAATACGACGTTGCGTTGGATTTTCACGGTAATTTTAAGAGCGGCTTGTTAACTTACCTGAGTGGAGCCACGACCCGAATTGGTTTTTCCAGGGGATATTGCAAGGAATTTAATTTTATTTTTACCAATTTACGGATTACCCCGCAACAGATAAAGATGAACAGGGTTGATAAGTATCTGACCCTTTTACGTGGACTGGATATAGAGGCACATTATCAAAGACCCGTATTTTCTATCCCGGATACTGACCGCCTTTATATCGAAGATTTTATTCACCAAAAACATCTTAACCAAAAGTCCATTGCAATAATTCATCCGGGGACAAGCCTGTTTGGGAAATATAAGCGATGGCCGCCTAAAAATTATGCCGATCTGGCTGACAGATTAATACAGGAACTCGGCTATTCGGTTATTTTTACCTGGGGCGATCAGGAATACAAAATAGCAGAGGAAATCGTATCTTTCATGCGTTATCAGGCCACAATAGCCCGCAAGACATCGGTAAAACAACTGATAACATTGTTGCAGCATGCGCATCTTTTTATCGGCGGCGATACGGGACCTACCCACATTGCTTCATGCACCGGAATTCCCACGGTTGCGATTTTTGGGCCAAAAGATCCTGATATTTATGCCCCCTACAATGATAATGCCGTGGTAGTAAGAAAAGACATCCCCTGCAGCCCTTGTGAAAAGCGGGCGTGCGACCACGTCACGTGCATTCATTCTGTCGCACCGGATGATGTCTTCGATGCCGTCCACAAGTTAAAAAAGAAGTTTGACTTTTCAAATATCGCTTGATATTATAACTTCTCTTTATTTTCATCAATGACTGAAAAGGACATGGTTAATTGTGGAAACTGCAAATATCTTTGGCCCGATAAAAACCCTTATGGATGAGGTTGAAACCCGATTCCATAAGGAACTAAAACCAGAAACCAATTCATTAGCCGACCTTATTTCCCATATTGGCAAGTACAAAGGAAAGAGGCTACGCCCTGCTTTAGTATTGTTAGCCGGTAAATGCGTAGGAGAAATAGCGCCCCAACATATAGATATCGCTGTCGTGGTGGAAATGGTTCATACCGCTACCCTTGTTCACGATGATATTATCGATGAAGCATCAATGAGGCGGCACGTTGAGAGCGTCAATTCAAAATGGGGCAGGGAAATTTCCATTCTGTTTGGCGATTATCTGTTCTCTCGCGGGTTTACGATACTTTCCGCACTCGACTCTCAAGTTGCGACCTTGCTGCTTTCGCAGACCGTAAATATCATGTCCGAAGGAGAACTCATCCAACTTCAAAGGCGGTACGATATTGGACTCAGCGAAAATGACTATTTCGATATTATTGAGAGAAAGACAGCTTCCCTCTGTGCCGCAAGCTGTCGTCTGGGGGCAACGTTTGCCGGAGCGAATCGAAAGGTATCGGACATGTTATCCAATTATGGCTTAAAAATCGGCATTGCGTTTCAAATCGTGGATGACTGCCTTGACGTAATGGGCACTGAGGAAGAGATTGGTAAATCACTCAACTCTGATATAGAAAAGGGGAAGCTTACGCTACCCCTTATCCGGCTGGTCAATCAACTTCCCAGAAACAAGCTTGAATCGGCGAAAGACCTCATTTTTCAGCATAATGTAAAAGAGACCAAGCATGCTATTATCGAGCTTTTAACTAAGCACGATGCGGTAGAATATGCCTTCAATACGGCCAAAAATATCGTCAAACAGGCTAAGGAAGAGATTGCCCCGCTGCCGGATTCCAAATATAAAACTGCCCTCCACGAATTGGCAAATTATATAGTTACGAGGCGGGAATAAGGCTAAATTTCATTCCATCTCCGGCTGCTATAATTTTTAACCCCGTTTCCTTCGATAGTTGTTCCGCAACCACACGCGGCTGTGCCTTGATCATGGTCATCCCAAAATGATTTAAGATCGTTACCTTCGGTTTCAACGCCATTACGATCTCTTTCACATCTCTAATGCTCAAATGATAGAGCCATGTCTTCATGTCTTTGTCTACCGTATAGCGAACGACATTGATTATCAACACATCCCCTTTATAGTGTTTCAATAATTCCGGGAAATAGCGGGTATCCACAATCAGCGAAATCGTGTACTTCGGAGTAAAAAAATTTATACCGTAGGTTTCACTCGGATGGTGATGTTTTAAAGGCGTTTCAAAAGTAACCGTATCGGACAGTTTATATCTTCCACCTTCTTTTATAATTTCTATGCGGGATATGTAGTTTCTCACATATTTGAAAACAACCGGGTCTTCTGTTAATGCATCTTCAGGTGTAAAGAGCACACCGCGTTTCTTAAAACCTCCTTCAGTCATTGCCTCAATCATTACATTCACATCGGCAGCATGATCAAGATGTCTGTGGGTGAGGATAATGGCGTCCAGTTTCATGGGGTCCATTTTAGGCCTGCTCGAAATACACCGTACCAAACACCCTGGACCGGGATCCACCAGCACATTATAACCGTCCAGGGAATACCACATCCCTCCGGAGGCGCGCAATTGCTTGGACACGACAATCCTGGCGCCGGCAGTGCCGAGAAATTTTATGAAATCCGTTTCAGACGTATTTTCCATAAAAAAGATGATACCAAGAATTCACGAAGGTATCAACAATGTTACTTATAAAACTAATCCACTGATAAAAACTTACTAAAACTTGTCTCCATAATAATGGGGAAAAAAAGTTTTTACAAAGTAATACTATCTCGTGCATTCTTATCTCTTGACTACAGGATAAGACAATAATAAACTCATAGCATGGCATGAACTGCTAAGGTAGTGATTCCAGGTTTTCTCATCATGAATAATTGATACATTTTATGCACTCTATGAAACAGGAGATGTTGAAATGACAGAAGAAAAAACAGAGGCGATTCCATACAGCCTCCCTACGCTGGTGTTTGAGAAAGAAACCTCGTGGCTGGACTTAAGTAAATTAAAAATACTTGCGAATAAAAGTTTCCTGACCAATTTGATTTCCGCTATCGCATTTGGAGCTTCTTATGTAATGCCTGAGTTTCTTGGGAGACATGCACTCATGATGGCAAGTCTTTTCGCCTTGTCTGGCGCACTGACCAACTGGCTGGCCGTTTACATGTTATTTGAAAGAATACCCGGGCTTTATGGCTCTGGAATTATTGCCCTGAGGTTTGATCAATTTAAAGAGAGTATTCGTATTCTGATTATGGAGAATTTTTTTACCGAAGAAAATTTTGTCAAGGTCACCCAGGGTGCACTGCCTCACACAATACAACCTGAATTGATCATGGATAAAATCGATTTTGATAAAATGTTCGGTGGTTTTGTAACGGTAATTAAAGACTCCTCATTCGGTGGCATGTTTAAATTATTCGGCGGAGAAAAGGCGTTAGAACCTCTCCGCAAACCGTTTGAAATGGAATTTGAAAGACAAGCATCAGAAATTTTATCCAATATCGACATAGCCTCGGTACTACGAAAAGAAACTGATTTTGGAACATTTAAGTCCAAAATCAGCGCTATGGTGGACACCACATTAAACGAACTTACCCCGCATCGGGTGAAAGAAATCGTTGAGGATATGATGCGGACGCACCTGGGCTGGCTGGTCGTCTGGGGAGGCGTCTTTGGCGCTTTGATCGGTTTTGTCAGCGCGGTATTCCTTTGATCTAAAAATGCCATTGACATCATCACTATTCGTGCTATTATTCTGAAAATCGGAACACTAACAATATAAGGAATTTTATGTCAAACTTAGTCAGATTTGGGGTTTCACTCGATAATGACTTGCTCAAAAAATTCGATGCGCGGATAAAAGAGAAAAAATACACCAACCGCTCTGAGGCCATACGCGACCTGATCAGGGACGATCTGGTGAAAAAAGAATGGCAGGAAGGCAAAGAGGTCACTGGGTCAATCACCATTGTTTACAATCATCACAAGCGGGAATTGACCAATCTCCTCATTGATATCCAGCACGACTATCACGACACCATTCTTTCCACCCAGCACATCCACCTGGATCACGACAATTGTTTAGAGATAATTGTAATAAAGGGCAAACCGAAGGAGATAGAGGAATTGTATGGAAAATTAAAATCCGCAAAAGGAGTAAAACACGGGGGTCTTTCCACTACAACAACGGGAAAAGAGATAATCTGAATTTCGACATATTCCCGTTGTAACCTCCATAACACATCAAAAAATTACTGTTTCTTATTAGTTGGGAGTGCTGCAGAAAGATTACCATCAAGCTTTGACACAAAAGCGTCATAAGCATAAGAAATACTAACGTCACCGTTGTAAGTAGTATCATAAGAACCCGGAGTTGTTGGGAAGTTTGACGAGCGGGTTTCACCAGCCACATAAATATTTCCACCTGAGTCTATAGCGATAGAACGGGCAATATCTCTATAGTATCCACCTAAATATGTCGATGCAATGAGGCTTGTTAAATCACCGCTCAGCTTTGATACAAAGGCATCAAAAAAGACACCTTTAGAAGTATTATAAGAACCGGAGGTTGTTGGAAAGTCTGACGACCCGGTGTAGCCTGCCACATATATTTTCCCATCTGAGCCTATGGCGAGAGAATTACCTACATCATCATCTGCTCCGCCCAAATATGTGGATGCAAGAAGGCTGGTTAAATTCCGACTAAACTTTGACACAAAGACATCACCATTATGAAACGAAGTATCATAAGCGCCAGGGGTGGTTGGAAAGTTTGATGACTCAGTTTGACCCGTCACATATATATTCCCACGCGAGTCCAGGGTCATAGAGTGGGCGGAATCATCCGTAGTTCCACCCAAATATGTGGATGCAAGAAGACGTGTTAACTCCCGGTCAAGCTTTGATACAAAGACATCACCAAAACCACCGTTAAAGGAGGTATCATAAGCATCCATACTTGTAGGAAAGTCGGACGACCAGGTCTCGCCACTCACATATATATTCCTCTCGGAGTCTAAAACTATCGAAGCGCCATAGTCATTATTAGTTCCTCCTAAATACGTGGATGCAAGAATGTGGGTGAAATTCCAATTTATCTTTGCAATAAAGGCGTCACCATTATGAAACGTGGTATTATAAGCGCCAGGAGTTGTCGGAAAGTTTGATGATAAAGTCCTGCCAGTTACATACAGGGAAATACCATTCGGGTCCAAAACTATAGAATGGGCATAATCCTCGGAAGAACCTCCCAAAAATGTGGATGCAATCAGGTTTGTTAAATCTCCACTGAACTTTACCAGAAAGGCATCGCTATAACCATTTTTAGAAGCATCAAAAACGCCGGGGGTTATGGGGAAGTTTGATGAAGCCGTTTGACCAGCCACATAAATATTTTTATGTGAATCTATAGCTATGGAACGTACATAATCCTCGGAAGAACCTCCTAAATAAGTAGATGCTATAAGACGTGTTAAATCGCCATCTAGCTTTGATACAAAGATATCAGCGTCACTATAAGAGACATCATAAACGCCTGTAGTTGTCGGAAAGTCTGACGATTGGGTATAACCGGCAACGATAATATTTTTATCTGCATCTCTGGCTATAGAATAGCCATAATCTGAGTCAAGCCCTCCCAGATATGTAGAGGCAAGAAGCGGGTCGATAATGAGTTCTTTTGTCCTGTCATAGGAGGCGACCTTGA
>Ga0194127_10003665_pt1 | contig 19455 bp, 18 predicted proteins | sample TA2KigC100mmetaG_FD_148624 | JGI IMG/M metagenome (GOLD analysis project Ga0194127, IMG submission 148624) | Freshwater microbial communities from Lake Tanganyika, Tanzania - TA2015036 Kigoma Deep Cast 100m | ecosystem: Environmental > Aquatic > Freshwater > Lake | place: Tanzania: Lake...
CCTTGCATAAATACATGACAATCTCAGAGCGCCAGCTCGGCTTGCTGCCAGAACGCCCGCACCAGGGTGGGGCGGCGTTGCATGGAGCGCAAGCGTCCTCGGGTGTGGGTTTTCAGGTCAGCCATGTTGATGGCACACCGATTCGGCAACTCGTGATGTTTCAGATGGCCCCAGATGTATTCGGCGGGATTGAGTTCGGGCGCGTACGGCGGCAGCGACTCGACTTGCACGGCCCCATTGAGCGCCTCGAGGTATTCGCGCACCAGCGCGCAGCGATGGATCGGTGCGCCGTCCCAGATGACCAGCAGCCGTTGCCGGATCTGATGCCCCAGGGCGTGCAGGAACTCGACGACCTGCGGTCCCTTGATCGCGCCCGGGAACAGGCGGAAGTAGAAGCGGCGCAAGCTGATGCCGGCGATGACCGACAGCTGGTGCCAGTTGAAGTGGTATTGCAGCACCGGAGTCTGCCCTCTCGGTGCCCAGGTTTTCACCCGGGTCGGCCGCTCGCTCAGCCCCGACTCGTCGATGAAGACGATGAGCCGGCCCTGTTTCGCAGCGTTTTTTTTAGAGCGGGCCAGCGCTCGCGTTTCCAGCGGGCAATGGCCGGCTCGTTGCGTTCCAGGGCCCGAGAGCTGGGACGCTGCGAGGAGAAGCCGAGCGCGGTCAGTATCCGCCAGACCTGGCTCTCGCTGTACCGATGCCCGCTCTGCCGTTCGATCAACACCCCGACCCGCGCGAGGGTCCACAAGTCGGTCGGGAAGCCCTCGGCCAGCGCGCCCTTCAACAAACGCTTGAGCAACTCGGCCCGCTGCTGCTCGCTCAACCGCGAGGGGCGGCCGCGAACCCCGGCCAGCAAGCCGCGCAGTCCTTCCCGCTGCAGATCGCGGTTCCAGACGCTGACCGTCGTGCGCGTCACGCCGACCCGGCGCGCCACTTCGGCCTGGGCCACACCCTTGCGTAACAGCCGCCCGGCGCGCATCCGCCGTCGCTGCAGTTCCTTCGCCACCTTCTCCGACTTGCGCATCGATCCTCCGCCCAACATGCAACATCATGTTGGACCCCAGATCAGCGCACAAGTTGCAACTCATTTACGCAAGTCTCAATAAGGGCACGGACATCGCGACCATGACCGCCGCGCAGCTCATCGGACTCGGCATCCAGTTCAGCATCGCGCTCATGGTGCTGGGCGTCGCCCTGGGCGGCGGCGGGCGGCCGTGCCAATTACGTCCCGAGACTCGGTCGCGTCGCAGGCCGGAGACTTCACCGTGCTGGCCGCATTCGCCAGCGGCTAGACTGCCCGGCATGCAGAGGAATGGCCCCGTCCGCGGTTCCGTGATCGACCGTCGCCTCTCCGTCGCGCCGATGATGGACTGGACCGACCGGCACTGCCGGTATTTCCTGCGCCAGTTCTCGCCGCGCGTGCTGCTCTACACCGAGATGATCGTCGCGCAGGCGATCGTGCGCGGCGACCGCCGGCACCTGCTCGAGTTCGACCCGGCCGAGCACCCGGTGGCGCTGCAGCTCGGCGGCGCTGAACCGACGACACTCGAGGAAGCCGCGGCGATCGGCGCGTCGTTCGGCTACGACGAGATCAACCTGAACGTCGGCTGCCCGAGCGACCGCGTGCAGCAGGCGACCTTTGGCGCCTGCCTGATGGCGCGCCCGCGCCTGGTCGCGGACTGCGTGCGCGCGATGCGCGCGGCGGTCTCGGTGCCGGTGACGGTCAAGTGCCGCATCGGCATCGACGACCACGACGACTGGCCGTTCCTGCGCGGGTTCGTCGCCGCGGTCGCGGAGGCGGGTTGCGAGGTCGTGATCGTGCACGCGCGCAAGGCGATCCTGAGAGGCCTCACGCCGAAGGAGAATCGTGAAGTGCCGCCGCTCATGTACGAGCGCGCGTGGCGCGTGAAGCGGGAGTTTCCGGCGCTCGCGGTGGTCGTGAACGGCGGATTGCGCACCGTGCCGCAGGTGGCGGAGCAGCTCGCGCACGTGGACGGCGTGATGCTGGGCCGTGAGGCCTACCACAATCCGTACCTGCTGCCGGCGCTGCACCGCGCGGTGTACGGCGACGCATTCGAAACGCCTGCCGCGGACGCGATCGTCGGCCGCATGCGCAGCTATGCCGAGCGTGAGTCCGCGCGCGGTACGCCGCTGCGCTCGATCACGCGTCACATGCTGGGGCTGTTCCACGCGCAGGTCGGCGCGCGCGCTTGGCGGCATGCGCTGTCCGAGGGCGTCAATCGCGCGGGTGCGTCGCCCGCGCTGCTCGCCGGCGCGCTGCGCGCGGCGCTGGCGGCTCAACCGGCGTCGAGGTAGCGGCGGAAGCGCTCGGCGCCGCGGCCGTCGCGCGGGCCGAGCAGGTCGTGCAGCGTCGTCGTGTCGAGCCAGGCCGGGGCGGAACTGAGGCCGCAGGCCTCGCGCGCGCTGGAGTGCGGCCAGTCGATCGCGCGCCGCACCAGCCGGCCGCGCACCGGCGCGAGCAGCGCGTGGCGCGCGACCTCGAGCAGGTAGAGATCGGCATTCACCGCGGTGGACAGGCAATGGCCGTAGCGCAGGCGCGAACCCGCGAGTTCCTCGCTCGCGAGCTTGTTGGCGGATGCGCGGCCGTGCAGCACGACGTGCAGGCAGCGGTCGGTGACGCACCAGACGAGGCAATGCAGTCGGTGCCGGCTGCAGAGTTCGCCGATGCGCTTGGCCATCGCGACGCGCGCCGCGGCATCCGGAAACAGCGAATGTCGGCCGAGCGCGCGCGCGACGACGTGGCGCAATTCCGCTCGCGCGGCGTGTTCGAGGCTCAGGGCCATGATCCGCCTCCCTGCGGGTCGAGGCAGCGAGCATGGCGCGGGCCGCGTTTGGGCGCCTTGTCAGTTTCGCGCCTAATAATCCGAATTATGTAATCCCCCGAGGGGTCGGCGGAGCGGGATGGGACAGGATCAGGAACTCGCGATCCTCTTCGCCGATGTGGTCGGGAGCACCCGGCTGTTCGAGGTGCTGGGCGACCTCGCGGCGCGCGACAAGGTCGGCATCTGCCTCGAGATCATGCGCCGGGCCACAGAACAGCATGGCGGCTCGGTGGTGAAGGCCATGGGCGACGAGGTCATGTCGACCTTCTCCGACTGCGGCGCGGCGGTCGACGCTGCGGTCGCGATGCAGACGGCGATCTCCTAGCACCCCCCACTTCGGGCCGGTGGTGCGGGACACCCGCGACGTGTTCAGCGTCGCCGTGCACACAGCCAACCGCATGACGAGCCAGGCGAAGGCGGGGCAGATCATCATCACCGACGCGATCCAGCGACGGCTCTCGGAGCAGTGGAAGGCGGGGGCGCGGCGCGTCGACGTCGCCGTGCCGCGCGGCCAGCACGAGGAGATCACGATCTTCGAGGTGCTCTGGCAGCACGGCGAGACGACCAGCATGCTGCCGGCGATCGAGACCATCACCGAACTGCAGAAGCAGTTCCGGATCCGGCTGCGCTACCTCGGCACCGAGCTGGTGCTGGATCCGCGCGAGCGCTCGGCGGCGACCCTCGGCCGCGGCCATGAAAACAATCTCGTGATCAAGGGCAACCTGGTGTCGCGCCTGCACGCGCGCATCGAGGCAGGCTAGAACCGCTTCATGCTCGTGGACCAGAGCACGAACGGCACATTTGTCCAGTCTCAAAACGGAGATGACGCGTTTGTGCGGCGGGATTCGATTCCGCTCAAGGGGCAGGGCGTGATCGGACTCGGCCGGGTTCCCGAGCCGCAGTCCTACCACACCGTGGAATTCATCTGCGAAGAGGGCCCGCAACTTTCACCTTGATGGTGCCGGGTCGCACTTATCGTTGATGGTGCCGGGTCGCACTTATCGCACTTATTGCGAAGCAATAAGCAGGTCACAATAAGTGCGATAAGTGCGACCCGGCACCATCAGGTCCGGCACCATCAGGTCAGGCGGGATTTCAACCGTGTGACTTGCTCGCGCAGCGCGGCTGGCAGGCGCGCGCCGTAGCTCTCGAGGTACTGGCCGATCTCGTCGGCTTCCTGGCGCCAGGCCGCGCGGTCCACCGCGAGCAGTTCGGCGATCGTCGCCTCGTCGATGTCGAGGCCGGCGAAATCGAGCGCGTCGCGCGTCGGCACCGCGCCGATCGGCGTGTCGAGACCCGCGGCCTTGCCATGGCAGCGCTCGACGATCCAGGCCAGCACGCGCAGGTTTTCGCCGTAGCCGGGCCACAGAAAGCGTCCCTGCGCGTCGCGGCGGAACCAGTTGACGTGGAAGATCCCCGGCAGCTTCTTCACGCGCCCGGGCATTGCCAGCCAATGCGCCCAGTAGTCGCCGAAGTTGTAGCCGGCGAAGGGCTTCATCGCCATCGGGTCGCGGCGCACGATGCCGACGTCGCCGCTCGCGGCCGCGGTCGTCTCCGAGGCCATCCCGGCGCCGACCAGCACCCCGTGCGCCCAGTCGCGCGCCTGGTACACCAGCGGCGCGAGTGACCGCCGCCGCCCGCCGAACACGAGCGCCGTGATCGGCACGCCCGCCGCCGCGTCGGCCTGCGGGGAATAGCTCGGATTCTGCTTCGCGGACACGGTGAACCGCGAGTTCGGGTGCGCCGCAGGTCCGTTCGCGGGATCGTAGGGCCGGCCCTGCCAGTCGTACGCCGGCTTGCCCGCGTCGAGCCCTTCCCACCACGGTTCGTGGTCCCGGGTGAGGCCGACGTTGGTGAAGATCGTGTCGTGCCGGATCATCTCGTAGGCGTGACGGTTCGTCTTCTCGTTCGTGCCGGGCACGACGCCGAAGTAGCCCGCCTCCGGATTGATCGCCCACCGCCGACCGTCCGGCCCCGGGTGCAGCCAGGCGATGTCGTCGCCGACTGTCCAGATCTTCCAGCCCGGCATCGAGGCGGGCGGGATCAGCATTGCGAGGTTGGTCTTGCCGCAGGCCGACGGAAACGCGCAGGCGAGGTAGTGGATCTCGCCCTCGGGATTCTGCACGCCGACGATCAGCATGTGCTCGGCGAGCCAGCCCTCGTCGCGCGCCTGCCAGCTCGCGATGCGCAGCGCATGGCATTTCTTGCCGAGCAGCGCATTGCCGCCGTAGCCCGAGCCGAAGCTCTGGATCTCCAGCGATTCCGGAAAGTGCATGATGAAGCGGCGCTCGGGGTCGAGCTGGCCGATCGAGTGCAGGCCCTTGACGAACTTGCCGTCCTTCGCAATCCGCGCGAGTGCCGCAGCGCCCATGCGCGTCATCAGCTTCATGTTGGCGGCAACGTAGGCGCTGTCGGTGATCTCGACACCGCAACGCGAGTAGGGCGAATCGACCGGGCCCATGCAGTAGGGGATGACGTACATCGTGCGCCCGCGCATGCAGCCGGCGAACAGCGCGTCCATCTTGCGGCGCGCCTCGGCGGGTGCCATCCAGTGGTTGTTCTGCCCGGCGTCCTCCCGCTGTTCGGTGCAGACGAAGGTCAGGTGCTCGACCCGGGCCACGTCCGAGGGGTTCGAGCGGTGCAACCAGCAGCCCGGGAAGCGGTCGGGGTTGAGCTGGAGAAGGCTGCCGTCCGCCTGCATGCCGCGGAGCAGATGGCGGTATTCGGCCTCCGAGAGCCGTCACACCAGTGCACGTGGTCGGGACGCGTGCGGGCGGCGACTTCGAGCACCCAGTGCCGCACGGACTCGGAGGCGTGAGCGGGTGCGCCGGATCGGTCGGGTGCGGTGGCCATCTGGCGGACTGGACCTCGAAAGGAAGCTGCAGGAGTGTAGCAGGCGACCTCCGGAATGGGCCTCATATTGACCTAAAGCGCGCGCCAAACCCATTGATCTCGAAGAAGTTTGCCCTGAGACTGCCGCCTGTCCGACGGATCCTTTCGAGGCAAGCGACGATGCGAACACTGGCAAGGCTCGCCCTGGCCGCGCTGGGCATGACGGCGGCCGCATCCGCCGGCGCTGATGCGCGCGCGGAGCTGCTCCGGCTGTTTGCCGATGAGCGCAGTTTCACCTGGCGGGAAGATCCGCTCGCGGCCACCGAAGACGGCGTACACGACTACGACGACCGGCTGCCCCGCGTGACGCCGGCCGACCAGGCGCGGCAGCTGGAGGCTGACCGGGCGTTCCTCGCGCGCCTGCATGCGATCGATCGCGGCGGGCTGCCGGATTTCGAGGCCGTGAGCTACGACCTGTTCGAATTCATGCTGGCCCAGCGCGTCGCGCTCGCGCGCTACCGCGCGTATCGTGCGCCGCTCGTCAGCGACAGCGGCTTCCACACCGCAATCCTCCTACTGCACGACCTGCAGGCGCCGCGCACACTCGAGGACTATGAGAACTACATCGCGCGCCTGCGCGACGTGCCGCGCTACTTCGCCGAGAACATCGCCAACATGCGCCTCGGCATCGCCGAGCGCTTCGTGCTGCCGGCGGCGGTCATGCCCGGCATCTCGAGCGTGATCACCGCGGCGCAGTACACCGGGGCGGAGGATTCGCCGTTCTGGATTCCCTTCGCGCGCTTTCCCGAGAGCGTGCCCGAGGCCGAGCGCGCGCGGCTCGCGGCGGCCGCTCGCGCCGCGATCGAGGGCCAGGTCATCCCGGCCTATGCGAATTTCAAGGTCTTCTTCGAAGGCGAGTACCGCCCGGCGGCGCGCACCTCGATCGCCGCCAGCGACCTGCCGGACGGCAAGGCGTACTACGCCGACCTCGTGCGCTACTACACGACGCTGCCGGAGGCGACGGCCGAAGCCGTGCACGCTACGGGACTCGCGGAGGTCGCGCGCATCCGCGCGGAGATGGAAGCCATCGTCCGCGAAGGCGGTTTCCAGGGGAGTTTTGCGGAGTTCCTCGCCTTCCTGCGCAGCGACCCGCGGTTCTACGCAAGTACCCCGGAGGAGATTCTGCGTTACGCGGCCTGGATCACGCGGGAAATCGACGGCCGCATGCCGGACTATTTCGGGCGCATTCCGCGCGCGCCCTACACGGTGACGCCCGTGCCAGAGGCGCTCGCGCCCAACTACACGGCCGGCCGCTACAACCCCGGCCCGATCGGCGGCGCCGGCGAGTACTGGGTCAACACGTACTCGCTGGAGAATCGCCCACTTTACGCGTTGCCCGCGCTCACGCTGCACGAAGCCGCACCCGGTCACCACACGCAGGGGGCGCTCGCGCGCGAACTCGAGGGCGTGCCGGCGTTCCGGCGCAATTTCTACCCGCATGCCTTCGGCGAGGGCTGGGGGCTGTATGCCGAGTACCTCGGCGTGGAGATGGGCATCTACCACACGCCGTACGAGCGTTTCGGCCGCCTGACCTACGAGATGTGGCGCGCGGTCCGTCTCGTGGTGGACACCGGCATGCACGCCTTCGGCTGGTCGCGCGAGCGGGCGATCGAGTTCCTGACATCGAACACGGCGCTCTCCGGGCACGAGATCCGCACCGAAGTGGACCGCTACATCGCCTGGCCGGGCCAGGCGCTCGCCTACAAGACCGGCGAACTGCGGATCAAGTCGCTGCGTGAGCGCGCGCAGGAATCGCTGGGCGAGGAGTTCGACCTGCGCGCATTCCACGATGCGGTGCTGGGGCAGGGCGGCGTGACGCTGCCGGTGCTCGAGCAGCAGGTCGAGGCGTATATCGCCCGCGCGCGGGCTCCGTGAGCGCAACGGGCGAATTCGGCCGGCTGCTCGGCCCGCAGGGCCCGCTTGCGCGGGTGATTGCGGGCTTCGAGTCGCGCCGCGAGCAGCAGCACATGGCCGACTGGGTCGGTGAGGCGCTCGCGACGCGGAGCATGCTCGCGATCGAGGCGGGCACCGGCACCGGCAAGACCTTCGCCTACCTCGTGCCGGCGCTGCTCTCGGGCCGGCAGGTCATCATCTCGACCGGCACGCGCACGCTCCAGGATCAGCTTTACCACCGCGACCTGCCGACGGTCGGGGCGGCGCTCGGCCGCCCGGCGCGCGTGGCGCTGCTGAAGGGCCGCGCGAACTACCTCTGCCTGCACCGCCTCGAGCTTGCGGAATCGATGCCGCAGCTGCCGGGCATGCCGGCGCCGAATGCCCGCATGCTCGCGCGCATCCGCCGCTGGTCGCGCGGCACCTCGACCGGCGACCTCGCGGAAGTCCGCAGCCTGCGCGACACCGACCCGGTGCGTGCGGCGGTGACGTCGACGCGCGAGAACTGCCTCGGCAGCTCGTGTCCCGCCTACGCGCGCTGTCACGTGGTCGCGGCGCGGCGTGAGGCCCAGGCGTCCGACATCGTGGTCGTGAACCACCACCTGCTGCTGGCCGACCTCGCGATGAAGGACGAGGGCTTCGGCGAACTGCTGCCGGGCGCGGAAGCCGTGATCCTCGACGAGGCGCACCAGGTGCCGGAGATCGCGGCGCAGTTCTTCGGCCTCGAGTTTTCCGCGCGCCAGTGCGCGCTGCTCGCACGCGACGCGCTGGCCGAGCTGACGCGCCTCGGGCTCGCGGGCACGCCGGCGCGCGAGCGGATCGCGGGGCTCGAATCGGCGATCGCCGAGGCGACGGTCGCGCTCGGCGGCGGGCGCGACCGCACGGACTGGCTGGAACTTCCGGACCGTTTCGTCGCCGCACTCGAGCGCATCCGCGAGGCCCTCGCCGCTGCTGCACCCGAGCTTGGGGAGCTTGCCGCCGCCGATCCCGAGGATCCGGGGCTCAAGCAGGCGATGCGCCGTGCCGCGAAGCTCGCCGGGTCACTCGAGGCGATCATGGACGCCGGCGCGGATGACGGCATCCGCTACGCGGAGGCGGGCCGCGGCGGCTTCTCGCTCGCATTTACGCCGTTCGAGGTCGCCTCGCGCCTCGGCGAACTCATGCGCGCCCAGGGCGGCGCCTGGATCTTCACCTCGGCGACGCTGGCCGTGGGCGAGGATTTCTCTCACTTCCTCGGGCGCATCGGCGCGCCGGCCGCGCGCGCGGTGCGGATCGAGAGCCCGTTCGACTTCGAAAGCCAGGCGCGGATCTTCCTGCCGGAGGGACTGGCGGACCCGGCGAGCCGCGACTACACCGCGTGTGTCGTGGAGGCGGCCCTGCCGCTGGTCGAGGCAGCGGGCGGACGCGGCTTCCTGCTGTTCACCAGCCACCGCGCGCTCGCGGAAGCGGCGCGCCTGCTCGAGGCGCGCCCCGGCTTCCGCGACCGCTATCCGCTGCTGGTGCAGGGCGAGGCGCCGCGCGAGTCGCTGCTTGCGCGCTTTCGCGAGCTTGGCAATGCCGTGCTGCTTGGCACCGCAAGCTTCTGGGAGGGCGTCGATGTCCGCGGCCATGCGCTCGCGCTGGTCGTGATCGACAGGTTGCCGTTCGCGGCGCCCGAGGATCCGCTGCTCAAGGCGCGGCTGGAAGGCATCCGCCGCCGGGGCGGCAACCCGTTTCATGAATTCCAGCTGCCGCAGGCCGTGCTCGCCCTCAAGCAGGGCTTCGGCCGCCTGATTCGCGACCGCGAAGACTTCGGCGTCGTCATGCTCGCTGACCCGCGGCTGCGCACGCGCGGCTACGGGCGCACGTTCCTGGCCGCGCTGCCGCCGGCGACGGTCGTGACCGACGTCCAGGAGGCGGCGTCGTTCCTGCGCCGTCGCCTCGCGCTCGCGGGCGTGACGGTGCCCGAGGCGGCAAGCGCATGAAGGTCCTCGCGATCGACGCGGCGACCGAGGCCTGCTCCGCGGCGCTGCGGATCGGTGATGCGCTCACTGAGCGATTCGAAATCATCGGGCGCGGGCACGCCGCCCGGCTGCTGCCGATGGCCGACGAACTGCTGCGTGAGGCGGGGCTCACGCTGCGTGATCTCGACGGCATCGCCTTCGGGCGGGGCCCGGGCGGGTTCACCGGCCTGCGCATCGCCGCGGGCGTCGCCCAGGGCCTCGCGGCCGGCGCGGGCCTGCCGATCGTGCCGGTCAGCAACCTGGCGGCCGTCGCGGCCGGCGCCGGACGGGCGTCGGGCGCGGACCGCGTGCTCGCCTGCATGGATGCCCGCATGGGGCAGGTCTATTGGGCGGCGTACGAGAACTGCGGCGATATCCCGCGTGAAGTAACACCCGAGCGGCTGAGCAACCCCGGCGAGGTGGCGCTGCCGGCGGGCGCGACCTGGTACGGCGCAGGCCACGGATTCTCCGCCTTTCCGGAGGTCGCGACGCGCCTCGGCGCGAGCCTCGCCGGCGTCGACGCCGATGCCCTGCCGCGCGCGGCGGAGATTGCACGCATCGCCGCCGCGGAACTCGCCGCCGGTCGCGGCCTGCCGCCCGCGCTGGGTTTGCCCGTCTACCTGCGCGACGACGTCGTGCACCGGCGCTGAACCGGGCGGCAGGATTTCGGGCGCACAGACCGGCAACTGAACTGCGCGGGAAACGCACGTAAAATGCCCGCGCGACGAGGCACCGAGTGCCTCGCAGAGGCATATCCTCGAGGAGTACACGGGTGAACAAGTCAATAGCGGCCGGCGCAATCGCAATGCTGCTTTCCGGGCCGGCACTCGCACAAAACGCGCCCACCCTGGAAGGGATCCTGCGGGAACTCGCGGCGCTCACCGAGCGGGTTGAGCGGCTGGAACAGGACAACGCCCGGCTGCAGACCGAGAATGCAGCGCTGAAGGTCACGCCTGAGCGGCAGGTCGCGCAAGACGCGCCCCAGGCTGTCGAAGCAATGCGAGTCGCTAATGCCGCAGAGTGGGCCCCGCGGCTCAGCTGGACCGCCGACCTGCGTTACCGCCACGACTATCTGGACGCGGAGGAGGCGCCCGACGACCAGACGCGGCACCGGATTCGCGCGCGGCTGGCACTGCGCGCGAGGATCAGCGACACGCTGAGCGGCACGATCGGCATCGCGACCAATTCGGACACGGGCGATCCCCGCACCACCATGCAGACGCTCGGTGACGGAGGCTCGCGCAAGGGACTGGGTCTCGACCTCGCGTATGTCGACTGGCAGCCGGTACAGGGCCTCGGGCTGGCATTCGGCAAGATGCCGCAGCCCTGGTACAAGGCCACCGGGTTCTTCTTCGACAACGACCTCAACCCCGAGGGCATTGCGGTCCGCTATGCGACCGGCCCGTTCTTCGCACACGCGTTCGGTTACTGGCTGTCGGAGCGCAGCGCTGCCAGCGATGCGACCCTGCTCGGCGGACAACTCGGCATGACCGGGCAGCTCGGGGACGTGAAGCTGACCGGCGCGCTCGGCTACTTCGACGTTGGCGCGGTCCAGGGCGAGATCACGACGCCGGACCTGTCCGTACCGTGCGTGCACAACGGCGCATTCTTCGCCGGTCCGCAGGGCAACACCACGTTCACCGACGCGTCCGGTTGTTCGCGGCTGCTCCACGACTACAACATGGTCGAGGCGATCGGCCAGGCCGAGTTCCAGGTGGGAAACCGTCCCGCGCAGGTTTTCGTGCAGGCGATCCGGAACCAGGAAGCGGACCAGCTCGACACCGGATGGCTCGCGGGGTTCACCTTCGGCAAGGCGGCCGACCCGCAGACCTGGGAGTTCGGTTACGCCTACGGCGTGATCGAGAAGGACGCCCATTTCGGCCAGCTCATCGACTCGGACTTCGCCGGCGGCGTCACCGACGTCGACGGTGGCATTCTCAAGGTCGGCTATGCACCCGCCCGCGACTGGATGCTGAATGGCACGTACTACATGAACCAGAGATTCATCGATGCGCCGGGTGCGACCGAACGCAGTTACGATCGCTACCAGATCGACCTGAACTGGAAATTCTGAGTGGGCCGGGCAAGCATGCGCGCCTGCGCGAGTACACTGCCCGCATGATGCCGACTCGGCAACAGGGCAACTTCCTGCTCGCCTGCGCCCCCCGTTCTACGCGCAGTACGGGCTCGATCTCGTGCCCTGTCACCTGTGCATCTTCCAGCGCGTGACGCTCGCGGCCTTGGCTGCGGTCTTCCTGCTGGCGTCCGTGTTTTCCCGCCCGGGCGCGAGCGGCGCGATCTTCGCGGCGCTGATCGGGATCACGGGACTTGCGACGGTCGCGACCGCGGGCCGGCACGTGTGGATCCAGCTGCAGCCCGCGGGCGCGGTGCCGGCCTGCGGCGCCGACCTCGACTTCATGATGGACGTGTTCCCGCTGACCGAGGTGATCCTGAAGGTCTTCAGGGCGGGCGGCGAATGCGCCAAGGTGGACTGGACCTTCCTCGGCCTCTCGATGCCCGGCTGGGTGCTCGTGCTCGCGGCCGCGCTGACCGCGGCGGGCCTGTGGATCAACCTGCGAAAAGCGTCCTGAGCGTTCCCGCGTAGACCTGCTGCAGGCGGTCGAGATCCTCGACCGCGCAGCATTCGTCGAGCTGGTGGATCGAGCGGTTCAGCACGCCGATCTCGATGACTTCCGCCCCGAGCTCGCTGAAGAAGCGGCCGTCCGACGTGCCGCCGCCGGTCGAGAGCGCCGGGCGCCGGCCGGCGACCTTCGCGACCTGGTCCGCCACGAGCTGCGTGGGGACGGGCCGGGCTCGGTGTAGTAGGGCAGTGCCGCCTCGCGCCATTCGATCGCATGCCGCAAACCGTGTCGCGCGCAGCAGTCGGCGACGGCGCGCTTGAGGCCCTCGAGGTTCTGCGCCGGCGACCAGCGCAGATTGAAGGTCGCGCCCAGTTCGCCGGGGACCACATTGGTCGCGCCGCTGCCCGCCTGGATCTGGACCACCTGGAACTGCGTCGGCGGAAAGCCCGCGTAGCCGTCGTCCCAGCGACGCGCGGCGAGCTCGGCCAGCACCGGCAGCACGGCGTGGATCGGGTTGAGCAGCCGGTCCGGGTAGGCGACGTGGCCCTGGATACCCGCGACGTGGAGCCGGCCCGACAGCGAACCGCGCCGGCCGATGCGCACGGTGTCGCCGAAGGCTTCGAGGCTCGAGGGCTCGCCGACCAGGCACCAGGCGATGCGCTCGCCGCGCTCGCGCAGGCGCGCGACGACGCGGCGCGTGCCGTCGACTCCCGGGCCTTCCTCGTCGCTCGTGAGCAGGAATGCGATCGCGCCCGGGTAGCTCTGCCGCTCGCGCACGAACGACTCCGCGGCCGTCACCATCGCGGCGACGCCGCTCTTCATGTCGGCCGCTCCGCGCCCGTACAGGATGCCGTCGCGGACGACCGGATCGAACGGGTCAGAGGTCCACTTCTCGAGCGGCCCGGCCGGCACCACGTCGGTGTGGCCGGCGAAGCACAGCGTCGGGCCCGCGCCGCCGCGATGGAGCGCCCACAGGTTGTCGACCGCGCCGAAGCGCAGGTGCTCGACCGCGAATCCGGCAGCCTGCAGCCGCGCGGCGATCAGCCGTTGGCAGCCGGCGTCGTCCGGCGTGACGGACTTGCGGCGGATCAGTTCCTTCGCGAGCTCGAGGGTCTCGGACATTCGCGCGACTTTACCGAATCACTCATGTGCGTGCTTGGCCGGGCGGGATCCCGCACTCGCTCCTGGCGGCGAATGCCGTGTTGCCGCCGTCGTTACGTGCGCAGGAGCTCGTTGATGGAGGTCCTGGCGCGCGTCTGCGCGTCGACGCGCTTGACGATCACGGCGCAGGCGAGCGAGTGCGAGCCGTCGGCGGCGGGCAGCGAACCCGGGACCACGACCGAACCGGCCGGCACGCGGCCGTAGCTGGTCTCGCGCGTCTGGCGGTCGTAGATGCGGGTGCTCGCGCCGATGAACACGCCCATGGACAGCACCGCGCCTCGCTCGACGATCACGCCCTCGACGACTTCCGAGCGCGCGCCGATGAAACAGTCGTCCTCGATGATCGTCGGCCGTGCCTGCAGCGGCTCGAGCACGCCGCCGATACCGACGCCGCCCGACAGGTGGACATTGCGCCCGACCTGGGCGCAGGAGCCGACCGTCGCCCAGGTGTCGACCATCGTGCCTTCGCCGACGTACGCGCCGACATTCACGAACGAGGGCATCAGCACGGCGTCGCGCGCGACAAAGGCGCCGGCGCGGACGACGGCGCCCGGCACGACGCGCGCGCCGTCTGCTGCGAAGCGCGCCGCGTCGTGGCCGGAGTACTTGAGCGGCAGCTTGTCATACCAACGCAAGGGCCCGGCTTCATGCACCACGTTGTCGTGGGTGCGAAAGTGCAGCAGCACCGCCTTCTTGAGCCACTCGTTGACACGCCAGCCGCGGTCCTCCGGCTGCGCGACCCGTGCGCGGCCGCTGCCGAGCAGATCGAGGCATTCGTCGATCGCGGCGAGCAACTCACGCGGCGCGCTGCCGGGTCCGAGCGCGGCGCGGTTCTCGAAGGCCTGCTCGATGAGGGTGCGCGTGTCCATGGGGGGGGTCCACGCGGGCATCGAGCGCGAGCGTCAGCGCCTCGGCGAGCGCCCGGCACCGGGCCGGCTCGAGCGGGCGACCCGCCTCGTCGGTCAGCGTGAAGACGTCCTCGGCACGCTCGCCGACGGTCATGATCTTGGCGCCATGCAGCTCGAGGCCCTGCTCCCAGAACAAGTGGCCGATCTCGGACAGCAGCCCGGGCCGGTCGCCGGCCACCACCTCGACCAGCGTGCGACCGTTCTCCGGGTCGGCGCTGAAGCTGACCTGGGTCGCGGTCGTGAACATGCGTACCTGGCGCGGCACGCGGCGCGTGACCGCGGGCGCCTGGGTGCTCCGCTCGCCGAGCGCGCGCCGGAGGTGGTGCTCGATGCCCGCCATGCGCTCGCGATCGTTGATCGGCAGGCCCGTGTCCTCGAGCACGAGATAGCTGTCCAGGCTCCCGCCGTCGGCGGTCGGCGTGATCCGCGCGTCCTGGATGCTGAGGCCCTGCTGGTCGAGCGACGCCGTCGCGCGTGCGAAGCTGTGGCGGCGCCCGTGCGTGTATACCAGCACGACCGTGGCGCCGCCCCGTCCCGGGTGCTCGGCGACGGCGACGAACGGCCCGGTGTCGCCGGGCGCGCGGGCGGCGAGCCCGGCCGTGTGCCAGGCGACTTCCTCCGCGGAATGGCGCAGGAAGTAGGCGTCGGTGAGCGTGTCCCAGACGCGCGCGACGGCCTCCGGGGAGACGCCCGCGGCGTCGAGCCTGACGCGCGCCAGCGCCTGCGTGTCGGCCGCGAGTTCCTCGCGGTCGAGCGGCGACTCGAGGCCGCGGCGCAGCGCCGTCTTGACGCATTCGTACAGCTCGTCGAACAGCGTCGCCTTCCAGGAGTTCCAGAGCCGCGGGTTGGTGCCGCGTACGTCCGCGACCGTCAGGACATAGAGATAGTCGAGGCGGGTCTGGTCGCCGACCTCGCGGGCGAAGGCGTTCACGACCTGCGGATCGGAGATGTCCTGCTTCTGCGCCGTCACGGATAGCTTCAGGTGGTGGCGCACCAGCCAGGCTACGAGCCGCGCGTCGTAGCGCGACAGGCCCTGCTCGAGGCAGAAGGCCTCGGCATCCACCGCCCCGAGCTCCGAGTGGTCGCCGCCGCGGCCCTTGGCGATGTCGTGGAAGATCGCCGCGAGATAGGCGAGTTCGGGCCTCGGCAACGCGCGGAAGATCTGCGCCAGTTTAGGAAACTCGTGGTCGTAGCGCTCGAGCGCGAAGCGGCGCAGATTGCTGACCACGAACAGCGTGTGCGCGTCCACCGTGTAGGCGTGGAACAGGTCGTACTGCATGCGGCCGACGATCCGGCCGAAGGCCGGAATGTAGCGCCCGAGCACGCCGTACAGGTTCATGCGCCGAAGCTCGTGCGTGACCCCCGCTGGCGCGCCGAGGATCTCGAGGAACAGGCGGTGATGGCGCGGGTTCTGGCGGAATTCCTCGTCGATCAGCCAGAGGCTGTCGTGCACCAGGCGGATGGTGCGCGCGCGCACGCCCTTGAGGCGCGGGTTCTGCTGCAGCACGACGAACAGCTCGAGCAGCGCCGACGGCTGGCGGGTGAAGACGTCATCCGACACGGCCTCGAGACACTCGTCGCGCTCGCGGAAGTGCGCGGCGAGCGGCAGCGCCGGCGCGTCGCGCGCGGCCAGGATCTCCTCGCGGAACTGCTGCAGCAGGAGTTCGTTCAGCCACGATACGAGCATCGCCGTGCGGTAGTAGCGCTGCATGAACTGCTCGACGGCGAGCGTGTAGGTCGCGTCCTCGTACCCGAACATCCGCGCCAGGCGGATCTGGTGGTCGAACAGCAAGCGGTCCTCGCGGCGGCCGCTCACGACGTGCAGCGCGAATCGCACGCGCCACAGCCAGGCCTGCGCCGACTCGAGCTGCGCGAGCTCGCGGGCCGCGATGAACCCGTGCTCCGCGAGCTCCGCGAGCGTCTCGGCGCGGAAGTGGCGCTTGGCGACCCAGGCGATGGTCTGGATGTCGCGCAGGCCTCCCGGACCCTGCTTCACGTTGGGCTCGAGGTTGTAGGCCGTGTCGTGGAAGCGGTGGTGCCGCTCGGTCTGCTCGGCGAGCTTGGCGTCGAAGAAGTCGCGCGAGGACCAGAGCCGGTCGGGCGCGAGCGCGCGGCGCATGGCCTCGAACAGGGCGGGCGGGCCCGCCAGGAGGCGCGCCTCGAACAGCGTGGTGGCGACCGAGAGGTTGCCGAGCGCCTCGCGCTGGCAATCGTCGATGGTGCGGACGCTGTGTCCGGTCTCGAGGCCGATGTCCCAGAGGAACGACAGGAAGCGCTCGAGCGGCGCCGTCCACGAGGGCTCCTCGCCCTGCGGCAGGAGCACCATGACGTCCACGTCGGAGCAGGGCAGCAGTTCGCCCCGACCGTAACCGCCGACTGCGACCAGGGCGAGCGCGTGCGCCGGACCCGCCGCGTGCAGCTGCCAGGCGCGCGTGACGAGGTCGTCGACCAGCAGCGCGCGGTCGCGGACCAGCGCGTCGACCGGCTCGTCCGCCCGGAAGCGCCGCGCGAGAGCGGCGTCACCGTCGGCAAGCGCGGCGCGAAAATCGGCAACCGGATGGGCGCAGCCGTCGAGGCGGCCGGCGAGCGAGTCGAGGTAAGCCCAGGTGCCGGGCACCGCTCAGGCCGCGGCGCGCTCGGCGGCGCCGAGAGTCAGCACTTCGAAACCCTCCGGCGTCACCAGCACGGTGTGCTCCCATTGTGCGGAGAGCGAGTGATCCTTGGTGACCACCGTCCAGCCGTCGCCGAGCAGCTTCACGTGGCGCTTGCCGGCGTTGACCATCGGCTCGACGGTGAAGGTCATGCCGGCTTCCAGCACGAGACCGGTGCCGGGTTCGCCGTAGTGCAGCACCTGCGGGTCCTCGTGAAACACCCGGCCGATACCGTGGCCGCAGTATTCGCGCACGATCGAGTACCCGTGGCCTTCGACAAAGCCCTGGATGGTGTGGCCGAGGTCGCCGAGGTGAGCCCCGGGCCGGATGGTGCGGATGCCGCGCCACATGGCTTCGAATCCGGTCTCGCACAGGCGGCGGGCCTGGATCGAGGGCTCCCCGATCATGAACATGCGGCTGGCATCGCCGTGGAACCCGTCCTTGATGACCGTGGCATCGATGTTGAGGATGTCGCCGGCCTTCAGGACCTTGTCGCCAGGGATCCCGTGGCACACCACGTGATTGACGGAGGTGCAGATGGACTTGGGAAAACCCTTGTAATTCAAGGGCGCCGGGACGGCCAGCTGCACGTCCACGATGTAGTCGTGGCAGATCCGGTCGATTTCACCGGTCGTCATCCCCGCCCGGACCTTCGCGCTGATCATGTCGAGCACATCCGCGGCGAGGCGTCCGGCACGGCGCATGGCCTCCTGCTCCGCCGGGGTCTTCGTCTGTACTTGGTTTTGGCTTTGCATCAGCATGGGGGTGCTGCGGGAGGGGGTTCGGAGCGCGCCTATCACGTTGTTTCGACGGGACAAAGATGGTATAAAGCGCGGCGTTTTTTCTCAACCAAATCCACACGCGTACCGTCACGTGCGGCTGGGTGCCGGTCCCTTGACCGGTTGCCGCATGCGGGTCCGCGGAGGGCTAACCCGAAAGGAGTGATCATGGCCAGCCTGTCCATGAGGCAGATGCTTGAGGCGGGGGTTCATTTCGGTCATCAGACCCGCTTCTGGAACCCGAAGATGGCGCCGTTCATCTTCGGCGAACGCAACAAGATCCACATCATCAACTTGGAGCGGACGCTGCCGCTCTACAACGAGGCGTCCGCCTTCGTGAAAGGGGTGGTTGCCGATGGCGGCCGCATCCTGTTCGTAGGCACCAAGCGCAGCGCGCGCGACGCCATCCAGGCCGAGGCAGTCCGCTGCGGCATGCCGTACGTCAATCAGCGCTGGCTGGGCGGCATGCTCACCAACTTCAAGACCATCCGGCAGTCGATCAAGCGCCTGCAGGAACTCGAGGAGCTGCGCGACTCGAGCGCGCTCGAGCGCCGCAGCAAGAAGGAGGCGCAGACGCTGCGCCGCGAGATGGACAAGCTGAACCGCAGCCTCGGCGGCATCAAGGACATGAACGCGCTGCCCGACGCGCTGTTCGTCGTCGACGTCGGCCACGAGGAGATCGCGGTCCACGAAGCGCGCAAGCTCGGCATCCCGGTGGTCGCGATCGTGGACAGCAACTGCAGCCCGGACGGCATCGACTACGTCATCCCGGGCAATGACGACGCCATGAAGGCGATCCAGCTCTATGCCGCGGGCGTCGCCGACGCGGTGCTCGATGGCAAGTCGGCGGTGCCGGCGGTTCCGACCGGCGAGGATGAGTTCGTGGAACTCGACGAGGCCGGCCAGCCGCGCCGCAAGGCGCAGGCCCGCGCCCCGCGCAAGCCGGCGCATGTGCGCCGCAAGGCCCCGGCACGCGCGCGCCAGACCGCGGAGACCGCATCCGCCGCGACCATGCCGCCGACCGGCGCCAGCGAGGCGGTGGACACGGGCGAGGACGAGCCGCTCGGCGACGACGCGCCGGAGGCGGCGCGCGCCAAGGCGCCGGCGCGGCGCCGACCCGCGGCGCGCAAGACCGACATGGGCGGGGAGTGAGATGAGCATCAGTGCGGAGACCGTCAAGGCGCTGCGCGAGCGCACCGGCGCGGGGATGATGGAATGCAAGAAGGCGCTGCTCGAGACCGGCGGCGATCTCGACGCCGCGGCCGAAGTGATGCGCAAGGCCGGCCTTGCCAAGGCCGACAAGAAGGCGGGCCGCATCGCCGCCGAGGGCACGATCGTGACTGCGGCCTCTGCCGACGGCCGCGCCGCCGTGCTGGTCGAGGTGAACTGCGAGACGGATTTCGTCGCGCGCCAGCCCGAGTTCCAGTCATTCGCGGCCGACATCGCGCGCGCGGCGCTGGCCGCCGGCGCGACCGCGCCGGAGGCGCTCGCCGCGCTCCCGCTCGCGGGCGGCTCGACTGTCGACGAGGTTCGCCGCCACCTGGTTGCCAGGATCGGCGAGAAGATCGACGTGCGCAGGCGCTCGCCGCACTCCCGCTCGCGGGCGGCTCGACTGTCGACGAGGTTCGCCGCCACCTGGTTGCCAGGATCGGCGAGAAGATCGACGTGCGCCGCGCGGCGATCCTGCACGCGCCCGAGCGGATCGGCGCGTACATCCACGGCACGCGCATCGGCACGCTGGTCGGCGTCACGGGCGGCCGCGACCCC
>Ga0194127_10003667_pt1 | contig 19455 bp, 21 predicted proteins | sample TA2KigC100mmetaG_FD_148624 | JGI IMG/M metagenome (GOLD analysis project Ga0194127, IMG submission 148624) | Freshwater microbial communities from Lake Tanganyika, Tanzania - TA2015036 Kigoma Deep Cast 100m | ecosystem: Environmental > Aquatic > Freshwater > Lake | place: Tanzania: Lake...
CGGGCAGCCTTGGCCAGCAGCAGGCGGCTCATTGGCCACCCCCGAAAATCTTGGCGTTCATCTTGGCGACTACAGACGCGGTATGGGCTTCGGACAGATGGCTATACCGCTTCACCATTTGCAGGGTCTTATGGCCCAAGGTATCGGCAATTTCGGCCAGACTTGCCCCGTTCATCGCCAAATATGACGCGCATGAATGGCGCAGGTCGTGAAAGTGAAAATCGGCTATTTCAGCCTTGGCTAAGGCGCTTTCCCATGGCTTACGCAGGTCCACCGGCTTGATTGCCCCGCCAGCCCTGGGGCGATTGCTTGAAGGAAAGAGCAGGTCGGTATCCAGACGGCGCACCTTGGCCAGTTCACGCACACATTCAAGGGCATGGCCTACTAAGGGCACCGTTCGGCGTTCCAAGTTTTTCGTCATGTGCAGCACGATACGGCCCGCATCCATGTCGACCACACCCCAAGCCCCTTCGGGCGCTTGCTTGGGCTCGCGCCAATGAAGGTTCATGATTTCGGCTTGTCGCATCCCGGTCGAGAGTGCCAGCACCACTACCGGATACAGAAAGGGATTCGATGATGCCTTACAGGCTTCCAGCAGGCGGGGGCGCTCTTCATCCGACAGGAAGCGAACCCGGCCCCGGCTTTCCTTGCCCTTGGTGACGCGGCGCATGGGGGAATCCTCAAGCCAACCCCATTCCTTCACGGCCACCGTGAAAGCATGGCTCAGTGCGGCAAGGTATCTATTGACGGTTGCGGGGGATAGCTTCCCGGTCTTGGTTCTATCCGTTCGCTGATACAGTTTGTCGCGAGTCTCAGCCAGCAGGGCGGGCGTAATGTCAGCCAGGGCATAGGAACCTATCTGTTCCTTCCACCATAGTAATTGCGGCTCTTGGGCTTCCCGGTTGCGCTTGGTGGGTAACACATCCCGGGCGTAACGGTCCACCAGTTCGCCTAATGTGTGGCGCTTGGCTTCGGTCGTCTTGAAGTGTCGGCCTTCACGGATGGCGCTCTCGGTGGATGCAGCCCATTTTTTCGCGTCGGTCAGGCGGTCGAAGCTCGCAGACTGCGAAGGTTGCCCCTTCAGGCGCACCTTGACGCGGTAGGAGATGGCGCCGTCTTGCGCGGTACGTTTTTCGATGGTTGCCATGATTGCCCCCTTTGGCGATGGCGTGGGGGCTTGGCAGTCGGGCGGGATGGTAGAATCTGAACCGGCCCCGATACCTTGCCCCCAAGGTTACGGGTCACGGCGGGTAGGTCTGCAATACCTTCCCGCCACCTTCATCAAAAGAGTACGATAAACCGCAAAAAATGGCAACACCGGATACCTAATCCGATGTTCTTGCCTCTCAATCCCTTACCCCATGCGGGTTTCAGGATTTCACCGGCGCTCATGGGACACTCATGGGACAGCCAGAAAAAAATCACCCCCTTTTTTCGCGTTTTGGACTGCCCCGACCACCACCAAGGCGAACCGGGCGCGGGCAGTTACGCAGCAACGAAAATGGGCGCTCATCACCCCTTGAGTATGGTTCCCGGGCAGGTCTTGCCGTGCGGCCTTGGCGACAATCACCAGGGCGCTTTTTATCGTGGCTTGTTGCGGGCAAGTGTCCCATCAGTGTCCCACGGGCAAAGAAAAAGCCCTTCGATTTCTCGTAAGGGCTTGATTTTCTTGGTGGGCCGTCAAGGATTCGAACCTTGGACCGATGGATTAAGAGTCCACTGCTCTACCAGCTGAGCTAACGGCCCTGAATTTGGTAGCGGGGGCAGGATTTGAACCTACGACCTTCGGGTTATGAGCCCGACGAGCTACCAGACTGCTCCACCCCGCGCCGGAATGCGAATTATAGCAGTGTTCCTTTGGTTACTGCAAGCCCTTAAGTCGTGCTGCCTTACAAGTCGTCCTGGAGCATGGTGCGCATCAGATGAGGCAAGCGTTACAGCTTCATTTGAATTCCACCTCAGCCCTGGTACACCCCTCCTAAAATGATCTCGATAACTCATGCCACCAAAGGCTTCCCGATATAAGTCCAGCGGAAGGGCTTGGCCAAGGTTTCGTTAAGACCTTGATGAAAGCGAGGATGCGGCGCTTCAGTTTCTCGGTGGAGGCGAAGCAGGCGCCTCCGAGCAGGCGGCGGCTGAGGAGGCTGAACCATATTTCGACCGGGTTGAGCCATGAGCCATGCCTGGGCGTGTAGACGAACCGGACGCGGTGGGTCTCGTCCCCCAGGAAAGCCTTGCGGGAAGTCATGTCGCGCAGGATGCCGGACGCGCCTTTCCGGCCCAGGTCGTCCGGGACGCCGCACCGTTCGGCGACCCGCCGGACCAGCCCGGCGGACTGGTGGGTGTTGAGTGGGTCCACGACGAACACCCATCCCGCGCCGGGATCGGTGGCGACGGTGGCGCGGATATGGTCGACGCAATCCGCCTCGGTGCGGGTGTTCCCGACGGTGGGGCTGACGAGTTGGCCGGTGGCGACCTCGTTGTGGCGATCAGCGCCTGGATGCTGGTCTTCTCGTCCGTGCTGACCCGGTGGACGCCGCGCTCAAGCAACGCCTGGGCCTGATGGTAGAGCGTGTCAACCGTCCTGACCTCGCCCGCGAATTCCGGCCCGTCCTCGCTGGCGGCCAGCACGATGCCCGCGCGCTCCGCCAGGCCAGGCCATGCGGGATTTCGCGGCTGCTCACAAGTCTTTGCAGGAGTGCGCTGTGGGCGCCGGAAAGAATGATCGGGGGAGTCGGTCGGGCCATCTGAATAAAGTCAATCATCCAGACTATTTCGAGATGGTGGTACTAGCCTTGGTGAGGAGAGTCGCGCCCGCGAGCGGGCGCGCGGGTTGGGGTGTTAGCGTTTGGGATTGGTGGGATTCGCGCATCCGGCAACGGCGCACAAGGCTCCGATATTATCGCCCGAGAACTGCGCACCTGTGTTGATGTTGCCAATGATTGCAGAGCTACCACAGCCCGTGCCGCCATGGACGACACTGACGACATAATTTCCATTCTTGTCGTAATAGGGCCGGAACGAATCGATCCAGGCGCCGCCACTGGCGCCTTTCGTCAGAGGTGAACCAACGAAGAGGACTTCATCGGTAGGGTCTGGATAGCAACCCTTATTCGCTTGAGGCCAGATATGCCTGAAGGTTTGCCCTATTGAGATCGTCGTAAACTCCCCTTCCTGGAATGCGGCTGCATAACCGAATTGGCTAATGCTCATAACATAGGGCACATTCCAACGGAGTCCCAGAGTACCCGTATAGCTGGCTGCTTCGCGTTTGGCCGAATTGGGTTTCAAAGTCAGCAGCGCCACATCGTAGCGGGCGGATTCATCAACCATGTAGTTCTCTAGGACAAAGACTTTATCGAATTCGAATTGCCCATAGGCCGCCACTCCACCGCGATAGGCGGGGACAAAAATAATCTGGTCGGCTGGTTTTTTGGCATCGGCATCCCAGACATTGTGCGCGGCGGTCACGACCAGCGTCTGTTTTCCCGTGGTCGAGACGATCTGCGCGCTACCTTGATACCATCCACCATCCATGTGCATGAACAGTTTGCCGATCGTTCTCCAGGGATAGCTCAACACCTGTGCGAGCTGCTGGTTGCCCCGGTAACTGGTGCAGGGGTGTAGGCGCTGTATACCGGGGTTTTCCACCTGGCAATCCACCAGCGTGGGGGTTTCGTCGTTGGCTTGGGTATTAGCCAAGGCGTTCAAGGCGCTCCAGGCCTCGGGGAAATCGGCCCTTGCCTGTGCCGTGGCCTTGGCATCCGGCAAGGTCGGCGGAATCGTGACCAGCGGCCCCCGGCGGGCGGGCGTGGCGCGCATGGGTGTCGTTGCGGCGGATGTGGGCCCTGGGTCCGGGACGGGCACGCTGGCGCGTAAGACCTCTATCGGCAGGGGGGTGGAGACCGGATTGTGGTTGGGGTTGTCGAAAACCAGGACGGAAGAATCGGCCTGGACCGTGGCGATGCCGGCATAAAGCAGGCCAATCAGTAGGGTCTTGCGTTTCATGAAGGCTTTCTCCTCATATCGTCCCAATGAAGTGGCCTGCCCATGGTGGGACGTGCCGCGGGCAGGTGAGGGGGTTATCCTTTAGCGCTCGGCGGTGAAGTCGAGGCGGCTGTTGGGTGGCGGCAATTCCAGCGCGACGGGTGCGCCGAAGCGATAACCGGCCCCGCCTTGCTGGCCCGGATCGGGAAGCTGCCCAGCAGGAAAGCCTCGCCCTGGCCATCTGACTTGAAGAAACTGCGGAAGACGAAGCGGACATTCGGCACATAAGCCATGCTGTCGAGGATATTGCCGGGCTGAGGCACCTCGATGCAGTCCGTACCCATGCTCCCACAGACGTCATCCACGAAGGGCGCCACCTCGATCACTTCCGGATGCTTGAAGTCAAAGGTCGAGTTAGCGGGCGTATTGAAATTCACGCTGAAATGGTAGATCGACACCTTGCCGGGCGCCGTGATGTTCGCGCCAGGCTCGAAGGCATGGAAATACTCGTCCTCCCAGCCCCCATTGGGGACATTGTCCACATGCGGCAGCGTGTAACCATCGACGGTCGCGGGAAGGGCGCCAGCAGCTATTCCGAACCCCCCTGCGGCGCGCCCGCCTTTACGGGCGGGGGCTGTGGTTCCGGCATGTGCGGGCACAAATATTAGCCGAGACGGGTTGGTTTTTGGGTGAAGCCCGGTAAACGGTTGCTGGCTTGCGGCATCAAATGGCCGCGGGTCACAGGCGTGGATTTGCGGCACTGGCTGTAAGTGACTCATACAATCTCCCATCCATCAGGCTTGTGACACGGACGTCGCCAGCTTCAACAAGTCAACGATGCACCCCATATCGAGTTCCGTCTCGACGGCCTCCGCCAGCCGCTCGATTCCCCGATCGCTGGCGGTCACGATGTCGAAAGGCCTGGCCTGGGACCAGCCGGCCCAGCGCAGCAACGCGGCCTGCGCGTCGGGCTCGTCGAAAAGCCCATGCACATACGTGCCGAGGATCTGGCCGTCTCCGGATAGCGCCCCTTCCGGGCCGTGTTCCAGACGGCAGGCGGGTTGATCCAGGGCCGGTCCGGCGCTACGCCCGGCATGAATCTCATAACCTTTGAGGTTGGCGTCCTCCAGCACCAGCGTGCCCCGCACATTGAGAAGGCGTTTGTCGGCGGACAGGGTCGTCTCGAAGTTCAGCAGTCCAAGTCCCTGTGCTGAGCCTGGCGGGCCTTCCAGCCCCAAAGGGTCATGGATGGCCCGTCCCAGCATCTGGAATCCTCCGCAGACCCCGATCAGCTTGCCGCCGTAACGGAGATGCCGGAGGATGGCTTGTTCCCAACCTTGGGCGCGGAGCCAGCCCAGATCGGCGCTCACGCTCTTGCTGCCGGGCAGGATGATCAGGTCCGCGCCCGGGATCGGCTCGCCCGATTCGACGAAGCGAAAATCCACTTCGGGATGCAGGCGCAGGGCGTCGCAATCCGTATGGTTGCTGAGCCGTGGCGTCGCGGGCGCGATGACGCGGAGGCGTGGATCGGTCACTTTCCACCCGTCGGCCTGGCCGCGCGCCGTGAGACTGTCCTCGGCTTCGAGATGCAGCCCGTGCAGGTAGGGCAGCACGCCCAGCACGGGTTTGCCGGTGCGTTGTTCCAGCCAGTCGAGTCCGGGTTGCAACAGTCCTATATCGCCGCGAAACCGGTTGATGATGAAGCCGGCCACGCGCGCCCGCTCGCCGGGCGTCAGCAATTCCAGGGTGCCGACCAGATGGGCGAAGACGCCGCCCCGGTTGATGTCGGCGATCAGCAGCACCGGGCAATCGACGGCTTCGGCAAACCCCATGTTGGCGATGTCGCCCGCGCGCAGATTGATCTCCGCCGGGCTGCCCGCGCCTTCGACGATGACGGCCTGATACTGCTCCGCGAGCCGGGCGTGCGATTCCAGCACCGTAGCCATGGCGCGGGGTTTGTAGTCGTGGTAGGCGCGGGCGTTCATATTGCCCACGGCGCGGCCATGGACGATGACCTGGGAACCGAGGTCGGTGTTGGGCTTGAGCAGGACGGGGTTCATGTCCGTATGCGGCGTCAGGCCGCAGGCGCGCGCCTGCACCGCCTGGGCGCGGCCGATCTCGCCGCCCTCCGGCGTCACCGCGCTGTTCAATGCCATGTTCTGCGGCTTGAAGGGTGCGACGCGATAGCCCCGGCGCCAGAGCGCCCGGCACAGGCCGGTCACGAGCGCGCTCTTGCCGGCGTCCGAGGTCGCGCCCTGAATCATCAGGGTTCCCGCGCCGCGCCTGGTCTGGTGTTTCCTCGCCGGTTTCATGCGCCGATCAATACCGCGCCGGCCAGGACGGCGGTCTCCAGCAACTCGATGCCGGCGCCCAGCGTGTCGCCAGTCCAGCCGCCCAGCCACCGCCGCATGATGAGCGCCAGGCCCCAGGCCGCGCCGGCCGTCCAGAGCAGCAAGGGCAGGCCCAGGACGATACCGGCGAGGATCGCCGTGAGCATCAGGACCGCGCCAGCGTCCCGGCGCGGCAGGTGTTCGACCAAGGCGCTGCCCAGTCCCTGCCCGCGAACATAGGGCAGATTCAACAGCCAGAAGGCGACGGCGCCGCGGCCCAGGACCGGCGCCCACAGCAGGGCGGCATGGGGGTCCGTGCCCAGTTCGACCAACGCGCCGTACTTGACCAACAGTGTCGTAATCAGCGCGGTGATCGCGGCCGGACCGCAGCGGGGGTCCTTCATGATCAGCAGGCCGCGGTCGCGGTCGCCCTGGCCGCCGATCCAGGCATCGGCGCAGTCGGCCAGTCCGTCCAGATGCAGGCCCCCGGTGATGCCCGCCCAGAGCGCCAGGACCAAGGCGGGTCCCAGTGCTGGATGAGCGGCCAGCGCCGCCCGCGCCGACACCAGCAGGACTCCGATCAGCAGGCCTACGAGCGGGTAACAGAGCACCGATTGGCCGCTATGCGCTGGCGTCGCGGCGAAGCGCGAGGGGACCGGCAACCGGGTCAGAAAGCTCAGGGCCAGCCAGAAGGCGCTCATGGCCGGCCTCCGTGAAAAATCAGCCGCGGCGGCTCCCGCTCCCAGCGTTCCAGGCGCGAGAGCCCGGCCAGTGGCGCTTCCAGCCGGGCGAGCCGCGTCACGGGAAAGCCCAGCACCTGGCGGACCAGTGTGCGGATGGGGCCGGCATGCGTCACGATCAGAACATGACGGCCTTCCTCGTCGCGCAAGGCTCTGCCGCAGGCAGTCCGGACCCTCTGCTCGAAACATCGAAAATCCTCCCCGCCGGGAGCTGGATTGCCGGACGGCCGGCGCCAGAACGCCATCAGCGCCGCATCCTCACTGGCATACAGGTCGGGCCAGGAGCGCCCCGACCAGTCGCCAAAATCCAGTTCTCGCCAATCTGGGTCGAAGCTCAGGGGCAGGTCCAGACGGTCGGCGGCCTCGCGGGCGAACTCCGCGCAGCGTAGCGCCGGTGAACTGATGACGGCTTGCCAGCCGGGGGGCTCGCGCAACCAGGCGCGCAAGCTCAGCCAACCCGATGCGTTGAGGGCGGGATCACTGCCCTCTCCCGGGCAGAATTGGCCCTCGACCGCGCCATGGCGCAGGAGGTCCAGGGTGGTGAGGCTCATGCCGTGGGGACTCCGGCTTCGTCGAAGGTCGCCATTTCGTTGTGCAGGGTGCAGGCCGCGCGCAGCAGCAGTCCCGCCAGAGCCGCGCCGCTGCCTTCGCCCAGCCGTAGCGACAGGTCCAGCAGCGGCTCCGCCGCCAAGGCCGTCAGGATCACCCCATGTCCCGGCTCCCCGGAGCGATGCGCAAAGAGCAGATAGTCCCGGCAGGCGGGTTCCAAGCGGGTGGCGATCAGCGCCGCGACGCTGGCGATAAAGCCATCCACCAGGACCGGCATCCGTGCCGCCGCCGCATGGAGATACGCGCCGGTCAGCGCGGCGATTTCGAATCCCCCCAGACGGCGCAGAATTTCCCGGGGCGAATTCAGTGCCTCGGCGTGATGCGCTAGGGCTCGTGCGATCACCTCTCGCTTGTGACGTATACCCGCCGGGCCCAGGCCCGTGCCGGGGCCGGCCAGCGCCTCCGGCGGCAGATCCAGCAGGGCGCAGGCCAGGGCGCTGGCCGTCGTGGTGTTGCCGATGCCCATCTCCCCGCCGATGAAAACCTGGGCGCCAGACTCGAGCGCCCGCGCGATACTGGCGGCGCCGGCGGTGAGGCAGGCCTCCAGTTGCGCTTCGCTCATGGCCGGCTCCCGCGTGAAATTGGCCGTGCCCCGGCCGGCGCGCGCCGGGATGATGCCGGGGTCGTCGGCGGGTTCCAGAATGCCGACATCGACCACCTCCAGAGGTGCGCCGAGCTGGCGCGCCAGCACATTGATGGCGGCCCCGCCCCTGGCGAAATTGGCGGCCATGGCGCGCGTGACGGCCGGGGGGAAGGCCGAGACGCCTTCCTCCGCCACGCCGTGATCGGCCGCGAACACAGCGATCCAGAACCGCTCGGCCCGCGGATCGTCGCGCGCCTGCAAGGCGGCCAGCCGCACCGCCAGGGATTCCAGACGGCCCAGCGATCCCGGCGGCTTCGTCAGGCGGGCCTGCCGGGCCAGCGCGGCGGCGCGCGCGCGATCACAGGGGGGCGGAATGATGGGGAGTTTCATGGAGTGTCCTTGAGGATATGCGGCAATCCCGCCGTGACCAGCACCACGCGCTCGCAGCACTGGGCGAGCGCCTGATGCAGCAAGCCCGCCTCGTCGACGAAGCGGCGCGCCAGCGTATTCATGGGCACGATGCCCTGACCGACTTCATTGCTGACCAGATGGATTTGCCCCGGCAGTTGGGGCAGGATTTCCAGGAGTAAGGTCTTCTCCTGCTCAAAGCGTTCGTCAGCGCCCTCGGGCCCGGCCAGCAGATTGCTCAGCCATAGGGTCAGGCAATCCACCAGCAGACAGCGATCCGCCTTGGCCTCGCGCCTCAAGGTTTCGGCCAGGGCGAGCGGCGCCTCGACCGTGCTCCACTCCGCTGGGCGGCGGGCGCGGTGGAGTGCAATGCGCGCGGTCATTTCCCCGTCGCCCGCCTCGGCGGTGGCGATGTAGACCACCCGCAGGCCGGATGCCCGGGCCCTGCGTTCGGCGTAGGCGCTCTTGCCGGAACGTGCCCCGCCCAATATCAATTCCTTCATCGGCTTGTGGCTTCTCCTGGTTCTGATGTCATTCATCATGATGAAAGTTCGGCAGTGTATTCATCCCCAGCCGTTTGTCGGCGTTCGATGCAGGCCCGGAGGGGGGGACGATGGACGCCACGGGGATGTGATAAGTCGCCAGCCCCCAGGAGTCCGCCCTCAGGCGTTTACCCATGTCCCACAGGGCGTCACGATCTAACGGGCGAAATATCAGACCCATGGCGGTTCCGCTATGGGCGACCTGGAAAACGAGCGCGCCATGAGCCTGACCCAATGCCGCCAGCCGGTCCAGGTTCGATTTGTACAGGAACCGCTGATTGAGTCGGGCGCTCCGGGTGGCAATAGCGCCAATGGCGGCGTCGTCGCCATGAGCGATCGCGGTGGCGAGGCCGGCGCGCAGCGCTTCGAATTCCCGCAGCTCCCCTTTATCGTAACAGCGCGGCGCGCCCTCCAGGGTATCCTGGCCGGTTCCATTGGCCGGGTCACGTATCCCGAGGATTTCCATTGGCGGCAGTGGCCGGGCAAAGCGTTCGATGACGCGGCCCTCACGCTGAGCGAAGAGCAGGGCGGAGGTCCCGAACATCAGGGGATCGGCGGCCGTCTCCGCGGCCACCGCCAGACGCGCGATGCGTCCGGGGCTCAGGCGGCGGCCCAGGGCGTCGGCGACGGCGCGGATGGCGGCGACCACATCCGCCGTGGATGATCCCAGCCCCTGCCGGGTCGGGATATTGCCTGACAGCAGCAGGATGCCGCCGACATCCTGAAAACCGAGGTGGGCGAGTGTCAGGCTGGCCGCGCGTCTGGCCTTGTGACGGTTGTTGGGAATGACGATGAGCGGGGCAAGGTATCGCGGCAGAAACGTGGCGACGGACTGATATTCCCCACAGGGCAGCGTCACCAGGCAGTCGATGGGCGTCCCCTGTCCGGGACGCAGGGCGCCTTGCAGGATCTCGCCATGGTGGCCATGGGCAACGCCCTGGCCGCTGGCCAGGAAGAGCGGGGGTGCGCAGGTTTGGGGGTGGGCGTTCACAACCCGTTATTGAAAGACGCCAATTCTGGATTGCCATTACGCGGTGACCTGGTGTCTGGCATCCAAGCGTCTAACAACCGATGTTTGGTGCAATTGAAAACAATGGATACATCAGGCCGCGGACAACTCTTGCAGTAGCTCCGGATGGTTGTAAATTAAACGCAACAGACATACCACCCCGCCCGGGGGGGGGAACCGGCCTTGTTCCCAATCACGCAGCGTGGCGACAGGCGTGGCGATTCGCTCGGCGAAGGCCTGCTGGGACATGCCGGTTTTGGCGCGGGCCGCGCGCACCAGGCTTTGCTCGGCCGTGGTAACTCGGCCAACTCCAGCTTGGGCCTCTTGCACGGATCGCTCCAGATCAGCTAAGAATTGCTGCATTTCAGGATCGGGCAGGTATTCAGACATTGTATTGCTCTCTCAGTCGGTTTAAGAATTCTGCTGGCAGGTTGTCAAACTTGGCTTTGGTGTAAGCGATCAGCAAAGCCACCTGCCCCAGGGGGGCATGATGCAGGTAAATAACCCGAGCGCCGCCACGCTTGCCGCGGCCTGAAGCGGCCCACCGCACTTTTCGCAATCCCAAAGTACCGGGGATCACGTCACCGGCGTTCGGGTGGGCGGCAATAAATGTCACAAAGGCCTCCGACTCTTCAATGGACCAAATGCCCTCTATGCTTTTCAGGTAGCTTTGAGTTTCGATGACGGTGAGCATGAAGTTGATTGTACGGAATTCCCGCATTTCATCAAAACACTTTGCGAACACCACAGCCAGTCACCTCTAGCCCAGATAACCCTACCGGCTTGAAGATTACCGCCCGCGCCCATGCTTCTCTGGCCAGCTTTCCCCGCGCGCCACCCATGCCAGACTGACCCCCCACCAGGCGAAGCAAGGGGGCAGGAAACCCGTTATTGTCGCCTCAGGGACTGTCTTGCAAAAGCCGGTCAGCGTTGGGGCTGTTCGCCCGTTTTGACGGGGAGGGTCAAATCCATTAGAGTCTCTTTTCTGTCATAGGGTACCCGGGAGGCGCGAGCCGATCCGGGTTAAATGGGAAGCCGGTGCGCCGGGGGTTCAAGCGACCCCGGGCCAACCCGGCGCTGCCCCCGCAACGGTAGGCGAGTCAAGCCCCATCACGAAGCCACTGCAGATCATCCCTGTGGGAAGGCGATGGGGCGGATGCTTCGGCATTGCTCGCGAGTCCGGAGACCAGCCCGTGACATTGGCGCCAGCTTGCGGAGGGCGAGTGTGGCATGAGGGGCCAAGACTTTTGCGTCCTGCCTCATGGCACGTCCGTTCACCCCGCGCTGGCCGATCTGAAGGCTTAAAGGGTTATCGCCATGAACCAGTCAACTACTACCTCCCATCCCGCTCCACTGCTCTCGCTCAGGACTCATGCCGCGCCCATTGCCGCCCTGCTGCTGGGCGGGCTGCTCGTGCTGATGGTCGGGTTTTCTCCGCTCGCCTCGGTGCATAACGCGGCGCATGACACGCGTCATGCCGCCGGCTTCCCCTGCCACTGATTGGTCACCCGTATGTTTCGCTCCCTGTTGCTGGTCGCCTCGCTGGCGGGGCTGGCGGCTTCCGGTGTGCTCACCTGGGCGCAGGAACAGTGGGTGACGCCGCTGATCGTCCAGGCGGAAGTATTCGAGGAAGCGGCGGCCGCCCATGACCCTTCCGGCGCGGCCGAAACCGGCACGGGAACGGCGTGGGCCCCCGCGAATCGCGGCGAACGGCTGCTGGCGACGGGGGTGGCGAATGGCATCATGGGCATCGGTTACGCCCTGATGCTGGCCGGAATCTTTGCCTGGCGGCGCCCCTCCGGCGCGGCGCAGGGGCTGGCCTGGGGCCTGGCCGGTTTCGCGGTCTGCTTCGCCGCCCCCAGCCTGGGTTTGCCACCGGAATTGCCGGGCGCCGAGGCCGCCGAGCTGAGTGCCCGCCAGGCCTGGTGGCTGGCAACGGCCGTGGCTACGGCGCTGGGCTTGGGACTCTGTGTCCTGCAGAACCGGCTGATCTGGCGCGGGTTGGGGCTGGGGCTGCTGATACTCCCGCAGGTGCTGGGCGCGCCGGAACCCGTGATCGCCGGCAGCCTGGCTCCCGAGAGCCTGCAAGACCAGTTCCGCTTGGCCACCCTGCTGACCAATGGCCTGTTCTGGGCATTGCTGGGCGTGTTTTCGGCCCTGGCCTTCCGCCGTTTCTGCCGCGATGACCGGGGACCCGTGGCGTGATATTCCCCCTCGGAGAGGCGGACGCTGGCGGAGCGATCCTTGCCAATGCCTCATTGAATCAGGCGCCCGGGCGCCGGGCGCGATGGCGGCGCCGCGCCAGCGGATCGCTCACCTTTCCCCGGGTTGCTTTGACAGCCATGGCGATGTCCGGTCGCGTGGGCGCCGAGATGGATCAACCCGGCAGTCCGGGCTCGGGCGGGCGCAAGGCTCCATGAACGAAAGCCCCGACTCCAGGATGGCAAAGCCATCGGGCAAGGTCTGGTTTGTCGGCGCCGGGCCGGGCGACCCCGACTTGATCACGGTCAAGGGCCGGCGGCTGATCGAATCGGCTGGAGCCATACTCTATGCCGGGTCGTTGGTGGCGGAGGCCGCCCTGGGATGGGCGCGGCCCGACTGCGTCATCGACGATTCGAAAGACATGACCCTGGAGCAGATCACGGACTGGCTGCTTTGCCAAGCCGGCAGGCACGAGACCGTGGCGCGCCTGCAGACCGGCGATCCCTCGCTGTACGGGGCGCTGGTCGAGATGGTCCGTCCGCTGGATGAGGCGGGCATCGAGGTGGGCGTGGTGCCCGGCGTATCCTCGGCCATGGCTTCGGCGGCGGCGGCGGTCGAAACCCTGACCCTGCCCGAGGTCACGCAGACGGTAATTCTGACCCGGATCGAAGGGCGAACGCCCATGCCGGAGGGGGAATCCCTGCGCGAACTGGCCCGCCATCATTCGACCTTATGCCTGTTCCTGTCCATTACCCTGCTGCGCGAGGTCCGGCAGGCGCTGCTGGAGGCCGGCTGGTCCGATACGGCACCCGTGGTGGTGGTCCACAAGGCAAGCTGGCCGGGCGCGGAGAAGATCGTGCGCGGCACCCTGGCGGATATCCGAGAGCGCTGCAAGGCCGAGCGCATCAACAGCCAGGCGATGATCATCGTCAGTCCCGCGCTCGGCGCGCGTGACTGGCCGGACCTCCGGCGCTCCAAACTATACGATCCCGACTTCTCTCATCGTTTCCGCCAGGCGGAGCGGACGGCATGACAACGACAGACACCGTTTTATTGGTAGGCCACGGTTCCCGCGAAGCGGCCGGCAACCTGGAGATCGAGCGCTTTACCGAGGCCTTGCGCCAGCGGCGGCCCGACTGGCGCATTGAATTGTGCTTCATCGAACTCGCCGACGTGCTGCTGGCCGAAGGGCTGGATCACGCCGCGCGTCAGGGCGGTCGGGTCATCGTCCTGCCGCTCATCCTCAACGCCGCCGGTCATGTGAAGATGGAAATTCCCGAGGCCATCGAACAGGCGCGCCTGCGTCATCCCGCGGTGGAATTCGTCTATGGGCGTCATCTCGGCGCGGCCGAGGAGATCCTGGTCATCCTCAAGCGCAACCTCCGCAAGGCCATGGCCGCACTGGACATGCCCGACCCGCGCAACACCGGGGTCGTGCTGCTGGGACGCGGCTCCTCCGACCGCGTGGCCAACGCCGAGGTGGCGCGCATGGCGCGCTGGCTGTACGAGGAGGGCGAGCATCCGCTGGTCGATATCGCCTTCACCGGCGTGACTCATCCCCGGCTGGAATCCGTGGTGCAGCGCCAGGCCCGACTGGACATGAAGCAGGTCGTGGTGCTGCCGTATTACCTCTTCACCGGCACTCTCATCGAGCGCATCCGCCGACAGGTGGAGCGGCTGCGCGGGCAATATCCGCAGGTCGGTTTTGCCCTGTCCGACTATTTCGGCTTCGAGGAAGAAATCTTTGCCTTGCTGGAACAGCGTCTGATCGAGGCGACAGGCGCGAAGCCGGTCATGATGGAGTGCGACGGCTGCAAGTATCGCGAATCCGCCGCCGGACATGGCGAGGGTCACCATCACCATCACGAACATCGGCACGCCGCATGAGCATCCCCGTCACCGAACAACTGACCGAAGCGGGCCGCCGCATCGAACATGATTCCTTTGCGATCGTGGATGCCGAGGCGGGCGCCCACGACTACACCGCCGAGGAATGGCAGGTCGTGCGGCGCATGATTCACGCCACCGCCGATTTCGATTTCAACGGGCTGACCCGTTTCCATCCGCGGGCCATCGCCGCCGGGATCGCCGCGATTCGGGCCGGGGCGCCGATCGTCGCCGATGTGGAGATGATCTGTGTGGGGCTGTCCCGGCCGCGCCTGGAGCATTTCGGGGTGGGCATTCATCAGTTCATCGCCGACCCCGAGGTCATCGCGGACGCCCGGGGGGAGAACACCACTCGTGCCGTGCAGGCCATGCGCAAGGCTTGGCGCGCGGGCTTGCTGGAGGGCGGCATCGTCGCCGTGGGTAACGCCCCGACCGCGCTCCTGGAAGTCGCGCGGCTGATTCGTGAGGACACGCTAAGACCGGCGCTGATCGTCGGCATGCCCGTGGGTTTCGTCGCGGCGGCGGAGTCCAAGGCCGACGCCGCGGGCCTGGATGACGTCCCCTGGATCGTCACCGAGGGGCGCAAGGGCGGCTCGACGCTCGTTGTCGCCGCCCTCCACGCGCTGCTGGCCCTGGCCGAGGCCGGCTGAGGCATGTTATCCGGCGGACGACGTCATGGGCCCTGCATGGATAAATGTCGGGCGCGAGTCGGCACTTAACCGCCTCGGCGACTGATCCAATTGAACATGCCGACTCAAACACTGCTCGACCCAAAGAACGACTACGTCTTCAAGCGCCTGTTCACCCAGGCGCCCGAGTTGCTGGTCTCGCTCATCAACGCCGTGCGCGCGGACGAGCCGCCGATCACCCAGGTGAAGATCCTCAACCCGCGCATCGAGCCGGAGGAACTCACCGGCAAATTCATCATCCTCGATGTGCTGGCCGAGGATGCCCAGGGCCGCCAATACAACGTCGAGATGCAGGTCCGCAGCTATCCCGCCTGGGGGGCGCGCAGTGTCTACTATCTGGCCAGCCTGCTCGGCGCGCAACTGAAGAGCGGCGCGGACTATGCCGACATCCGCCCGGTGATCGGCATCCACCTGCTGGATTTCGAGTACTTCAAGGCCCCCGAACACCAGACCCAGGCGGTGTGGTGTTTCGAACTACGCGACCGCCAGCGGCCCGCTGTACTGATCGGACAGGAATTACAATTGAATCTTGTCGAACTGCCCAAGGCCGACCGCCTCGGGCTCGACGTCGACGCCCGGGCCGCCTTGGCGGCCTGGGTGACCCTGCTGGAACACTGGAACGAGGAGCGCGCCATGTCCGAGATCGCCTATCCCCCAGTCCGACAGGCGTTGGGGATTCTCCGGAACCTCAGTGCCGACGAGGAAACCCGCCGCCTGGCCCTGGTCCGCCAGCGTGCATTGCTCAACGAAATCAGCGAATTGAACGCCGCGCGCCGCGAGGGCAAGGCGGAGGGTTTGGCCGAGGGTGAGGCTAGGGCTATGCGGGAAGCCCTCGCCCGGCTGATCGCCAGTGGTATCGAGCCGGCGCGTGCGCGGGCCATCCTCGGGCTGGAATCCGAAAAATGATCCACTCCCCCGGGTGTCATGCCCACGTGCGGGGCGTAACCCGGCAGGGCACGGGCGCCGCCGGGGTTCGCCGCGTCATGGCGGGGGCCTGATGCGCCTCCACGGTGCGCCGGGGTTCCCCGGCTGATGGAGAAAAAACCCAAGGGCGCCCGCAAGGGATTCACCACCGGCGCTTGCTCGGCGGCCGCCGCGCGGGCGGCGACGCTGGGTCTGGCGCGGGGCGCGGTGCCGGAGCAGGTCGAGTGCGAACTGCCCAATGGGCAGCGGGTGGTGTTTGCCGTGACCGAGGGACGGCTGGAGGGCGACCTGGCGCATGCCGTGGTGATCAAGGACGCCGGCGACGATCCCGACGTGACCGACAAGGCGCCGCTGACCGCCGATGTACGCCGATTGTTCGACGCCCCGGGGGTGGTAACGCTGAAGGGCGGACCCGGTGTTGGCACGGTGACCCAACAAGGATTGGGTCTCGAAGTTGGCGGGCCTGCCATCAACCCGGTGCCGCGCCGCAATATCGAGGCCAATGTGCGGGCCGTGGCCGGCGAGCTGTTGGATCGCGCGGGCCTGGAGGTGACCCTGTCCGTGCCGGGCGGCGAGGACATCGCCAAGCGCACCCTGAACTATCGCCTGGGTATCGTCGGCGGCATTTCCATTCTGGGTACGACCGGCATCGTCCATCCCTACTCGACGGCGGCCTTCCGCGCCAGCGTCGTCCAGGCCATCGAAGTCGCCGCCAGCCAGGGCCAGGACACCGTGGTGCTGACCACCGGCGGCCGCACCGAGCGCTTCGTCATGAACGAATTGCCGGGCCTCGCGCCCGCCTGTTTCGTGCAGATGGGGGATTTTCTCCGCTATGCGCTGGATACCGTCGTGGCTTGCGGCATCCGCCACGTAATCATCGGCGGCATGGTGGGCAAACTGACCAAGATCGCCCAGGGCGAGACCATCACCCATGCCAACCGCAACGCGGTGGATACCGACCTGCTCGCCGAACTGGCCGCCGAGATCGGCGTGCCGGAAGATGTCCGCGCCGACATCCGCGCCTCGACCATGGCGCGCTACGCCCATGAGCGCATGGAGGCGTTGAACCTGATCACGCCGTTCTATGAGGCCCTGGGCTGGCGCGTCATTCGCACCCTGCGCGGACGCTACCCCGACCCGTTCACCCTGCGGATCATGATGTGCGATTTCGAAGCCAATAAGCTCGCTGAAGTCGCGGAGGAGGGCGCCCATGGCTGAAGTCTGCCACCTGATTGGCATCCTCGACGATGGCGTCGCCGGGTTGACGCCTGGGGCGCTGGAGGTGCTGCGCGCGGCTCGGGTAGTGATCGGCGCCCGGCGGATGCTGGATCGGGTAGCCGGCTCCCTGGCGGAAGGCGCCGAATTCCGGGATCTGGACGGCGGTCTGCCCCGGATCCCCGGCTGGATCGAGGAAGCCCACGCCGCCGGCCGGCGGGTAGTGGTGCTGGCCACCGGCGATCCGCTTTGCCATGGTATCGGCGCCTACCTGATCGGTCGTTTGGGTCGTGAGGCGATCGAGGTATTACCGAATCTGTCCACCCTGCAACTCGCCTGCGCCCGCCTGACAGTGGCCTGGCAAGACATGGCCATTGCCTCGGTTCACGCCCGAGACGCGGGCGAATGGATCACCGGGACCGGCCCGGAGCATGGGTTTTACGCCTTGCTGCAAAAGCTGCGGCAGGCCGATTTAGTGGGCGTCTTCACCAGTCCAGAGAACGGCCCGGACCGGATTGCCCGCATGCTGGTGGCCGAGGATCTGGCCCACGAGTTTGATCTGGCGGTGGCCGAACGGTTGCGGCTCCCGGACGAACGCATCATCGACTGGCGGAATCCGGTCGACGCCGCCGGCATGGATTTCGCGGAACCCAATGTAGTCCTGCTGCGCCGCCGGACTCAGGCGCGTGAACCGCGCTTCGGTCTGCCGGATGAGCGCTATCTCCAGCGCGCGCCGGACAAGGGACTCATCACCAAGCGCGAGGTGCGCGCGGTGTCCCTGGCCCGGCTGGATCTGCGGCCGGACAGCGTGGTCTGGGATATCGGCGCGGGCTCCGGCGCGGTCGGGCTGGAAGCGGCGCGGCTGTGTCCCCGGGGGCATGTCCATGCCATCGAGAAGAACGCGGACGATGTCGAGATCGCCCTGACCAACCGCCGGCACTTGCGCGTCACCAATTACAGTCTGACCCATGGCAAGGCGCCAGAGGGTCTGGAGCGCTGGCCCGATCCCGATGCCGTGTTCATTGGCGGCTCCGGTGGAGAACTGGCCGAATTGATTCGGTTGTGTCTCGCGCGTCTGACCGTGGGCGGGTGGCTGGTGATGAACTTCGCCACGATCGAAAACCTGGCCACGGCGGTGGCCACGCTCAAGGCCCTCGGCGCGCCCTGGGACGTCACCCAGTTGCAGGCGGCGCGCGGCAAGCCGATTCTCGACATGCACCGCCTGCGGGCGGAAAACCCCATCTGGATCGTTTGCGCTCAACAGGATACGCATGACTGAAATTCTCCAAGGACGGTTGTACGGCGTCTCGCTGGGTCCCGGTGATCCCGGCCTGATCACCCGTCAGGCGTATCAGCTTTTACAGCGATCCGATGCCGACTGGACCTATCCGGTGCGCAAGAAGGGGGACGCGAGCTATGCGCTGCAAATCGCCCTGGCGGCGGGACTGACGCCGCCGGTCTTCAGTTCGGCCCTGGTGTTTCCCATGACCCATGATCCCGCCCTCCTGGCCGGCTATTGGCAGCGGGCGGCGGCCAAGGTGCTGGAGCGATTGCGCGCCGGGCAGGATGTCCTGTTCCTGGCCGAGGGTGACGTGTCCACCTATTCGACCTTCATCCACCTTGCCCGGACGGTCGCCGGGCTGGCGCCGGATATCGCCATCCAGGCCGTGGCCGGAGTGCCCTCGTTCAATGCCGCCGCCGCCCGGCTTGGCTTGCCGCTCGCGGACAGCGACGAGACCGTGGCGATCATTCCGGCTGGTTACGGCATCGCCATGATCGACCGCCTGCTGGACGATTTCGACACCCTGATCCTGCTCAAGGTGAAGCCGCTGCTGGATGAACTCATCGACTGGCTGGAGCGGCGCGATCTGCTGACTACTGCCGCCTTCGTCGAAAAAGCCGGCGCCCCGGAGGAGCGCGTCGAGCATGACCTGACCCGCTTGCGCGGCCAAAAGGTCAACTACCTGTCGCTGCTGCTCGTGAAGAACCCCGGCCGCGCGCGCGGCGAACTGCAACGCGGCTGCCGCAAGAAACAGGTACCCCTATGACGAGTCCCCGTATCGCCCTGGTGGGCATCACCAAGCACGGCGTCGCCCGGATGCTGAATCTGGCGGCGAAACTGCCGGAAGCCACCGTCGTCGTGACGGAGAAATTCGCCGATCCGCCGCCCCTGGCCAACCCGGTGAAGGTGCTGGCGGGCGCGCTGAGCGCTCATATCGGCGCGCTGTTCACGGACTTTGACCAGATCGTCTTTTTCGTCTCGCTGGGTGCGGTGGTGCGGCTGATCGCGCCGCACCTGAAGTCCAAGGACGAGGATCCCGGCGTGCTGG